>Ga0209086_10004134_pt1 | contig 10838 bp, 9 predicted proteins | sample M_130207_XF_Meta_FD_187312 | JGI IMG/M metagenome (GOLD analysis project Ga0209086, IMG submission 187312) | Freshwater microbial communities from Lake Montjoie, Canada to study carbon cycling - M_130207_XF_MetaG (SPAdes) (version 2) | ecosystem: Environmental > Aquatic > Freshwater > Lake...
GGTTCCGTGATGCTCGAGGAGAACGTCGTCTCGAGCGCCGGTACGACCTACCGCGCAACGAGCGAGGACTTCTGCCGCATCATCCGCAACGCTGGCTACAAGCCAATCCAGCGCGACACGTACTACCGGGTCGTCAACGACGATCCCGAGGCGTCGTTGCGCAAGGCGGATCCGACCACCGCCTAGTCCGAGCGCTCGCGCCTACGCGGTGGTAATACGCGCGTCGCGCAAGAGCCAGACCCGGTGCATAATCGCGCCGCCGAGGATCGCCAGTCCGATCAGGGCGAGGTACGGCTGGATTGGCGCGAACCAGGCGAGTGCACCGGTGGTGCCCAGTGCGAGCACGACGATGTGGTTGCACGTCGGGCACCCGACAGCCAGATAGGCGAGGCCACCACCGACGTAGCCGGTGCGTGTCGCAGGCCGGCAGCTGGAGGGGCGGGGGAGGGCGACCAGCACGCCGACCAACACGGCTGTCAGCAGTGCGACGGGCCAAGCCCAGACCGTGGCCTCGATCTGACGGCCGAAGATCGGGTTGTGGATCAGGTCTGTCGGGATCGCGATCACGACCAGCGTAAAGACGCCGACACCGACCGCCAAGGCGAGGCGACTAGCGCTCATCGTTAGCGGTCTTCGATGCGCAGGAAGGGAGCGCTCGGATTCAACGACAGGCTGACCTTGCCCGCCACGAGGCGAATCAGATCGTCACCGAGCAACTCTTTGCGCCAGCCCTGGCCAAGCGGCAACGTCGAGAGATCCTCTCCTGCCACGACCGCCTCGAGGAAGCGATCGAGGTCGGCGCGATTGGCAACGAGCTCGGGTGCGAGGTCGGCATCGATGCAGCGAATGCGCGCCATTGGCACGGCCAGCGTGGCGACGGCCTCGACCTGTTTCGCGATGCGCTGAGGAACGGAACGCTCGGCGGGTGGCGGAGTACGCGTCAGACCATTGGCAACCGCAGCCAATAGCTCGGCGGTATCGCGCTCGCCAAGGCTCTTGCCCATTCCGCGAATCTGCTGCAGGTCGCTGGCAGAGCGAGGCATCGCGCGCGCAACTTCCACCACGGTCGGGTCTTTCATCACCCAGCCAGCCGGCTGGTCACGACGGCGAGCAGAGGTCTCGCGCCACGCAGCGACATCGACCAGCACGGCCTGTGCCTGCGGCGACAGCCTGCCGCGACGCTGCACCTTGCGCCAGGCGCGTTCGGGGTCGCCGCCAGCACTATCGGCGGAGCAGAAGCGGCGAGTAATCTCGGCAGCAGCCCACTCGGACCGACCTCGCTCGGCAAGCGATGCGCGAAGCGCAGCCACGAGCGGCGCGAGGTAGCGGACGTCGTCGGCGCCATAGAGCATCTGCGTCTCTTTGAGTGGCCGACGGCTCCAATCGGAGAACGTCTCGTTGTGGTCGAGGCGCACCTTCAAGACGGCCTCGAGCAGGCGATCGAGGCTCGCGCTGGCGGACAGCCCCACGAAGCCCGCGGCAATTTGCGTATCGAACACGTTGGCCGGCAGCGTGCCGAAGTGCAGTCCAAAGGCAATCAGATCGGCGGAAGGAGCGTGCATCAACTTCTCGACCGCTGGGTCGGCGATCAGCTCGCCGAGCGGCTCGAGGGGTGCACCGGCGAGCGGGTCAATCAGCCAAATCTCGTCACCAACACCGACCTGCACAAGGCACAGTTGAGGTGCGTACGTCTTCTCCCAGAGGAACTCCGTATCGAGCGTGCAGGTGCCCGCGTTACGCGCCGCAGCGGTGACCTCGTCGACGCCAGCGGCATCCGTAACCATGCGTGGCATCTCCGACACGGGCACAGCCTACCGCCCCATCCCGATGGGGGCGGTATCCTGCCGCACATGAGTGTTCCACTGATGGATCTGCGCGGCCAATGGGCGCCGCTTCACGACCGTATTTCGGCTGCTGTCGATGAGGTGATTCGCAGTGGCGTCTTCATTCTCGGTCCCAACGTCAAGGCCTTTGAGGCCGAGACTGCTGCAGATATTGGCGTTGCGCACGCGGTCGGTGTTGCCAACGGCACCGATGCCTTGATCCTCGCCTTGCGCGCCTACGACATCGGCGCTGGCGACGAAGTGATCTGCCCGGCCTATACCTTCTACTCGACTCCCGAATCGATCGGTGCCGTGGGTGCAACGCCGGTCTTCGCCGATATCGATGCCGACACGTATCAGCTCGATCCGGCTGCTGTCGAGGCTGCTGTCACCCCACGTACGCGTGCGATCATGGCCGTCCATCTGTTTGGGCATCCCGCACCGATGGCAGAGTTGCGAGCAATCGCGGATCGTCACGACCTGATCCTGATCGAAGATGCGGCTCAGTCCTACGGAGCCTCGCTCAACGGTGTTCGCTGCGGTGCAATCGGCGACATCGCGACGTTCTCGTTCTTCCCGACCAAGAACCTCGGTGGTTTTGGCGATGGCGGTCTCGTCACCACGAACGACACCGAGATTGCCGAGCGCATCCGCGAGTTGCGCTTCCATGGCTCGAAGGACAAGCGCACGTTTACGCAGATCGGGATGAACTCCCGCCTCGACGAGCTGCAGGCCGCAATCTTGCGGGTCCTGCTCCCCGAGCTGGCTGGCTGGAACGGCATGCGACAGGCCGCAGCGGCGCGCTATGCCGAACTAGGCCTCGATCGCTTCGTCGAGCTTCCGGGCACAGCGCCCGGTGCCGACCCGATTTATCACCTCTACGTGGCCCGCTGTCAGGATCGCGACGCAGTGCAGGCTGCCTTGAAGGCGGCAGAGGTCGGCAATGTCGTCTACTACGACACGCCGCATCACCTCCAGCCGGTCTTCGCCGACCTTGGCTACGCGGTCGGGAGCCTGCCAGAGACCGAGCGTGCTGCCCGCGAGTGCCTCGCGCTACCGATGTACCCGACGCTGCCCCCGGCCGACCAGGCGACGCTTGTCGGCGCGCTCGAGGCCGCGCTGGTACCGATCGCGTAAGGCGCAATGCGCGTCTGGATCGACCTCACCAACGCGCCCCACGTACTCGTTTTGGCGCCGCTGGTGCGCGTGCTCGAAGCGCGGGGCGCAACGGTCGAGTTGACGGCGCGCCCGTATGGGCAGACGGCCGAGCTGGCCGCCATGCACGGTCTCACGGTCGAGGAGATTGGCAGCCATGGTGGGCGCTCGCGGATCGGCAAGGGTCGTGCTGCGGCCGGGCGCGTGCATGCCTTGCGGCGCTGGGCAAAGAGCCGCAACTTCGATGTCGGGCTGGCGCACGGTTCGACGGATCAGCCGGTCGTTGCGCGCCTGCTGGGCTTTCCCGCAGTCACGATGTTCGATTACGAGGGTGCGCGTTTGCAGCATGGCGTCAACTGTCGGCTCGCCTCGCGGGTCCTGATCCCCGACGCGATCCCCGTCGCGGCGATCACCGCTCATGGCGCGCGCGCCTCGCAGGTCGTGCGGTTTCCGGGGCTCAAGGAGGAGTACGCGCTGTGGGGCTTTCAGGCAGATCCGTCGGTGCGCGAGAGCCTCGGCGTCCGGACCGACGCCTTGCTCGCGATCATGCGGCCACCGCCCGAGCTCGCGCTTTATCACCGCACGGATAATCCGCTCTTCGATCACGTGCTCGAAACGCTGTCGGCGGACCCTCGTGTCGATCAAGTGGTCTTGCCGCGCACGGCAGAGCAGGGAGCGGCGGTCCGCGCGCTCAACTTGCCGCGTGTGATCGTCCCCGAGCACGCTGTCGACGCCCGCAGCCTGGTCGCGACGGCCGACCTCGTCATCTCGGCGGGCGGCACGATGAATCGCGAGGCTGTCGTGCTCGGCACTCCGGTCTGGACGACCTTCGCTGGCACGCTCGGCGCCGTCGATCGGGCCCTGATCGCCGACGGCCGCCTCCAACAGCTCACCCGCGTCGAGGACCTTGTGATCGCCCGCCGCGGGCCAGCGGCCGCCCCGACGCTCCGCGATCCCGCACTGCTGTTGGATCTGGCACTCAACGGCCTCGTCTAACCCAGCGGGATCAAGTCAGGCTCGGAGTTGGCCCGAGGACATGACAAGTGCGCACTTGTCATGTCCGCCCCCGTTATCGAACCGTCGCCTGGGACACGCAGGGGAACCGCTGCGCACCTATAATGATTGCTGATATGCGTTTCCCTTCCTGGCATCGGCTCGGTCATGTAGCGGCTGATGCTGCTGTTGCCGCGGCGGCGTGGTGGCTCGCATTCCAGCTGCGTTTCGACGTCGTGCCGATCTGGGCGGACACGCTGTTCTGGGCGACATTGCCTTGGATCGTGGTGCTGACGGTCGCCGTCTTCGTGCTCAATGGCCTTTACACGCGCTGGTGGCGCTACGTCTCGCTCCGCGACGTTCGCTTGTTGCTGCGCGCCTCGCTGATTGCTGTCGTCGTCGTCGCGCTCTACGCCAATCTCTTCCCACCCGTGGCGGCAACGCCGCCGCGTGGCGTCCTCGTGATCTACTTCTTGCTGCTGCTGCTCGGCACGGTTGGCGTGCGTGCGATTGCCCGCACGATCCTTGAGGGTCGGGGCACGTTGTTCCCGCGCGGCCGCGAGGTGTTGGTCGTCGGCGCTGGCGATGCGGGCTCCGTCATCGTGCGCGAGATGCTTGCAAACCGCTCCCTCCGGATGACGCCGATTCGCCTCTGCGACGACGATCCGCGCAAGCAGGGCATGCGCCTCCACGGTGTCAAGGTCGACGGCACGACGCACGAGTTGGCTGCAATTCTGAAGGCCTCGCCACCCGACGAGGTCGTGATCGCCATGCCGGGTGCCGATGGCACTGCGCGTCAACGCGTCGTCGACGCCTGTCGCCGCGCGGGAGTGCCTGTCAAGACGCTGCCAGGGCTCTACGACCTGCTCGATGGTGACCCGAACCTGTTGAGGCGTCTGCGTGAGGTCCGCGTCGAAGACATCCTCGGCCGCCAGCCAGTCAACCTTGATCTTGCCTCGATGGGTGGGTACTTGGCTGGTCAGTCTGTTGTGGTGACGGGCGCGGGAGGCTCGATTGGGTCGGAGCTCGTGCGGCAGATCAGCCGCCTCTCGCCTGCGCGCCTGACGCTGATCGATCATGCCGAGGACAACCTCTTCGAGATTGATCAGTGGCTGCGCGAGCACGATATTGCCAACATCGTCTCGTGCGTGGCAGACGTCAAGGACTCGGACCGCATGCGCAAGATCCTTGCCGAGGCCAAGCCGAGCGTGATCTTCCACGCCGCCGCCTATAAGCACGTGCCACTGATGGAAGCCAATCCATTTAGCGCCTTGCGCAACAACGTCATCGCTACGCGCGCACTGGCCGAGATCGCTGCCAATGCGGGTGTCGAGCGCTTCGTGCTCGTCTCGACGGATAAGGCGGTCATCTCCGAGACCGCGATGGGGGCCTCGAAGGCACTCTGCGAGTACGTCGTCGAGGCCGAAGCGCAGCAGTACCCCAATACGCGCTTCATGGCCGTGCGCTTCGGCAACGTGCTCGGCTCGTCTGGCTCGGTGATTCCGACGTTCCGTCGCCAGATCGACGAGGGTGGCCCCGTCACCGTCACCGACCCCGAGATGACGCGCTTCTTTATGACGATCCCCGAGGCCGTCCAGCTGATCGTGCAGGCCGGTGGTGTTGGCCAGTCGGGCGACGTCTTCGTGCTCGACATGGGCGACCCAGTCAAGATCTGGGACCTCGCGCACGACATGATTCGCCTGATGGGCCGCGAGCCGGGCAAGGACATCGAGGTGGTCGTGATCGGCCGCCGTCCGGGTGAGCAGTTGCACGAGCGCCTCTTCTCGGACGACGAGTCCGTCGAGCGCACGCACCACGACAAGCTGATGCGCGCACGCCGTGGTCGCATCGATGCGGCCTGGCTGAGCGAGCGTCTCGATGCGATCGAGCTGGCCTTGGATCGAGGCGCAGACGAAGAGGCCTTGCGACTCTATTTTGATGCGGCCCAGTCGCCGTTGCGCGAGGGTGCTGCCGGGCCGAGGATTGAGCGGTAAGCATGGATACGAAGCAGCTCGCAGCCCTCGTTGCCGTCGTCGATCGTTCGAGCTTCTCGCAGGCCGCGGAGCAGCTCGGTGTCACCCAGCCCGCCGTGTCCTTGGCAATTCGTTCGCTTGAAAAGCGCCTTGGGTGTCAGCTGATCGATCGCTCGGGTCGCGTGGTCGAGCCGACGGAGGCCGGCAATGTCGCCTATCGACACGCCCAGCGCATTCTCGGGGCCGAGCGTGACCTTTTTCGGAGCCTGGAAGACGAGGGCGATGAGCTGACGGGGCACTTGGTGGTTGGTGCATCGACGGGACCGGGCGAGCGGATCTTGCCTGCGCTACTCGGCGCATTTCATAAGGAAAACCCCGACGTGATCGTCTCGTTGCGCGTTGACGACACCGAGACGATTGTCGATCGCATTCTGGATCGCCAGCTCGAGTTCGGCATCGTTGGTGCGGAGCGCCCGCATCGGTCACTCGTGTTTGAGCCATTCCTCCGCGACGAGGTCGTGTTGGTCGTGCCAACGGATCATCCGTTTGCGGGTCAAGAGATCGAGATGCGCGACCTGCTCGATGTCCAATTGGTCGTCCAGCAGGAGGGCGCGGGCGTCCGCACCGTCGTCGAGCGCGAGCTTCGCGCGGCTGGCGTGCGGGTGCGCGATCTCAATATCGTTGCCGAGTTGGGTCTGCAAGAGTCGGCGAAGTCTGCCGTCGAGGCGGGGCTTGGCGTCACGTTCCTTTCGCGACTGGCCGTCGAGCGCGAGCTCGAAGAGAAGCGGCTTGCCACTGCGACGGTCAAGGGGCTCGAGCCGGGACGCCTGTTCTATGCGGTCCGCAGCGCTTCGCGGCCGCCGGGGCGACTCGTCACATCGTTCTTGCAGTTCTCGCGACTCTCGCTCGGCGATCAGGCGGTCTTCCCGGACGAGGCGCGCGAGCGTCCCGTGCGCGGCGGCCGCGTCGGCTGACCGATGCCACCAATCATCGCCTTTGATGCCGATGTCATCGGCCGCCAGCGCACGGGTGACGAGACTGTCGCGACGGGGTTGCTGACGGCGATTGCTGCGCGGTCCGACCTCGATTTTCAGGTGCTCGCCTACGTTCGGGATGTCGCCAAAATGCCAGCGGCGATTACGGCATCAGGTGTCGTATATCCAGTCGCCGTCGCTGTCGATTCCAACTATCGCCGGGTTGCCGTCAGCCTGCCAGCGCGCCTTCGAGCCGATCGACCCGCGCTTTACCACGGCAACTACGTCTTGCCACCGAGTCTCCCGTGTCCGGGAATCGTCACAGTTCACGACTCGTCGTATCGCTTCGCCGCCGAGCTGATGCCGAAGGCGGATGCGCTGGCCTTCGGGCGCATCGTGCCGTGGTCGCTGCGCCGCGCCGCCCGGGTGGTGACGGTGTCTGAGCACGCCCGTCTCGATGTGCTCAAGTCGCTTCCGGCACTCGACCCGGCGCACGTGATTGCGATTCCTAACGGCGTCTCGGCGGCGTACGGTCCCGATCCGACGGCAGCCGATCGCGTGCGTGCTGCGTACGGCTTGGAGCCAGGCTACGTGCTGTTTATTGGTGCGCTCCAGCCGCGTAAGAATCTCTTGCGCCTGCTCGAGGCTTACGCCCGCGTGCGTGACACGAGGGGCACGATGCCGCCGCTCGTGCTCGTCGGCAACACGAAGCAGGACCATGACGAGTTGGCCGAGTGCATCACCAAGCTCGGACTCACGGATGCGGTACATCGGGTTGGTTATGTGGAGGGCGAGGCTGCGCTGCGAGATCTCTACGTGGCGGCGGGTGTCTTTGCCTTTCCGTCGCTCTACGAGGGTTTTGGCCTGCCGATTGCAGAGGCGATGGCCTGTGGAACGCCAGTGCTTGCAGCCGATGCAACTGCCTTGCCCGAGGTTGCGGGCGGTGCTGCGGTGCTGGTTGATCCACTGTCTGTGTCGGCGATTGCCACTGGTCTAGCGACGCTGCTCGACGACGAGAGCGTGCGGGAGCGTTGTCGCACAGTAGGTCTTGTCCGCGCGGCCGAGCTGACGTGGACGTCTGCCGCGGATCGCCTCGTCGCTGTCTGGCACGAGGTTCTTGCCGAATCGCCACAGCGCCAGCGCGCCGTTCGTTCGGTGGCCGTAGGTGCGCCCGCGAGTGTCGTGGCTGCGCTCACTTCGACCGGCCAGGCCGACGATCTGCCCGACGCGATCGCAGGACTGCGTCAGCAAAAGATGGGCGATGCGTTGACGATCGTGGTTGTCGCGAACCGCCCGGGCGATGGCACCGCCGAACTGATCCGCGCCGACTATCCCGGCTGCGTGCTGGTCGAGCAGCCCGACACGCGTTCCTACGCAGAGAATCAGGCTGTCGCGTTTGCCGCGGCGCCGGGCGACTATCTGGCGATCGTCAATCCCGATGCGATCGCGCAGCTCGAATGTCTGCCCCGCCTCGTGCGCTTTATGGAGGAGCATCCGCGCTGCGGCCTCGTCGCGCCGACGCTACGCAATCTCGACGGGTCCTATCAGGAGGCGGCTCGCAACTTTCCCGAGCCGATCGGTTCGATCATTCGTCGTACACCGCTGCGGAAGCTGCTGCCACCGTCGCGCTTTGCGGCCGACCACTATCTCGGCGAGCCCGACTCTGCCCGCCAGATCGATTGGTCGCTTGGCGCCTTCCTGCTGATCCGCCGCGAGGCATGGGACGACGTCGGCGGCTTCGACGAGGCCTTCGCACCACTCTACGTCGAGGAGATCGAATTGCAGTGGCGCCTGTGGCAGCGTGGCTGGGAGATCTGGCAGGAGCCCGCCGCCGAAGTCGTCCACGCCCACCAGGCCGCCAGCGACGGCGCATTTTTCGACAAGCGCACCGTCTGGCATCTCCGCAACGTCGGTCGCTTCATCCGCCGCCACCCGACGGTTCTCGCGGGCCAGCCGCCGGGCCTCGCGCCGTCCAATACACCGCGGTAGCGACATTCTGGGCCCGGGCCCAAACTGTCGCTAGTGCAGGCTGTTGTACAGAGCGACGTAGCGTTCTGCCGCCGCCGACCACGTAGCACTTGCTGCGCGAGCGCGACCGAGCGGGACTAGACGATCGCGGTCGGTGATGGCCTCGTCGATGGCGGCGGCAAGCGCACGGATATCGAGCGGGTCAAACAGGATTGCGGCATTGCCAGCGGTCTCTGGGAGCGCGCCGACCTGCGCGGTGGCGACGGGTGCGCCTGCAGCGAACGCCTCCAGCACGGGGAGGCCAGACCCCTCATGCAGTGACGGGACGGCGACAGCGGCCGCATGCTGATAGAGACTGCGTAGCGTGCGGTCGTCGACGCGGCCGAGGCGATGCAGCCACGGCACGGTTGGGAGTTCGTCTGCGCCCCAGCCGTCGGCACCGACGAGCACGAGCTGTTCGGGCGCGCCGGCAGTCTGGCGACGCTGCATCGCCTGGACGAGGCGGGCCAGGTTCTTGCGTGGCTCGGGGGTGCCGACGGCGAGCACGTAGGGACCAGCAAAATCCGGGGCGTCAGCAGGCACCGACCAAAATTCCTCGACGCCGTTGGTGATCACGTGGACGCGGTCGGTCAACGCTGGCGCGAAGGCGGCCAGATCGGCAGCCGTGTCTTCCGAGACGGCAACGATTGCGTCGGCGGCAGTCAGCACCCGTCGGAGCGTGCGTTGCGAGTAGTGCCGATTCCAGCCGCTCAGCGTCTCGGGATAGCGCACAACCGCAAGGTCGTGGACGGTGATGATCGTCGGCGGCGAGCCGGGAGAGAGCGGCCCGCGTGGCAGCGGTAGGTGGAGGACGTCGGCGCCACGCGCGGCTGCCTCTCGCCGGACACCGCGCGGATACCACTCCAAATCGAGGCGCAGCGCAAGTGCTCGCCGTGCGGCACTCCCAGTCTTGGGTGGCGTACCAAGCCCGAGCCGGATCACGTCCACGTCAGGGCGTGCGTCGAGGACATCCGCGAGCTGCACGATCGTGCGCGCCACTCCAGCCGAGCCGAGCCGCGTCGCAGAGACATCAAGCGCAACCCGCAGCGGGCGCGCCGGCGTACTCATCCGCGCGTCTGGCCTGTTCCGATGACGACGTACTTGCTCGTCGTCAGGGCCTCGAGCCCGATTGGGCCGCGTACGTGCAGGCGTGCCGTCGAGTTGCCGACCTCCGCACCCATCCCGTACTCGCCACCGTCGGTAAAGCGCGTCGAGGCGTTGACGTAGACGCAGGCAGAGTCGACGCCGTCGGTAAAGGCGCGGGAGGCCTCGAGCGAGTCGGTCACGATCGCCTCGGAGTGGCCGGTCGAGTGGCGGTCGATGTGGTCGAGGGCGGCGTCGAGGTCGTCGACGACGCGGACGGCGAGAATCAGGTCGAGGTACTCGGCATCCCAGTCTGCATCGGTGGCGGCGTTGATCTCGAAGTCGATCGCGGCTCGCGTGCGCTCGTCGCCGCGTAGCTCGACGCCTGCATCGGCACAAACGCGAACCCCATACAGAACCCGCGCAACAGCATGAGTCCGCGGATCCACCAGAGACTGGTGTCGAGGGTGAGCCAGTAGAACGCGAAAATCGTGAGCGACGATAAGAACAGTCCGACAAAGATGAGTCGGCGCGGGCCCACGCGCTTATAGAGCGCACCGGCGATGAAGGTAGAGCAGCCGACGCCGATGGCTTGTGGGAATGTGGCCAACCCTGAGGCCTGCGCACTGAGGCCGCGCAGGCTCTGCAAATACGCTGGCAGCACAAACAGCAGCCCGAGGAAGCTCGCGATTGAGAAGGCGCTCACGATGTTCGAGTTACGGAACATGCGATCGCGCAGCAACGAGAGAGTGAGCATCGGATGCGCTTTACGTGTCTCTACCCGCACCATCGCTACAAGCATGGCGATACCGGCGGCGCCAAAAACAGCA
>Ga0209086_10004135_pt1 | contig 10836 bp, 9 predicted proteins | sample M_130207_XF_Meta_FD_187312 | JGI IMG/M metagenome (GOLD analysis project Ga0209086, IMG submission 187312) | Freshwater microbial communities from Lake Montjoie, Canada to study carbon cycling - M_130207_XF_MetaG (SPAdes) (version 2) | ecosystem: Environmental > Aquatic > Freshwater > Lake...
ACGGGCGTCTGGCCAGGCATCAAGTAAGCTACGACCATGCGCTATATCGAACCCCACGGCCACATGGTGAGCCGCACCACGGATGATTATCAGGCGATGGCCATGGCCGGTTGCGCTGCCATTTGCGAACCCGCTTTCTGGGCCGGCTTCGACCGCAAGTCCGCCGACGGTTTCTACGATTATTTCTGCCAGCTGACGCAGCATGAACCGAAGCGTGCCGCCAAGTTCGGCCTGCCACATTATTGCTGGCTCTGCATCAATCCGAAGGAATCCGAAGATGTCGCCTTAGCGAATGACGTCCTGGCTTTGATCCCGCAGTTTCTTAAGTCCTCCACGGTCCTCGGCATCGGCGAAATCGGTCTTAATAAAAATACGCGCAACGAGATGAAGATTCTCGAGCAACACATCGAGCTGGCCGTGAAATACGACCAGCTCATCCTCGTCCATACTCCCCACTTGGAGGATAAGCGTAAAGGTACCCGGTTAATCATGGACGCGCTTAAGGCCAATGGCGTCGTCAAGCCGGAGCGCGTCATCATTGATCACGTCGAAGAACATACCATCGGCGAGGTGCTGGACGCAGGCTTCTGGGCGGGCATTACGCTCTACCCCGAATCTAAGGCGACGCCTGTCCGGGCCGTCGACATGCTTGAGAATTTCGCATCGCAACGCGTCTGGCTCAATAGCGCCTGCGATTGGGGCGTCAGTGATCCGATCGCCGTGCCGAAGGCCGCTCAGGAGATGCGACGTCGCGGACATTCCGCCGCCGCCATTGATAGTCTGGTCTACGGCAATCCGGTGCGCTTCCTTTCGCAGTGCCCGAACTTCAAGGACCCTGCTGCGCTGAAGTCGTGAAGCTGACCCAAGGACTTTCCCTGGCTTATTGCACCAACGTCCACCGCGGCGAAGGATGGGCCGAGACGTTCGTTGGTCTGCGTGACCACGCCTTACGCGTGCGCGACCGCGTCGCCTCCGGTAAGACCTACGTCCTCGGCTTGCGCCTCGGCGACCTCGCCGCGAAGGAGCTCGCCGTCCCCGCCACGCTCGCGGCTTTCCGCGCTTGGCTGGACAAAGAGAACTGCGTCGTCGCCGGCATCAACGGTTTCCCGTTCGGTCCGTTCCACGGCCAGGCCGTGAAGGACAACGTCTTCGCGCCAGATTGGTGCGAGGCACCGCGCCTCGAATACACCAACCGCCTCTTTGATCTCCTCGCCGCTTTCGGGCCGCCCGATAAAGTCGGTACCGTTAGCACGCTGCCAGGTTCGTTCAAGGGCTTCGCCCGCAACGCGGATGAGCTCAAAGTCATGCGCCGCAATTTGCTCGCGTGCGCCGAACACCTCGCCCGCCTCCGCGATCGCACCGGCACCCATCTCCGCCTCGCGCTTGAGCCGGAGCCTCTCGGGTATGCTGAAAATACTCCCGAGTCGCTTCGGCTTTTCGAGCAGCTCCGCGCCGAAGAGCCCGCCCCGGGCCTCGTCGACGATTTCTTGGGAATCACTTACGATACCTGTCACTTCGCTTTGCAATACGAGCAGGCCCACGAGGCCATCGCGCGGCTCAATGCCGGCGGTGCGCCCGTCCTGAAATTCCACCTCAGCTCGGCGTTGCGCCTGAAGCCTACCGAGGTCGCCCTTGCGCGCCTTGCGAAGATGCATGAGCCCACGTATCTGCATCAGACCATGGGCCGGGCGAAGGATGGCTCCATCGTGCGGTTCAAGGATATCCTACTTGCGATGGCGGCGATCGACCAGCTGCGTTCGCTTGAAGAGCTGCGCGTGCACTTTCATGTGCCCGTGAACGCCGACCGTCTGTCCGACGAACTTTCCACGACCAACGACCACCTCAAGGCTGCGCTCGACGTGATCGCTAAGGCGCCCGGCGCCTGTCGCGAGCTCGAGATCGAGACTTATACTTGGGAAGTCCTACCGCCGGAGGTCCGCGCGGCCGACGTCGCGGATATGATCGCGGAAGAATATCGCTGGACGCTTGCCGAGCTCGCGAAACGTGGCGTAAAGCCTCTCTGAATATGAAGGCGAAGCTCCGAGCCTGGCTTATCCTTTCGCGCGGATCGAATCTCCCCACGGTCTGGTCAAACCTCTTCGTCGGCTGGCTGCTCGCGTTCGTCTTCGCGCAGCATATGCCAGCAATGATTAATGCGCTGTTCGCGTTGCTCGGCCTAGGGGTGGGCGTCTCGCTGACTTATGTCGGCGGGATGATTCTTAATGATGCCTTCGATGCGAAGTGGGATGCGACGCATCGTTCGAGTCGCCCTATTCCGTCTGGATTGATTTCGGCGCGCCAAGCCTACGTCGTCGGATTTCTCTGCCTGCTTTTTGGCTACTTAATCACCGTGCGCTCAGCTTACCACGACGGGCGCAATATCTTCGCCGAACATCGCGCGCTCGTGGCGAAGTTGGCCTTGGCGCTCACACTCTGCGTCTTGGTTTATGATCGTTGGCACAAGCAGGTGGCGTGGGCTCCTGCGGTCATGGGGCTATGCCGCGCGCTTCTCCCGGTCATCGGTTTCTGCGCCATCGCCGATACCGACCTTGCTCTGCAGTCGTTTAGCGCGGCCGCGTTGGTCGCGCATCCGCTGGTGCTGTGGCTGCTGACATTTTCAGTCACGTTGGTCGCGCGTCATGAATCCGGCAACGGTCAGCCGCCTCGCTGGGCCGAAGCCCTTTTGTATTTAGTACCATTGCCGTTATTGCTCACGTCGCCGCGGCTCGGCTGGACGCTTTTCGGGTGCGCACTCTATTGGCTCTGGATTTATCGCTCGAATCGAAAGCATCCCCTGCCAGCTGGCGTTGGTGCCCGCGTCTCGGATCGATTAGCTTCATTCCCGTTGCTGGATTTGGCGGCTAACGGCACTTATCTTTTCTTCACCGCTCAGATGTTCGGTTCCGACAGTTCCCTACAGACCAACTACCTTGGAGTGACCCGCACCACCGGGCTTTTCTGGCTGATTCCTTTGGGCTGTTTTGGTCTGACGTTGCTCTTCCGCCGCTGGATTCCGACGACCTAAGCTTGCTAATAGGCTTAAATGGGAAGTTTGCATCCGGCTATTTATCGGAACTGGGCTTGTCCTTGGGGGTCTAAATCCTTCTGATAAACCCTCCCTCTGGGCTATGGACGACTCCCTTGACCTCGAATTCGCGGTGACCTACCGCCACCGCATCTTCTTCACCGAAGGTGCTTTCGCTGCGGGCAACCGAGTCCTCGCCGACCTCTTTGCCGGCGCCAAGGTCATCCCGTTCGTCGATGCTGGCCTAGCGAACTCCCGTCCGGACTTCGTCGCCGAGGTCGTCGCCTATGGCAAGGCCATGGGCGTACACTTTACCCGCGCCCCGCTCGTGCTCACTGGCGGTGAGGCTGCTAAGAAAGACTCTGCTGTGGTTAAGGCCGCGTTAGCCGCCATCGAAGCCGACAAAATCTGTCGCCACTCCTACGTCCTCGCCATCGGCGGCGGCGCCTTTCTCGATGCCGTCGGCTTCGCAGCCGCCACGGCTCACCGCGGCGTCCGCCTCGTGCGCATGCCTACCACGACCCTCGGACAGGGCGACGCCGGCGTGGGCGTGAAGAACGGGATCAATACATTCGGTAAGAAGAACTTCACCGGAGCTTTTTCTGTGCCCGCTGCTGTAGTCAACGACCTCGCGCTCCTCGCTTCGCTCGACGCCCGTGGGTTGCGCGATGGCCTCGTCGAGGCCGTGAAGGTCTCGCTGCTCAAGGACCCGGCTTTCTTCATCAGTCTCGAAAAAGAATCTGGGTTGCTCGCCGCCGGGAATATTCCAGCCATCGGACGGGCCGTCCGCCGCTCCGCTGAACTGCATGCCCGTCATATCGCCGGTAACGGCGACCCTTTCGAGCTCGGTAGCGCCCGCCCGCTCGACCTTGGCCATTGGGCCGCGCACAAGCTCGAATCAATGACTAACCATCGCCTGACGCACGGCGAGGCTGTGGCCGTCGGCCTGTCACTCGACCTGATCTGCGCCCGTGAGCTCGGACACTTCGGCAAGGAAGAGACCGAGCGCTCGCTCAACCTGCTCGTTGCCCTTGGCTTTAAGATCTACGCGCCCGAGATGCACCTCGATGGTGGCGCGCTGATGCTCGCCGGTCTCGAAGAATTCCGCGAACACCTCGGTGGCCAGCTCACGCTCGTCCTGCCGACCGCCATTGGTAAGTCCACGCAGGTCCACGAGATGGCTTCCGCCGTCGTACGTAAGGCCGCCGACGAGCTGCGGACTCGGGATCAGCAGCCATGCGTCGCGCGGTCCTGAACGTTGTCGGTCTTTCCGCCCGGGACCTGAGCTCCGGTGTCATGCCGCGCCTCGCCGCGCGCGCCGCCAAGGGCAGTGTCGCGAAGGTGCGCCCCGCGTTCCCCGCCGTCACTTGCACCGCGCAGTCTGATTACCTGACCGGTAAGCGGCCGAGCGAACATGGCATTGTTGGTAACGGTTGGTATGACCGCACGCTCAGCGAGGTGCAGTTCTGGAAACAGTCGAACCGCGTCGTGCTCGCGCCGAAGGTCTGGGACGAGCTGCACGCGAAGAATCCCAAGCTCAAGGTCGCGAACCTTTTCTGGTGGTATAATATGGGCACCGCTGCCGATATCTCCGTCACGCCGCGCCCGGTCTACAAGGCCGACGGCGGAAAGATCTTCGACATCGCGAGCTACCCGCAGCGTTACAAGGAACTGCTCAAGCGAGAGCTTGGGGATTTCCCATTCCATTCTTTCTGGGGTCCGCGCGCCGGCCTGCCTTCGTCGCAGTGGATCGCTGATTCGGCTCGCTGGATTGAAGAGCATGAGCAGCCCGACCTCAGTCTGGTCTACCTACCGCACCTCGATTACGACCTCCAGCGCTTCGGCCCAGCCGACTCGCGCTGCGATGTCGCGCGTCGTGACGTCGATCAACTCGTCGGCGACCTCGCCGAATTCCTCGAAGCCCGCGGCGTCGAAGTCCTCATCGTCTCCGAGTACGCTATCACCGCCGTCGACCGCGCCGTGCCGCTGAACAAGGTTCTGCGTGCGCACGACTGGCTCGAACTCAAGCCCGAGGCCGGGAGTCTCACACTGGACACCTTTAACTCCAAGGCCTTCGCCGTCGTGGATCACCAAGTTGCGCACGTCGTGGTTCTCGACCCCTCAATCCGCGAGGAAGTCCGCCAGGTCCTGCTCGCGACGCCCGGCGTGGCCCAGGTGCTCGACGCTGCAGGCCAAGCGGCCGCTGGTATCAAGCATGTGCGTAGCGGCGACTTCGTCGTCATCGCCGACGGCCATAGTTGGTTCTCATATTACTGGTGGGAGGAAGGACAGGGTGAACCGGACTTCGCGCGCTGCGTGGACATCCACCGCAAGCCTGGCTACGACCCCGTCGAACTGTTCATCGACCCCAAGATCCGTTTCCCGTTGCTCAAGATCGCTTGGTTCCTGTTGAAGAAGAAGCTCGGCTTCAAGGCGCTCATGAAGGTTATTTCGCAGGACGCCTCGCTCGTGAAGGGCTCGCATGGTCGCATCCCGGAGGACCCCCTCGATTGGCCTGTACTGATTGCGTCATCGTCTGTGGCCCTACCGGCACAAATCGCATCGACCGAAGTCTACGGGCAGATCGCGAAGGGTTTTTGAAGTGATCTTAGGTTGATGCGGAACCTCCGCCACGCAGGCTGGTCGCACCCTCATGCTCGTCCGCAGTTTAGCCATATTTCTCGGGGCCGCCGCCTGCGCTGCGCCGTTTCCGGAGCCGCCTAACAATCAGGCCGAGACGATCCCGCTGCTGTCGCCGGCCGAGGCGCTCACCAAGTTGCACGTTCCTGCGGGCTTTAAGGCCACGCTCTTCGCCGCCGAGCCAGATGTCCGTCAACCCATCGCTCTTTGCTGGGACGAACGCGGCCGCCTCTGGATCGCGGAGAACTATACCTACTCCGACGGCAAGGAGCGTTTCGACCTGAACCTGCGTGACCGCATCATCATCTTGGAAGATACGGACCACGACGGTAAATTAGATAAGCGCACCGTCTTCACTGACGATGTGCAAATGCTCACCAGCATCGAGCGCGGCTTCGGCGGCGTGTATGCGATGTGCCCGCCTAACCTCCTCTTCATCCCGATGGACGGCGATAAGCCTTCGGGCCCGGCCCAAGTCGTGCTCGATGGGTTCAGCACGACGGCGGCCAGCCGGCATACGTTTGCCAATGGGCTCAAGTGGGGGCCGGATGGTTGGCTTTACGGCCGCGTCGGCATTTCGAGCACTTCTTGGGTCGATGTTCCGGGTGTGCCCAAAGAAAAGCGGCAGCCTACCGCGGGCGGCCTTTGGCGTTATCATCCGGTGACCAAGGTCTTCGAGCCGTATTGCCATGGCACGACCAATCCTTGGGGCTCCGATTGGACCAAAGACCATGAACTGCTCTTTATTAATACCGTCATCGGCCACGGCTGGCAGGGCATCCATGGCGCCCACTTTAAGCGCATGCATGGCGAAGATCCTTATCCGTTCGTCTACGAACTCATTGATCAGCAGGCCGACCATTATCATTGGGATACTGGCAAGAAGTGGAACGATGCTGATGGTGGTCGCGGCGGCGCGGACAGCTTCGGCGGCGGGCACGCGCATGTCGGCATGATGATCTACCAAGGTGAGAACTGGCCTGCGCAGTATCGCGACAAGCTCATGACGCTCAATCTACACGGCCGACGCACCAACGTCGAAGCCATCGAGCGTCAGGGTAGTGCGCTTATCATGAAGCACCAGCCTGATATCCTGAAGTCCGACGACGAATGGTTTCGCGGCATCGAAATCAGCCAAGGACCGGACGGCGCCGTCACCATCCTAGACTGGAGCGACATCGGCGAGTGCCACGACCAAGATGGCATCCACCGTACTTCCGGACGCATCTTCAAGGTTAGCTACGGCGACCCCAAGCAGCCCGGCGTCGACTTCGCTAAGGCTACCCCCGCGGAACTCGTCGAGCTCCAACGCAGCCAGAACGAGTGGCTCGTGCGCATGGCCCGCTGGGAACTCCGTGAACGTGCCTGGAAGGGCGTCGACCTATCGTCCGCCACCGACGCCTGGGAGAAACTTGTCGTCGAAGCCGATAGCGTCCTCGCGCTTAACGCCCATTCGACCCTGCAGGCGATGCGCACCGTCAAGTCGGGCGACCAGCCCTTCGCCGCGCAGCACCTCAAGCACTACGCGCCCGCCGCCATCCTCGCCGAGCAGCGTCAGGATGTCCTCGCTCGCCTGATCGAGCGAGAGCTCACCGACCCGCTCGTGAACCGGAATAACGCCGTGACCAAGTTCGCCCAGCAGTTCGGGTTCATCGCTAACGGCGACGAACAGGAAGCTGCGCTCCTCAAACTGGCGGGCGAGCCTCGCGGCCAGCGCGTGCGCCTTGCGCTCGCGGAAGCCCTGCCGCATCTCAGCCCAGCAGTCCGGACGCTGTTGGCTCAGCAATTGTTGCGTTACGACCAAGACGTCACCGACCATAATCTTCCGTTGTTGGTCTGGACTGGCATCCGGGAGCTTCCGCTCGAAGAACTTGCGAACTGCGCGCATGTCAGCCGCGTCCCGCAGGTCACCAAGCTCATCGCCCGCCGCATCGCCGAAGCATCGGATAAGCAGCCTGCCGTCTTGAACGACTTGCTTGCGAGTTTTGCGGAGATGCCCGAAGGCCAAGCTGCCATCGTCGCTGGCATCGCCGAGGCCCTCAAGGGCTGGCGCAAGGCTCCGCTGCCCGCGGCTTGGGAGAAGTTCGTCGCGAGCATTCCCAAGACGGACAGCGCAGCGCTGGATCAAGTGCGCCAGCTCAACGTAATCTTCGGCGACGGCCAGGCCCTCGAAGCAATCCGTAAGATCGCCCTCGATGACAACGCCCTCATGGATCAGCGCCGCGCCGCCTTACTCTCGCTCATCGAGGCCAAGGACAAGCAACTCAAGCAGGTCTGCGAGAAGCTGATTTACATCAAAGGCGTGAACATGGAGGCCATCCAAGGCCTGACCCAGTTCGACCAAGACGGCGTTGCGAAGCGCATCATCGAGCGCTACCAGCAGCTCTACCCGCATGAGCGCCCGCAGGCCATCATGGCGCTCGTCTCCCGCCCGCGTTTCTCGACCGATCTCCTCAAAGCAATCGAAGCCGGCAAGATTCCCAAGGCCGACTTGGGGCCAGCCGCAGCCCGCCAGATTCGCGCCTTCAACGACCCCAAGCTCAACGAACTCCTCAGCAAGGTCTGGGGAGAGACGCGCGAGACCTCGGCGGACAAGCTCAAGCTCGTCGCTGAACTCAAGGCGCGGCATACGGCGGATTTTCTCGCCAAGGCCGATCAAGGCAAGGGCAGGGCGATTTTCGCGGGAGTCTGTGGCCAGTGTCACAAACTTTATGGCGAAGGCGGCGCGCTCGGACCCGATCTCACTGGCAGCGGCCGACATGATATTAATTACCTCTTCGAGAACATCGTCGACCCCAGCGCCGTCGTGGACGCCGCTTATTATCTCAACACCCTCACATTGAAGGATGGCCGCGTGCTCAGCGGGATTGTCGGTGCGCAGAGCGAACGCACCCTCACGCTTCGCTCCGTCGGTCAGGAGACCGTTATCGACAAGCAAGACATCGCCGCACGGCAGACCTTACCCGTCTCGCTTATGCCGGAAGGACTCCTGCATGCCTTCACGCCCGAGCAGCAACGCGACCTCCTCGCCTACCTCATGGGTAACGCCCAGGTCGAGCTACCAAGATAGGTTCAGGACCTGCTCGGGGGCAGGCCTTCCAATTCGCTTTCGCATGGAATCTTTAGTCCAAGGTCATCGACCTTCACGGCTGGGGTGCGGCGATGCTCGGCTACCCAGGCGGGGGCCGGTCCTTCGCCGCGATTGGATGTATCGCTGCGATGGTTGGCGCCGGTAAGTGCTTCGATGACGGACTCGAGTTTCGGCCAGAGTCCGATGAATTCCAGGGCCGGGTTAAGGAGGTTGGTGATCGGGCAGTAGTAGGTGTTCTTCGGGTCCGTGTGGTGCAACGCGTGCTGCCGCGGAGTCTGCAGGATCCAGCAGTCCTGGAGGAACGAGATAATTCGGCCGTTCTCGGCGCGCGTCTGGTGCGACCATTTATGAACCTGGTTCGCGTTGATGCCCAAGAGCACGAAGAGCCAGACTTGCCAGGTGAGCACGCCCGCCCAAGCGGCTACTCCGACCAACAGTGCACCGATCAGCAGGAGGTCCCAGGAGCTTTGCCACCAGGTCAGTTTAGTGAAGAAGCGAGGGTAGTGGTGGTGGACGATGTTCGGCCTGATTACCAGCGGGCCGAGTACCGGGGTGTCCTCGGTGCCGTAGGCGTCTTCCAGCCAATGAAAGACGCCGGCCAGGAAATCAGCCAGCAGGATGACGCCGAGGGCTTGGAGGAGAATCTGGAGGTTATGCATGGCGTGTTTGTCGCCGGCTATTTTACCTCCTCTGGGGCCTGGGCCGTTAATCGATAATTCTGATACTACCTATCAGGTCGGCGGATAAAGGGCGTTGCTAGCCCCTTTTATGGCGTGAAGATGGTTTCACCCTGATGAACGTCCATCACCTCGAGCTGTTCTATTACGTCGCTAAGCACGGCGGCATCAGCGCGGCGGTCCGGCATATCCCTTATGGCATCCAGCAGCCGGCCGTAAGCGGGCAAATGACGGCACTCGAATCGAACCTCGGCGTGCGGCTCTTTGAGCGGTCTCCATTCCGCCTGACCGCACCGGGTCGGAAACTGTACGCCCAGATTGAAGCTTTCTTCTCGGGCCTGGATGGGCTGGAGGGTCAACTGCGCGAAGCCGATCGGCCGGAATTGCGGCTGGGTGCTTCGGAGCTCGTCCTGCGCCTGCATATCTCGACCGTCACCCAGCGTCTGCGGGCACGACACCCGAAGCTGATGCTTAGCCTGACACCCGGGTACCAGATGCAGTTCGAGACGTGGTTACGCGACGGCGTCATCGATCTCGCGATCGTGCCCATCGAGGCCAAGACCAAGGGACGGCAGAGCCAGTTACGCCTCGCCCGCGTCCCGCTCGTCCTCTTGGTGCCCAAATCGTCGCCGCACCGGAGTGTTGCCGACCTTTGGAAGCAAAAGAAGATTCGTGAGCCGCTGGTCGCCTTGCCGCCGGCTTCCAGCGTCACCCGCAGCTTCCTGCGCGACCTGCGCACGAAGGGCGTCGTCTGGAATCAGACCGTCGTGGTCAGTTCGATGGAGATGGTCACCAGTTACGTTGCCAATGGCGAAGGCTACGGCATCAACCTCGCGATTCCTGAGGCCATCGAACATCCGGAAGTGCGGGCCATGCCGCTCGAAGGCTTCGCCCCGATGGACATCGGCCTGCGCTGGACGTGCGAGCTGACGCCGTTGGTGCGCGACGCCATCGGCGAGTTTCAGCGCTACACGCGGGAGACCTGGCCGGATTGGGTACTCGCCGACGAACTGCCCGCGGCGAAGGGTGCTCGTAAGGTTCGGTAAGGAGGGCGGATTTTGGAAATTCAACCTGGGGTGAATTCCTTGTTGGACCGACTTGACAAGCTTAAGGAGTAATACATTGTATTACCCATGCATAAAAAACTGACCAAGCTCGGTAATTCCCAAGGACTCGTTTTCGATGCCGCTCTAATGGAGCTCGCCCGCCTCAAGGTCGGGGATGACGTCAATGTCGAGGTGCATGAAGGCGGCACAATCACGATCACGCCTCTCCGCCCCCGTCCATCTAAGGAGGAAGTGACGGCAGCCGTCCGCGGCGTGATGAAGGACTATGCCCGCACGATGCGGAAGCTTGCGTGAAGATCACGCCGGAGAATTGCTTCCACCTTTCGGTGGAAATCG
>Ga0209086_10004141_pt1 | contig 10824 bp, 4 predicted proteins | sample M_130207_XF_Meta_FD_187312 | JGI IMG/M metagenome (GOLD analysis project Ga0209086, IMG submission 187312) | Freshwater microbial communities from Lake Montjoie, Canada to study carbon cycling - M_130207_XF_MetaG (SPAdes) (version 2) | ecosystem: Environmental > Aquatic > Freshwater > Lake...
CCTCCATCTAATCTGTACTGTTCATTACGTGTCCATTCTTTACGCAATAAAATGTAACCATCATCTCTCACTACAGAAATAGCAAAATATGAACCCATCACTTGCATTACATCAATGACACTGTACGAACCACCTATTTCCGTAACCTTCGGATTATATGGACTTCTATCAATAAGATACAAGTAATTATTACGCGTCCCATCTGTCCACATTCCGTTTGAATCTTCTTTTCCATCGCGGTATAACCCAACCCCGATTATAAGACCCCAAACCAACCTCACTCTACGAAAAAGATAAGGACCGTCAATAACATCATCTAGTACCCACTGATCCCCTAAATATCGTTTTCTATAAAGCAATCCATCATCGCCCGTTCCATAAAACCAGCCGTTTAGAAGTTGTATGATGGACGTCATATTGCGCTGGCTCGGGGTAATATCTAATTCCCACGGCAAATCTTCTAGATAAGTTAAATCACCTGGACGACTTCGTTTAAAAAATATTCTATAATCAAATCCTATACCGATTATCATCGTTCGTATTGGCCAGGTGCTTCTATTCTCTCCATAACATTGTTTAAACGACTCGTCATCATTATTCTTCTTATAATCGTTTAATAATTTCTTCATTTCTCGTTTGGTTCTACGTCTATTATCTAATACATACTGCGAGGTAATCAATTTTTTTGCCGTCGTACAGCCAGTTGCGTCAAATAAGGACGTTAAACACCGTTTTGACAGACCGAATGAATCATCGTTCGTGTTGTTACATGGTTCAGGCCACCTCGTCTCATCGTTACCATAACATTTTGAATAACTAGAATCATATATACCATTACTATCTACACCGTTATGATAATTGTCAAATTCATTAATTAATTCCTTTTTAGTTCTATAAGCATTGGCTTTCGCAAAGTTCGGAGTGATGATAGCCTCATTATCGCAGCCTGTATCACTGTATAATTTATTTAGACAACGAACCGATACTTTCTTGCTGTTATCGTTCGGATATAATTCACAAGGTAGCGGCCAATCGGCTTCATTCGGTCCATAACAATTGGCGAAGTTAACTTCATCTCTTGCCTTGCTAAAAATGGCTTTAATACCGGCTTTGCTATAATCTTTTAACTTTTCTACAAGACTTCTATTAACATAACGACTATTCGGACATTCTGTTTGTCCCCATAGACGGGATATACATTGGATATTCACGCCTGCGTCTTCGTCTTTAAACTCTGTGCAAGGATTGGCAAAATTGGTGCCTGTTCCGCAACTACCATAACATTCGCTTTTATAAGTGTAATAAGCATAATCAATGTCTTTGCCGTTGGAATCAACCTTTATTGTTGGACCTTCAACATCACCAGCCATACATTTTTTCCCCCCGACCCACACACAACTATCGGTTAAATTACAATTTTCGGATGTTAATTGGGCGCACTTTTCATTTAATTCCGACGTTTTCCCTTTATAATTAATTGCCAAACTAGAGCCGAATTTTTTGGCGTTTGTAAAAGTTTTTCCGCTGCAAGGCTGGGTCGTTGTATCAATGACACTTGTTATAGCGGTATTAAAACTTAAATCATATATAATATCTTTTTCTTTGGTAAAAATAGCTTTCAAATCATCAAATATTCCCGATGACGTATTCTGAAAGTCAGCAAATGTTTTACCGTTGTTTATTTCTGGAGGAGCCTTATCGAATTTATTTCCGATGTTCGTTATCAGTTTGTCAAAAAATTTGGAAGTAACAGATGGTTTTTGCTCTTCTAAACCTTCTTTCCTAATATTATTATGGACTAACCATAAAATGCCTAAAATTATTAAGACTACAATACTATTTATGATTATTACTCGCCCATTAACCTTGATGGCGGGTTTCATTATTAACTTATATTATAGAAATATTTTAAGGTGTAAACACTAATCATAAAAAACCCTAATGTATTTTGTCTGCCCGCCTCAGTATGTGCACCAGTATGTGCACCAGTATGTGCACCAGTATGTGCACCAGTATGTGCACCAGTATGTGCACTAGTTTCTCTCTTTATATGATGGATCCCATCTCGGATCCCAATAATAATAAGGTTTGTTTCCCAATACGGGAAATTCTGGCACGTTATTATTAATAGAAACAAAAGCGATATTTATCATTGCTATATTATTATTATTTCTAACAGGAACCCAATATTGTTCAGATATAAGTTTTTCCGTAAAAAGTAAACCGTTTTCACTAAGTCCTAAGACTTTTGTATTACCAGATGGAGTGCCATCCGTCGCAGTCTTGCCATCAGGGATGTTTATAAAAGCTGTTACTCTTCCATTACCTAAAGGGACGTCGTACCAATTTTGCCAGTAGCTCTGGTAGGCACCTCGTAATCTAACAACATTTTTTCTATCAATAATAGCAAGCGGCCACCAAGTTCCAGTTGCTGTAATTATATCATTACACTCATTGGTGTCATTGCCTATAAAATGAACATTTGGTCGTATTGCGCCTTGGTAAAAAAAACCTTGGGCGTTTGGTATTATATCAATCCACCACAGATGGTTTCCATTTTTTCTGCTTAGATCCCTGGCGCCAATTCCGATTAAAATACCCGAAACCATTCGAATTCTCGCAAAACGACAACCGGGGTGCAACATTTTATCCCTCTCCCACTTATCAGACAAATATCGTTTATTATAGAGACGTTGATCTTCTCCCGTGCCATAGAACCAGCCGTTCGGGATTTGCGCAATGGAGGTGATATTGACCTGTCCGTAGGCAGTATCTTTTTCCCACGGAACATCTTCTATAAATGGACCTTTCGCAACCCGACGACCGTGTTTAAACCAGAGTTTAAAGTTCTTGTCAATGCCTATTAGCATCGTTCGAGCTGGCCAAAAGTTTCTATCCGGTCCATAACATTTCATAAAAGAATCGTCATCATTCTTATATTGAATATCCTTAAACAACTTCTTTAACGTTTGTTTGTCATTAGAATAATTATCGGCAACAAAATCCTTGGTAATCGTATAATCAACCCCAGCCTTGGTACAGTTGGTTTCTCTAAATAATCGTTTTATACATCGCTGTGAAAGATCAGTAGATGTATCGGTGGTTTTGTGGCAGGGTTCCGGCCAATTTATTTGGTCAGCGCCATAACATCTTGTATAATCTGTATCCGCTTTGCCATCATCGTTTATGCCGTACGGATAGGTGTTAAATTCGTTGATCATTTCTCCTCTACTATTAAATTCGCGATCGAGAGCAAAATTCGGTGTAATTAATTCAGTTGAATTGTCACATCCCGTATCATTGTATAATTTAGTTAGACAGCGGACCGATAATTTTGTGTCGCTATCTTTTGGAGATTTTGCGCAGGGTTTCGGCCAATCAGCTTGGTTCGTACCATAACAAGCTTCGTAATTATCTTCATCTTGAGCCTTGGCAAAAAGGGCTTTAATGCCGCCTTTGCTTAAAGCTTTTAAAGATTTTACGACATTGCTTGTGACATAACGAGCATTCGGGCAACCGGTTTGCCGCCACATGCGAGTTATACATTTAATATTCACATCTGTGTCGTTCTCTTTAAATTCCGAACAAGGATTTGCATAATTGGCGCCCTTTCCGCAACTGCCGTAACAAAAGCTTTTGTGCGTATAATAAGCATAATCAATGTCGTTGCCGTTCGCGTCAACCGTCGCGATCGGTCCATCTTCATTGCCGGCCATACATTTTTTACCATTAACCCAGACACAACTATCGGTTAAATTACAACTCTCGGACGTTAATTCACTACAAGTTGCATTTAATTCGGCTGGTTTACCTTGATAATTAGAAGTCAGACTGTCGCCGAATTTTTGCCCCGTTAGAAAATTGTCTTCCTTGTGGCAGGGAGCCTTAGTGGTATCAATGACCGTAGTTGTATCGGTATTAAAACTTACATCGCGCAACCCTAATGCCATTTCTCTGCTATAAATAGCTTTCATATCATCAAATAGTAACGGTATTGAATCTTTATAGTCAGCAAATGTTTTTCCACCGTTTATTTCGATGGGAGCGCTATTGAATTCATTTTCAATGCCCGAAATAACATCTTCGGCAAAAATCTCGGCAGTAGATAACCCTTCACGACTAATATTATTATTATTAACTAACCATAAAATGCCTAAAATTATTAGTACTACAATACAAATTATGATTATTACTCGCCCATTAACCTTAATGACGGGCTTCATTATTAACTTATATTATAGAAATATTAATTATGGCATAAATAATGGCATAAATAATGGCATAAATAATGGCATAAATAATGGCATAAATAATGGCATAAATAATATGTGTTGTGATATACTTTAGTTTAGTTTGTTGCGGTAAAATTCTTAATTAACTTCATTACTTCAAAAACTATCGTCCTAAAAACTGTTCTTTTGTCGAATGCAGCCATTTTGATAACATATGCATCATCTATAAATGTATCGAAATAATCAACGCTTAGTTTTTCCGCTGGATTAGGGGATGTATCACTTTTATTAAAATAATCGACCAAAATCTCCAGCGCATAATCAAACATATTTTGCATACAATCTTTCCTAATGCGCGATGATCCCATCCAATAATAATTATCGCATACATTTTTACGCCCATAACACATTGTTTGTTTATCCTGTGGAAATAGATTATCTTTGTCTTCTGGTCCAACAAGAGTTGCAAAGGAATTTAACTGTAACTGTATAGCCGCTTTACTAGTATTTGATAAATCGCCGTAACCCTTCACTGTGCCCGGTCGATTAAAATAATCATCCGGTGTAGAGGTCGTGCACCCAGCCTCCTTAAACATGTCGCGCATACATTTTTTTGATATATTTACACTGGTAGGACTAAATGCACTACACGGCACATTGTTGAAAATCTCATCTTGAACTGTCGTTTTAATCCACTCAAAGACACTACTTTTATTTGCAGTTTTCATAAGCTCCACCGTATCATCGGTAATAAAGGAGGGTAATTGGTTTAAACTGGCATCACCAATAACGGTCATATCCGTTAATTCGTAGCGCTGTTGCAGCTGCTTAAGCCGCTCTTTTTCAAACTGTTCCGTCATACATTCGCTTGATATACCAGTGTCATAACTATAGAATTTATCGCATTCAGATACCGGACCGCTGCACATAATTAATTTATCCTTTTGCGTTACTTCATCATCATTAGCCAAGTTTTTAAGAATTTGTACCCTTTTCGTTAAATCATTTCGGATAAACCGTTTGGTAGATTTTATATTTTGATTCACAAAATCATCTGTAATTATTTTATCGGGATCTTCATTAGAGCAGCCAGCTTTATTAAATAATTGTATCATACAATCCTTTGATATACCCGTGCTATTTTCGGCATAAGGTGCGCATTTATTGTTTCTTTCTTCTTCCGACAATAATTCAGGGTATCTCTGACCACGAAATTCATAATAATCAAATTCGATCTCAATTCCTTTATCTGTGTAATAGGTGGGTCCCTTTACATTGCCCGCCACGCATTTATTTCCATTTAATAAAACACAGCACTTGGTTAAAGGGCAGCTGTTCACATTCAGTCCTCGGCACTTTTCATTTATCGTGCTATAATCGCCTATATACTTTTCGCAGATATCATCCTTATAATCGCTTTTTAAAAGCGACCGTTTACTACAATTGTCATTAACAATTTCTACTTCGAGATTGCTTATATCGCGGCTTGTATATAAATTTAACTTGGACGTCATTTCGCCGTCATCATATTCTAGATCATTCCATTGCGGTTTTTTTGCTTCTCCTACTGTAAGGGCGTTAATGGCGGCATCCAGACCTGTCGTAAGTCCACCGAATGAATAACCGTCGGTGGCATTTCCGCCGGCGTATTCTAAAAACCGGCTAGTTGCGCTTTCATTATCTGGTTTTTCAGGGGCATCGTCGGGATCACCGCCGGTATCACTGCCGGTGACTATAAAATTTTCGGCGAAAAATGTTTTCTTTCGGTACCACCAAAAACCGCCTAAAAATATAATTAAAACAATAATAAAAATGCCTATATATGTTTTTGGACTTTTTATATTTATTTTATTTATATTTATTTTTTTTATTATTTGCTTAACATGCATAGCTATTATACTATATATAGAATATAACTGTATATATTATTGACTTATAAGGGCACTATCTTATGTATTGGTCTTATACGACCTTATATATTGGTCTTATACGACCTTATATGGCAACTATTTTATACCCCGCCGTGGTTTTTACCACCTTGTGTTGTTCCTTAGACTTGTGAATTTTCAGGTGGTAGACTTGTGAATTTTCAGGTGGCAATTTTCGCAGATGTTCAATAAATTTGCCACGTGATTTTTATGGAAGGTATTGATATAAGCATTCGCGGCGTTTGCATTTTTCTGGTGTTGTAAATGATGCACTTCACTCGCTTTTTGGTTTTTACATATTTCGCAATTGCCCACTAATTTTTTGGCATTAAAATGGGTTGGCGACAGCGATAATATGTTTTGTTTTTCCGGGCAATATTTCATGCGAATATCGTGTGCGCGTTGTAAAAAAGCTTCCGGCAGATTTAAAGATTTACATACTTCTAAACCATACATGCTTTCGCCCGGTCCTTCCCGCAACTTGCGATCATACACCAATACGTTGGTTTCTTTGTTATAATGAACCGCCATATGTAGCATTTTTAAACGCGTTAAATTTTTAATTTCCTCATACTTGGTGATCTCGTGAAAATGGGTGGCGAACAGAAAGGTGCTGTTTTTTTCATGCAGCATTTCTAGACCCGCGGTGAAAATACTCAGAGCTGAGTCGCTTTCAGTGCCGGAGCAGAGTTCGTCGCCTAAAACGAGGCTGTATTCATCCGCCAGGAGCAGAATGGACCGCAGTTCAGTCATTTCGACCGCGAAAGTGGAGAGACCTTTAAAGAGATTATCGTTCCCTAAAATCCGGGTGAAGATATTTCGGTAGGGTTTATACGTGAAACTGGAACAAGGAACATAGAGACCGGCTTGTGCCATGATTACCGCAATGCCGACCGATTTGATGAGACTGGTTTTGCCGACCGCGTTGGTACCATATAAGAGCACGCCCGCTGCTTCTTCGTGTGCGCCGCTCAGTGCTAGGTCATTCGTGACATACAACTCATTGGTCTGTAAATATTCAATGAGCGGGTGGCGAATGTCGGTAAAGGCAAAGAAGGATTTCGTATACGCTTCAGTACTAATTGTCGGTTTACAATAATTATATTTATTCGCGATGAAACATTTACACTGCAGCATATCCATCTCGGTCGTATATTTAATAATATCTTCCATCTCTTGGTCAAACTGTCCAAAGGCGACGATATAGTTTTGGAAAATCAAATTCATCTCATTCACGAGTTTGTCTTTAGACGTCTCATTCGCAGATGTGATTTCTTTAATTTGTTTGCTAGTTATGACCTTGTCGTTTTTTCCGCCGCCGCTGTTATCATATTCTAAGGAGGCGAGGTCGAATTCAAAGGGGGTGGGGGTTCCCACTACTTCGCATGCCCCCAACGACGGATAAGTCAGCGTAACCATTGTTTTCTTTTCTTTTTTAATGGCGTCCTTCAATAACCCAATGCGCCGCGTTGTCGCAATTAAGACAGCATTGCTTTTAGCAGTTTCGTGAATTTTAACATATTGTTGCGGTTTTTTTTCTTTTTCCCCCTGCTGAACCAACCCCGACAAATATGCACAAATAGCTGCTAATTTTCCCTTGCCGCTTTCATTTATCAATATTAGTTCATCCACGACAGGAGAGATACCTTTATTAATAATAAGGGATGTTTCATTAATATCCGAGAGATTTTGACAGGCTTCTAGGCAAAAAACCCGGTTAATGTCTGTCCGGATTTTGTTACACGAGACACTAAGGGGGTTCCCGCTGCTTCGCATGCCCTCAACGACTGCCTTTAGCAAAACCGCATCCGCCTGAGTTTTTTCGTATAACTGCCCAATAGCCTTTAGATCCGCATCTAAACAAGCGAGATTTTTCGGCATTATTTTTCGTGTGACGACCTTGCGTGCGAATTTTTCCAAATCGGTTATGGAATTGAGGCTATTGCGAATATTTAGCCAATTCGCCTCGCCTTGCGCCAGCATATGTTCAGTTATATCATATGACGCTTGAAGCGTTACTTCATTTGTAATGGGATAATGCAGCTTATACAAGAAATGGCGTTTGCCCATTGTAGTCACACAATTATTCAATAAACTGCCGACCGACCTATACCTACCCGTATGGCGCGTATCATCAATGATATTCAATTGGTGAAGCGAATGGTTTGCCAAGATAAGTTTGTCAGTATAATTCTCAAAAGTCGGCTCGCTTAATTTTTTAACTAAATCAGGGCTATGTTGATATACAAAATCGAGCAGGAAACAAAACGATTGCATTGCAATATGATGCGTTGGAAACATTTCATAAAAGGATGAGAGATTAGGGAAAAATCTTTTTAAAATCTCGGTTTGGTATATTTGTTTTTCGGCATTTTTGGCGTAGGTTTCCATGCTGCGCTCTTCTTTCACTTGCTGCTGCTGCGTCTGCTGCGCCTGATGTGTCTGCTGCGCCTGGTGTGTCTGCTGCGCCTGATGTGTCTGCTGCGCCTGATGTGTCTGCTGCGCTTGCTGATGCAAATCGACCTTATGGATCTTCGTGTTTTCCAAACCGACAAACCCAATAATATCGGCTACTAGCTTTTCCGGCATATTAGCGACAAACAAACATTCGCTCGGTCGATAGGCGGAAATATACCGCTCAAGTTCGTCATAAGTCGCCGGCGTATGCGCATAATTAGATGCAAATTGAAACAAGGACGTTTTCCCCGTATAAATATCAATATTAGCAATCCCGACGGTCACTTGCGCCGGCATAAGTTTTGATGTGTTGGATTTATGCAACCAAATGCTCATCACATTATTAGAGAGATTTTCGGTTTCAGCCGGGAAAAAAGTGCCCGGCGAGATTATTTCCGACAAACTCCGGGTGGTGTTCTTCCCATTCATATCTTGTTTATAAATGACAATAGTATAACTATGTTCTTGTAATTTTTGGATATATTTATCTATATAAGCGACGCCGACGCCCGCCATCACGACCGGCATTTTTCCGACACAGACGTTTTTCTTTGCAATCACCATCTCGTTTATTTTTGCAAACTCTTCAATATTACTGCCCGTATAAGTGCCATCCGGATTTATAAGCGCATAAACTTCTAAAAAACTCCCCACTTGCATGAGGAGGATTGTTTTCTCTCCATAGTCGGCTTTGTATTTCTTTGTTAAGTCCAAATATTCTTGCACGATAGACATGATTGATTACTATTATATGTTATAGTGTTTTATCTTTAAATTAATATACATATAATATAATGTGGTTTAATGCCAGTGATTTAGAGCAGAAAAAAATTATTATAGTTGATGATTTGCACGGGTATGTATTACCGCATGCTGGCACAACTTTTACCGGCGGTATTATCTCTCATACCTTGCGCTTCCGCCCAGCCAAAAAAATTAAGAAAGTGTTGATTATTTATTATCCAGCTAGTGAAAAGCCTGATGTAAGTATAGATGGCAAAGAATATTTTCATGAATATTATGTGCCTTGGAAAGCAATGGAGACGATTTTTAACGATGCGACAATTACGTATGAAGGTTATAATGCGAAGGGTTCCACCCCGATTGCAAGCGGAATTGCCCCGGAGGGCTCTGCCCCGACTGCAAGCGGAATTGTTGTCGTCTCGGCTGATTTTTCACATTTTTTTCCAGATTTTCACAATGCGCTCGACCAAGAAAATAAAGCAGCGCATGCGTTAATGTTTCGAAGGGTCCAGACCAATACCTATGCCGATGTAGTAGATAATTTAGCTTCTTTCAAAGTATTATACGATTTAATTCCTCCCGATTGGTTACTGCAATGGGTCGGCCGTACGATGAGCAGTGGAACAAAATCTGTTGGATATTTAAGTTTCTTATTAAGAGAGAATAATACTACTTATACTGCTAGTGCTAAAGGAAAATCGCCGTCGCCTGACGGCATGTTTGTCACGGTTTTTTCGGACAATATGACGGCACGTGAATGCCTCGGCGAATGGTTTAATAAAAAACGGACCTGGAATTCGGTCATTGAGCAAGACTTGGTTAAGCGTGTTTTGGAGGGCGGACGCACGACCAGCCGGTTAACCGGCCAAACTGAATTAGATGTTCCCCTGACAAACTATACGATAACTTATTTATACCTTGACCGTCTTAACCCATTTATTCGGGGCTGGCACGGCGTATGGCATCAGGCTTTTTATTTGCCCGAAGTTTTTTTAGAGAATACTTTTGAAAATGGGAAATGGATAAAAGCAGCTGATAAGGAATGGCCGACAAATATGGCTCTGGCACCGTTCAAATTAAACGAAACTTTAAAACAATTAAAGCTGAAAGCGCAAGGGTTCGGGGGCGGGGGTTCTAGAAAGAGGACAAAGAAGATTAAAAGAATTAAAAAGAAAAAGACAAGAAAATTAAAAGGTGGCGGCAGTGCTTACGATAAGTCAGGTTCAATGCGATTTTATAGCAGCCGAGTTGCCCATTATACAATATAATATATTACATATACGCAGTAATACATATACGCAGTAATACATATACGCAGTAATACATATACGCAGTAATACATATATGCATTATTACATATATGCATTATTACATATATGCATTATTACATATATGCATTATTACATATATACGAAAAAATTGAATTAAATAATTATTGATATATATTATATACCCAACGTTCA
>Ga0209086_10004143_pt1 | contig 10823 bp, 8 predicted proteins | sample M_130207_XF_Meta_FD_187312 | JGI IMG/M metagenome (GOLD analysis project Ga0209086, IMG submission 187312) | Freshwater microbial communities from Lake Montjoie, Canada to study carbon cycling - M_130207_XF_MetaG (SPAdes) (version 2) | ecosystem: Environmental > Aquatic > Freshwater > Lake...
CCACGAGGCGCATCACCTCCACCTCACGCCGTCTGGCGAAGATGGACAGCCTGATGGTGTTGCCGATGAGCAGGATGGCGGCGATCAACAGAATGCCAATGAGCGCGAAGCCCGCCCACTGCACGAACTTGGCGGCGGTGAGCAGCCTGTCGGCGGTGGTCTGCGGGTACACGATGCCCTCGGTGGGGTCGAGCGCCGGGTCGTCCTTGATGGCCGCAACCACGGCATTGGCGTTCTCGGCCTCGGCCGGCTGCACATTGAACTTGGCGGGCAGCGGGTTGCTCGGCAACTCGTCAAGCACCGACGGGTCGCGCAGGCGCTCGCGCATGAGGCGCAGGGCGTCATCCTTGCTCACATAGGTGAAGCCGGCGATGGTGCCGTCGGTCTTCAGCACATCGAGACGGCCCTTCAGCGCGTTCACCTGGGCGATGGATGCGTTGTCGGAGATGTAGACGTCGACATCAACCTTGGCCTTCTGGGCGTCCACGGCCGATCGCACGTACATGAACGACGGGATGAAGGCGCCGAGGATGAACACGGCGATGAGCGCCGTGACGGTGGCGGCCACCGAGATGGCGGCGTTGGCGCGAATGCTGCGAAGCGCCTCGCGGAAGAACATGCCGATTCTCATGCGATCTCTCCCGTGTCGCCCGGGTCCTCGTGGTATCCGCCCTCCGCGTCGCGCACGATGCGCCCCTCGTCCAGCCGGATCACGCGCATCTGCATGCGGTCGACGGTGTGCTGGTCGTGCGTGGCCACCAGCACCGTGGTGCCGGTGCGGTTGATGCGCAGCAGCAGGTCCATGATGCCCAGCGAGGTCTCGGGGTCGAGGTTTCCGGTGGGCTCGTCGGCGATGAGCAGGCGGGGCTGGTTCACCAGCGCACGGGCGATGCTCACGCGCTGCTGCTCGCCACCCGACATCTCGCGCGGAAGGCGATCCTCCTTGCCCTCCAGGCCCACGAGGCTGAGGATGGCGGGCACGCTGCGGCGCACTTCCTGGCGCGAGTGGCCCGTGACCTGCAGGGCGTACGCCACGTTCTCGGCCGCCGTGCGGTCGGGAAGCAGGCGGAAGTCCTGGAACACGCAGCCGATGGCACGGCGCAGATACGGCACCTTGCTCTTGCGCAACTCACCCAGGTCGCGGCCGCCGATGATGACGCTGCCCGACGTTGGGCGAAGTTCGCGGATGCACAGGCGGATGAAGGTCGACTTTCCTGAGCCCGAGGGGCCCACGAGAAACGCGAACTCACCCGTGGCGATGCTCACCGACACGCCGTCGAGGCCGCGGTGCTCGCCGTCGTACTTCTTGATGACCCCCTGGAACTGCACCATGGGCCCGTTGCCCGGGCGGAAGATGTCGCCCTTGCGGCGCTTCGCCGGGTCGGGCGGCGGTGCCAGCAGCATGGCGTCCATGGACGGGTCCTGTGGGACCTCCACGAGCGTGAATGCGGGCTTCTCTTGTTCGATTCGTGCCATTGGCGGCGCTTTCCACTCCATTGGGATATGGATCCGTTACGGCCCCGGCTTTCGCCACGGCACGCCGGGCCCCTGCCAAGCCTGCAACGGGCCGCAATAAGTAGTCGCGCAATGTGATGGAACCGTGCGGACGGTTCCGGGGGGACTTACTCCTCGCCCACCACTGCCAGGCCCTTTGCGCGGCGCTCCAACTCGGCCCGCATGAACGGGTCGAGGGCGCCGTCGAAAACCGCCTGCGTATTGCCGGTTTCGTGACCCGTGCGCAGGTCTTTCACCATCGAATACGGGTGGATGACGTACGAGCGGATCTGGCTGCCGAAGCCGATGGTCATGCTCTCGCCGCGCTCGCGGGCCGATTCTTCCTCGCGGCGCTGCAATTCCAGCTCCACAAGGCGTGACCGCAGCATGTTCATCGCGGTGGCGCGGTTCTGGGTCTGGCTGCGCTCGTTCTGGCACTGCACCACCACGCCGGTGGGCAGGTGCGTAATGCGCACCGCCGAGTCGGTCTTGTTCACGTGCTGGCCGCCGGCACCCGACGCGCGGTACGTATCGACGCGCAGGTCCTTGTCGTCGATCTCCACCTCGGCCTCGTCGGTCACCAGCGGTGCCACCTGCACGGCGGCAAACGAGGTCTGGCGGCGATTGGCCGAATCGAACGGCGACAGGCGCACCAGGCGGTGCACGCCGCGCTCGGCCGACATGAGGCCGTAGGCGTTGGTGCCGTTGAGCGTGAAGGTGGCGCTCTTGACGCCGGCCTCCTGCCCGTCAAGGCGGTCTTGCACCGTCGCGGTCATTCCGCGGGTCTCGGCCCAGCGCAGGTACATGCGCAGCAGCATCTCGGCCCAGTCCTGCGCGTCGGTGCCACCCTCGCCCGACTGGATGGTGACCACCGCATCGCCGGCGTCGTGCTCACCACCGAACAGGCGTGACTCCTCCAGCACGAACAGGCGGTCTTCGGCGCGCTGCATGCCGTCAACGATCTCGGCCACGAACTCAGGGGTGAGCGTGCCCCCACGCTCCTCCTCGCGCGCCATGGCAGCGAGCTCGCCCAGGTCGCCGACCTCGGTCTCAAGCACGTTGTAGCCGTCAAGGCGCCCAGTAAGCCGCGCGTGCTCGGCCGACACCTTGGCCGCGCGCGACTGGTCGTCCCAGAAGTCGCCGGCGCCCATCTCCTGCTCCAACTCCGCCACACGGTCCGAGATGGTCTGCGGGTCGAGGTACTCGCCCAGCAGGGTCACGCGCTCAGCAAGCCGTGCGGCCTGCTGCGCGAGTGCGTCTGGGTCGGCGCCCGGCGCCTGTCGTTGATCCTCTGCCACCGGTCAGGCGCCCGCGGCGCCGCAGCACTTCTTGTACTTCTTGCCCGATCCGCAGGGGCATGGGTCGTTGCGCCCGATGCGGTCCTCGTCATCGATCACCACGGTCTCCACCACGCCTGGCAGCGGCGCCTCAACGGCATCCTCCACGGCATAGTGCTCAGGCTCGGTGGCCTCAAAGGCGACCTCGTCGGGGCTCTCCACGAGACCCTCGGCGAGAGCGGCAAAGCCCTGCACCGGCTCGTCCTGCGAGGTGTAGGTGACCGCGTCGAGCTGCTGGGCCTCAACCGGCTCCGGCGGAGCCTCCATCTCGACGTGGAACATGTAGCGCACGAACTCGCGGGTGACGTTGTCCATCATCTCGTCGAACATCGTGTGGCCCTCAACCCGGTACTCCGACAGCGGGTCCTTCTGGGCCAGGCCGCGCAGGTGGATGCCCTCGCGCAGGTAGTCCATGTTCAGCAGGTGCTCACGCCAGTCAACATCGATGAGCTGCAGCAGCACCCAGCGTTCGAGATCGCGTACCAGTTCCGGGCCGAGTTCCTGCTCGCGCGCGTCGTACTGCTCCATGGCGTCGTCTTCAAGACGGTCGAGGAGCTCCTCGCGGCTGAGTGCATCGTGGCGGATGTCGCCAGGGGTGAACGACACCGGGAAGAGCTGGCCCACCTCCATGAAGAGGCCGTCAAGATCCCAATCGGACGGTGCCTGGTCGGTGTCTTCGTACCGATCAACGGTCTCCACGAGCGTCTCGGCGATCCAGTCGCGGGCGCGCTCGCTGAGGTCTTCGCCCTCAAGCACCTGGCGGCGCTCGGTGTACACCACTTCGCGCTGCTTGTTGAGCACGTCGTCGTACTCCAGCACCCGCTTACGGATGTTGAAGTTGTATTCCTCGACCTTCTTCTGCGCGCCCTCCACCGTCCTGGTGAGCATCTTCGAGTCGAGTGGCAGGTCGTCGCCGGGCCCCAGACGGTCGAGGATCTTGTACATGCGATCGCCCGAGAAGATGCGAATGAGGTCGTCCTCGGCGGACAGGAAGAACTTGGTGCAACCGGGGTCGCCCTGACGGCCGGAGCGGCCTCGCAGCTGGTTGTCGATGCGGCGGCTCTCGTGGCGCTCAGTGCCCACCACGTACAGGCCCCCGAGATCCTCCACCCCATCGCCCAGCTTGATGTCCACACCACGACCGGCCATGTTGGTGGCGATGGTGACCGCGCCCTTCTCGCCGGCGCGGGCAATGACCTCGGCCTCCTTGTCGTGCTGCTTGGCATTGAGCACGCTGTGCTCAATGCCACGGCGCGTGAGCATGCCCGAAAGCATTTCCGACACCTCAACGCTCACGGTGCCCACCAGCACGGGCTGGCCCTTCTCGTTGGCCTCGGCGATGTCCTCAACCACGGCGCGGAACTTGGCGTCCTTGGTCTTGAAGATCAGGTCGTTCTGGTCGTCACGCACCACTGGACGGTGCGTGGGGATGCTCACCACTTCGGTCTCGTAGATCTTGTTGAACTCGTTGGCCTCGGTGGAGGCCGTACCCGTCATGCCCGACAGCTTGTCGTACATGCGGAAGTAGTTCTGCAGGGTGATCGTCGCGAGCGTCTGGTTCTCCTCGCGGATCTTGAGCCCCTCCTTGGCCTCGATGGCCTGGTGCAGCCCCTCGGAGTAGCGCCGGCCTTCGAGAATACGGCCGGTGAACTCATCGACGATGAGCACCTCGCCATCGCGGACGATGTACTCCTTGTCCTTGCGAAAGAGCGACTCGGCCTTGAGCGCCTGGATGAAGTGGTTCACCAACTGGCCGTGCACGTCGAGGTACAGGTGGTCGATGCCGAGCGCACGCTCTACCTTCTCAACGCCGCTCTCAAGCGGCGCCACCGTCTTGTGCTTCTCGTCCACCTCGTAGTCATCACCCTTCTTGAGGGTGGGCACGATGCGGGCAAAGCGGTAGTAGGTGTCGGCCGCGGCCTCGGGGATGCCCGAGATGATGAGCGGCGTACGGGCCTCGTCAATGAGGATCGAGTCGACCTCGTCCACGATGCAGAAGGTGTGACCGCGCTGCACGCAGTCGTCAAGCCGCGTGGCCATGTTGTCGCGCAGGTAGTCGAAGCCGAACTCGGAGTTGGTGCCGTAGGTGATGTCGGCGGCGTACGCGTCGCGGCGCTGGTCCTCCGGCATCTGCGACCCGATGACGCCCACGGTGAGGCCGAGGGCCTCATAAATCGGCTTCATCCAGTTGGCGTCGCGGTGTGCCAGGTAGTCGTTGACCGTCACAAGGTGCACGCCCTTGCCCGTGAGCGCGTTGAGTGCCACAGCCGGCACGGCAGCGAGGGTCTTGCCCTCACCGGTACGCATCTCGGCGATCTGCCCCTCGTTCAGGACCATCGCGCCGATGAGCTGCACGTCGTAGTTGCGCATGCCGAGCGTGCGCCACGATGCCTCACGCACCAGGGCGAAGGTCTCCTCCAGCACGTCGTCCACCTCAGCGCCGTCGGCCAGACGTGCGCGGATGTCCATGGCGCGCTCGCGAATCTGGTCGTCGCTGAGCTCCTGCATCTCGGGCTCGAGCGCATTGATGCGCTCCACCCGGGCGAAGCGCGCCTTCATGGTGCGCCCCTCGCCGAAACGAAGGACCTTGTTGAGAATCTCGGTGCTCATGCAGGTGTCACCAAACGGCTGGGATCGAACGCCGATGGTACCAAGCAGGCGTGCCCCTACCGGCGCATCGAGGTCGCCTGCGCCCCTGTGCGGGCCAGCAAGTCGGCCCACACCCCATCGTCGGTCACCGATGACTGCGCAAGGCCGCGCGCCGCGCGGTACGTGGCCAGGGCCTGCGCAGTGCGCGTTCCGAACACGCCGTCCACCGGCACGGGAACCCCGGCGGCCAGCAGCAGCTGCTGGAAGCGGCGCACGTAGTCGCCGCGGCTCTTCAGGCCAAACACCGGATACTTGGTGGCGACGGGCAGCGACGCCGTGGTGCGGCACGCCAGTGTGTTGCCCAGCACCGACCAATGCGAGGGCCGGGTTTCCTTCCATTCCCACCAACTGACACCCTGCACACCGGCCGCCTGCGCCGCGCACCGGAACGATGTGATTTCAGACCGGTTCTCGCGCATATAGGTGCTTCCGATCAGCGCCATGGGCACACCGAAGATGCGGTTCCACCGGATGGTGCGGTCGACCGCCTTGGCCGCCGAGGTGCGGAAGGCCTTCCAGTACACCTGCGGCATGTTGAAGTTCGCGGCATCGGGACCGGTAAAGAACGCCGTGTACGGGAATGGGCCGTGGTAGTCGACGTATGGGAATGACGTCATACCGATGGGGTACGTGGGTCCCACCTGGGCGCGCAGGGCACGCATGTAGCGCTGCACGCGCTTGTAGCGGTCCTTGTACCGCTCCAACTCGGTTTCGGCATCAATGACGAAGCAATCGGCGCCGGCACGCACGGCGCGCGCGGCGACCGCCGCCTCAACCTCAGGGCGACGCAGCAGCACGTACTGCCAGGCACACACGCGAAGACCCGCGGCCTTGAGCGGCCCGACCGCGCGATCGAACTGCGTCCAGTACGAGCGCCCGTCACCCGACTTGATGTAGAGCGTGCGCAGACCATTGGCCCGTGCCCGGGACACGATTGAGGCGATGCTCCCCGACCGGCTCATCATCCAGATCCACTGACCATTGCCCTGCGCCGGCTCGGGCAGCGTGCCGGGTGCAAGTGGCTGACTGCCGGGCAGCGGCTGGCCGGCATCGTCGGGTGCACATTCGCTGGCGTAGCCCCACACCTCGCGCAGCGAAACCGGAATGGCGGGGCACGTGCCGTTGAACGCCACCTGGCCCATCAACTGGTACGACGTCGGCGACAGCGCACGGAACAGGCGCACGTCAGGGGTGCCCGGGGCGCCCATGTCGGCCATCACCCAGGTGGTGCCGTCAACGGTGGCGGCCAGCATGCTGCCGCCCACCTCGGCGCCCGTCCGACCCGATGCCGCCCAGGCGGCGCGAATGGCCAGCCGCAGCGCATCACTCACGCCAAGCTCTGTGGTGGTGGCACCCGCCACCGGCGCGATGCGGGCGATCGACGCGTCAATACCCGCCACGTACGGCGTGAGATCGGGCGCCGGCGCGCCCGGCTTGGTGGTCACCGTGCCCACAAGGCGTGTGCCGCGGGCGGCGATGGCAATGATGCGCAGCGTGCCGTCGGGCGCAACGGCGATGGCGATGCGGCCGCCCGGGGAGGTCTCGAGTTCGGCATTCAGCCCCGTCGTGGCGCCGGGCGTGGCCAGCACGGCACCCACCACCCGGCGCTCCGACGCGCGGGCGGCGGCGGCCGACGGGAATGCGGTGGCAAAAGATGTGGTCGCACCGCCGTCGCTCATCGCACGACGCACTGCCACGGTTGCCTGTGCCCCCTGCCCCGCCAGCATGGCCTTCAGCCCGGGCAGCCCCGGGTCATTACTGGGGAGCGACGTATTGGCAACCTCGTCGCCGCCATCAGACGCGGCCGTGACGGGTGCGGGCAGCGCGGCGACGGGCAGCGACGGGCTGGGCACGAGCCCCGTGAGTTCTGTGACCACTAGGGGGTCGGCGGCCACGGCAGTGCCCGCCGCGACGAAGGTCGCGACGAGCACACCGATGGTCCATCTGACGATGCGGGGGGTCGCGTCAGGCTCCTTCGATGAGACCGAAGTCGCCGTCGCGGCGGCGGTAGATCACGCTCACCTCTCCGCTCATCTCGTTGCGGAACACGAAGAACGCGTGGTCGATCAGCTCAAGGCGCACGGCGGCATCATCGGGCGTAAGCGACGGCATGTCGAACTTCTTGTTGCGCACGATGCGGATGGGCGGCGCCTTCTCGATGGCGTCGGTGGCCTCGTGCCCCGTGCGCTCAAGCGCCGCGAGCTCAGCCGGCGTGGATGCGATGGCCTCGATACCGGGACCGTGGTGATCCTTCCGCCGCTCGCGCAACCGCACGGCCTGGCGCTCAATTCGGTGCGCAGCCAGATCGATGGCCGCGTACATATCCGAATCGGCTTCGCGCACGCGCATCACCGGTCCCTTGCCGCGAACCGTGACCTCGGCAATCTGGCTTCGCTCAATGCTCGGGTTGTGCTCAACCGACAGTTCCAGCTCGACGGTTGACGACTCGGCACTTGGTCCAAGGACGCGCTCAAGCTTGTGCATGCGCTTCTCCGCATGCGCCTCAAGCGCATCGGTGACCGGAAGGTTCCTGCCCCTGACATGGAGTTCCATGCAGCACCCCTTTCGGGCGTCGATCTCCGTCAACCGACTCTAGTCCCCATCCCCGCGAGCACCACCCGGGCGGTCACGACGGCGCCAACCCGTGCCGATCCCGCGGCCCTGAGGGCCCGGGCAGCAGCACTCATGGTTGATCCCGTGGTGAGCACGTCATCTACCAGCACAGCGTGATGCGGGGCCCTGCCCTGCGCCACGAACGCCCCCTGCACCTGCCCCAGACGGTCACCACGCGATGCGCCCCGCTGGTGCCGGCCGCCATCGGGCCGCACCAGCACGCCACGCACAGGCAGCCCCCATTCACGCGCAAGGTGCGATGCGATGAGTTCCGCCTGATTGAACCCACGCTCACGCCGGCGTGCGGGTGACTGCGGGATTGGCACCAGCACCGATCCCGCTGTTGGAACGGCAATGCGCTGTGCCATCAACTGCGCCAACGGCTGGGCCAGGCCCGTGCGGCGAGAATCCTTGAGCGCCGAGATGACCCCGGCAACCGGCGGGTCGTAGGGCATGGCATGACGCACCCATGTGACGCCCGGGGGACATTCGGTACACGTCGGCGTGGGGTGCGGCCACGGATGCGCACACCGCTCGCAATGCACGCCCTGCGCCGCCGGCATTCCCCGCTCGCACTGTGCACACAGCGCGGCACCCGGCATTCCACACACCGCGCAGGCAGACGGAATGGCCAGGTCGAGCAGGGCGGTGGCAAGGCGGGCAAGCGGCACACCGGCAGCATCGCGCCGCAGCCCGTGCCCGGATGCAGCCGCACGGTGCCGGAAATGCCGCGTTTCGGTGACGTCCGCGCTACCTTTCACGGGGAGCGGGACTTGCCGTCCCGGATGTCAACACACAGGAGCAGCACCGTCTCAACCGAGAAGGAACAGGCGATCGAGTTCGAGGGTGAGGTCACCGAAGCCCTCCCCAACACGTTCTTCCGCGTCGAGCTCGACGGCGGGCACGTGGTGCTCGCAAAGCTCGCCGGGCGCATGCGCCGCAATTACATCCGCGTGAACCCCGGCGACCGCGTCAAGGTTGAGGTCTCCCCGTACGACCTCACCCGTGGACGCATCACCTACCGCCTGAAGTAATCAGGCGGTAGCGCCCCCTACTCGGCAGTGGCTGCATTCCAGGCCGCGGCCAGTGAGCGCTCATACGGTGCGCGATGCACACCCTGCTCGGTCACGATGGCGGTGACCAGGCGGGCGGGTGTGCGGTCGAATGCCGGGTTGGCCACGGGCGCACCCGTCGGCGACGCCTGACGGCCGAACAGCGACAGCGCGCGAACCTCGTCGGGGTCGCGTTCCTCAACCGGAATGTCCGCGGCGCTCGCCATTGACAGATCGAGCGTGGATGTGGGCGCGGCCACGATGAATGGAATGCCGTGCTCGCGGGCGAGGATTGCCACCCCGTACGTGCCGATCTTGTTCACCACGTCGCCATTGGCGGCGATGCGGTCGGCGCCCACCACCACGTGGGTCACACGGCTCTCGGCCATCATCATGGCCGCCATGTTGTCGCTGATGAGCGTGTAGGGAATGCCCTCCTGCTGCAGTTCCCACGCGGTGAGGCGCGACCCCTGCAGCAGCGGACGGGTTTCGTCAACGAACACGCTCACCGAGGGGTCGGCCTCGAACGCCGCCCGCACCACGCCGAGCGCCGTGCCGTAGCCGCCCGTGGCGAGCGCGCCGGCGTTGCAGTGGGTGAGGATGCGGGCGCCACGCGTCATGAGCGCCAGCGAGTGCTGCCCCATCGCCTTGCAGCGGTCCACCTCGTCGTCGTGGATGCGGCGGGCCACTGCCGCCAACTCCGCAGCGATCTCGGCAGGCGTGCCCTCGTGGTCGGCAACGATGCCGGCCATCTGGTCAACGGCCCAGGCCAGGTTCACGGCCGTGGGCCGCGCCTCGCGCAGCGCCGGAATGGCGCGGGCCATCTCGGCATCGAATGCCGCGCGTGAATCGGTGCCGGCCGCCGCGTTGTGCGCGGCAAGCGCAACGCCCATGGCCCCGGCCACACCAATTGCCGGTGCGCCGCGAACAACCATCGTCTTGATGCCATCCACCACGCCCGACCAGTCGTCGTAGCGGATGTGGGTGACCTCACCTGGAAGGCGGGTCTGATCGAGCATCACCACCGCGCCGTCCTCCAGCGCGAGGATGTCGAGGGGGGCCAGGCCGTGCGGAGTACTCAACGAGTTCCCCGCACGGCGGCCACACCCCGGTACATCTGGTGGATCAGGTGCCCTGGTCCCACGATGCCAGGTACTTCTCCTGCTCCTCCGTGAGCGTGTCGATCTCGACGCCCATGGTGTACAGCTTGAGACGCGCAATTTCGGCGTCGATGTCCTCAGGCACCGTGTACACGGTGTTCTCGAGCGAGGCATGGTTTATGGCCATGTGCTCGGCCGAGAGGGCCTGGTTGGCGAAGCTCATGTCCATCACAGCGGCCGGGTGACCCTCGGCTGCCGACAGGTTGAGCAGGCGGCCCTCGGCGAGGAGGTACACCTTGCGGCCGTTGCGCAGCGCGTACTCCTGCACGAACGGACGCACCTCGCGCACACCGTCAGCCAGCTCGTCGAGACCGGGAATGTCGATCTCCACGTTGAAGTGACCGGTGTTGGCGATGATCGCCCCGTCCTTCATGTGCTCAAAGTGCTCACGACGGAGGACGTGGATGTTGCCCGTGGCGGTGATGAAGATGTCGCCCTCCTTGGCTGCCTCAGCAACCGGGAGAACCTCAAAGCCATCCATCACGGCTTCGAGAGCAGCCAGCGGGTCCACCTCAATA
>Ga0209086_10004146_pt1 | contig 10818 bp, 7 predicted proteins | sample M_130207_XF_Meta_FD_187312 | JGI IMG/M metagenome (GOLD analysis project Ga0209086, IMG submission 187312) | Freshwater microbial communities from Lake Montjoie, Canada to study carbon cycling - M_130207_XF_MetaG (SPAdes) (version 2) | ecosystem: Environmental > Aquatic > Freshwater > Lake...
GCCCGCCGCATTTCATCCGCTGCCGAAGGACGCGCCGATGAACCGCCTCACGCTCGCACGCTGGCTCGTGGATGAAGCCAACCCGCTCACCGCACGCGTGATCGCGAACCGCTTTTGGGAATCCATCTTCGGCACCGGCATCGTGCGGACGAGCGAGGAATTCGGCGCGCAGGGCGAGCTGCCGTCGCACCCCGAGCTGCTCGACTGGCTGGCCACCGAGCTGGTGCGCGAAAAGTGGGACGTGAAGAAGTTTCTCCGGCTGCTCGTGACCTCGGCAGCCTATCGGCAGTCGTCGAAAGTCACGCCCGCGCTGACCGAGCGCGACCCCGGCAACCGGCTGCTCGCGCGCGGGCCGCGCTTCCGGCTCAGCGCCGAGATGGTGCGCGACCAGGCGCTCGCGGCGAGCGGGCTGCTTTCGCGCAAAATGCACGGCCCGCCGGTGCGTCCGCCGCAACCGAACCTCGGGCTCTCGGCGGCCTTCGGCGGCGGCCTCGACTGGAAGAACAGCACCGGCGAGGACGCCCACCGCCGCGCGCTCTACACGGAGTGGCGCCGCACCGCGCCGTATGCCTCGCTGGCGACCTTCGACGCGCCGAACCGCGAGGTCTGCACACTGCGCCGCAACCAATCGAACACGCCGCTCCAGGCGCTCGTCACGCTCAACGACCCCGTCTATCTCGAAGCTGCGCAGGCGCTCGCCCGCCGCATGACCGCGGGCGCCGGCACTGCCGCGGAGAAAGCCGCGCGCGGCTTCCGCCTGTGCGTCACGCGCCCGCCGACCGCGCACGAAACCGCACGCCTCCTCGCGCTGCACGACGAGACGCTCGCGTATTTCAAGCAGGCACCGGACAAAGCCATCGCTCTCGCCACCAACCCCATCGGCGCTGCGCCCGCGGGCGCGGATGTGCCCGACCTCGCCGCCTGGACCACCGTCGCCAACGTCCTGCTTAACATGGACGAAACCCTGATGAAACGCTGATGCACCCGCACCTCGACCTCCTCCAAGCCCAGACCCGGCGCGCGTTCCTGCGCAGCACCGGCCAATTCAGCCTCGGGGCCATCGCCGCGCAGGCGCTGCTCCGCGAGAGCGCGCAGGCGAGTCCGGCGGCGGGCAATCCCTTTGCCCCCCGCGCGCCCCATTTTGCGCCGAAGGCGAAGCGCGTGGTCTATCTCCACATGTCCGGCGGTCCGCCGCACCTCGACCTTTTCGACTACAAACCCGAACTGGTGAAACACAACGGCGAGCCCGCGCCGGACCAGTTTGTGAAAGGCAAAACCTTCGCCTTCACCACCGGCACGCCCAAGCTCATGGGCACGCCGCGGCAGTTCGCGCAGTATGGCAAGGGCGGCATCTGGATGTCCGACGCCGTGCCAAATTTTCACGGTCTCGCGGATGAAATGTGCGTGGTGAAATCCATGTTCACCGACCAGTTCAATCACACGCCCGCCGAGCTGCTGCTCTTCACCGGCTCGCCGCGCCAGGGGCGGCCGTCGCTCGGCTCGTGGACCACCTACGGCCTCGGATCGGAAAACGAAAATCTGCCCGGCTTCGTCGCACTGATCAGCAGCGGCGTGCAGCCGAGCGGCGGGCAAAGCCTGTGGGGCACAGGGTTTCTGCCGTCCGTCTTCCAGGGCGTGCAGTGCCGGTCCAAGGGCGATCCGGTGCTCTTCGTGAGCGACCCGGCGGGGATGGATCGCGCGCTGCGGCGCAAGACGCTCGACGCCCTGCGCGACCTCAACGAGGAGCAGCAGCGCGAACTCGGCCACCCCGAAACCGCCACACGCATCGCGCAATACGAGCTGGCCTTCCGCATGCAGACGAGCGTGCCCGAGGTCATGGACATCTCGCGCGAACCCGCGCACGTCCTCGCCGACTACGGCGCAAAACCCGGCGACGCCAGCTTTGCCAACAACTGCCTGCTCGCCCGCCGGCTGCTCGAACAAGGCGTGCGTTTCGTGCAGCTCTTCGACTGGGGCTGGGACTTCCACGGCATCAACAAAAACGAGGACATCCGCGACGGGCTGAGCGCCAAAATGCGCGTCACCGACAAGCCCGTCGCCGCGCTCATCCGCGACCTCCGCCAGCGCGGCCTGCTCGACGACACGCTCGTCGTCTGGGGCGGAGAGTTTGGCCGCACCCCCTTCCGCGAAGGCCGCACCAGCAAGGGCGGCGTGCTCGGGCGCGACCACTTCCCCGACGCCTTCTCGCTCTTCCTCGCCGGCGGCGGCATCAAGGGCGGCCTGAGCTACGGCGAGACCGACGAACTGGGCTTCTCCGTCGTGGAGAAAAAAGTCCACGTCCACGACCTCCAGGCCACGATCATGCACCTCCTCGGCTTCAACCACGAGAAGCTCACCTACCGTTTCCAAGGCCGCGACTTCCGCCTCACGGATGTGCATGGAAAAGTGGTGCGGGATATTTTGACGTAAGGCGCACCACGCACGAGCCACCCGTGGCGTGGCGCGGACGCCTCGTCCGCGATCGGTCCGGCGAACGCCCCGTTCGCCGAAACTGGCAGGCGCCGACGCGCTGCGGCTCGCCGGGCGGGGCGCCCGGCTGACGGTCGCGGACGAAGGCGTCCGCGCCACGATGCCGGACAGCCGCGGTTTGCGTGGCGGCGGCTTATTTCGCCGTGCGCAGAAAGGCGACGAGGTCGGCGAGGCTGGGCGGGGGTGAAGATGCCGTCGTACCCGGGCGGCATGAGGGAGGTGGCGGCGGGCCGGCGGCGAGTTCCACGGTCAGGCCGTCGGGCAGGGTGAAGGTCTGGAGGCCGATTTAGAATTCGGCGGCGGGAGTGGAGGTGGCAGCGAGGAGGGCGAGCCGCTTGAGGCGGATGAAAAGCGGGGGCGCGGCGTGGCGCAATCCGGTTCGGCGGCGGGTTGGCCTCGCTGCGGGCTCTGCAGCGCCTCTGCTGGCGTGCCAGTTTTTGATCGTGTCCGCGAGTCCGCGGGCGCGGTCAGTCGCGCGCGGGTTCCTGCTCGGGCTCGTCGGGATCTTCGGGCTCGTCCTTTTTGCCCTTCTTCTTTTTCTTGGCGGCTGCCTGTTCCTCCCGATCGGCCTTGGCCTCGCTGGCAAAAACTTCGCGCAGCACTTTTCCAATGAGCGGAGCGGCGTGGGTGCCGCCGTGGACATCGTCGGCGTTGCGGACCTCGCTCTCGTAGACCGCGGCAAACGCGAAGCGTGGGTTTTCCGCCGGGGCAAAGCCGGCGAACCACGCGGCGGTGCGCTCTTTACCCCGGCCTCCCCACTGGGCGGTGCCGGTCTTGCCCGCGACGCGCACTCCGGGGACGGACGCTTTGGCGGCGGTGCCGAGGCTGCTCGAGACGACCTGGCTCATGGCCTTGCGCATTTCTTTCATGATGCGCGCGTCGATGCCGATGTCGCGGCGGGCGCGCATCGGGTAGGCATTAACGATTTGGCCGTCGATGCTCTGGACCTGCTTCACGAGGCGGGTCTGGTAAAGCGTGCCGCCGTTGCCGACGGTGGCCATGGCTTGGGCCATTTGCAGCGGCGTGATTTCCACGTCGCCCTGCCCGATGGCAAAGCTGGCGAGATCTCCGTCGAACATTTTCCGCCCGTGCGCCTTCTTCATGTATTCGTCGTCGGGAATGCGTCCGCTGGCCTCCGAGCCGATGGGGATGCCGGTGCGGGTGCCGAGACCGAGATTCCTGGCCCATTCCCCCATGCGGCGGGAGCCGGTCTTGATGCCGACTTGGTAAAACCAGGTGTTGCACGACTGGGTCAGCGCTTCGCAAAAGTTCAGCGAACCGGCGTGGCTGCTCTTCCAGTTGCGGAAATTGATCCGCCCGATGGTCAGGGACCCTGGGCACTGGAATTCATCGTCGATGTCCACCACGCGCTCCTGCAGGGCGGCGAGGCCGGAGGCGACTTTGAACACGGACCCCGGCGGATACGAGGACCGGTAGGCGCGGGGAATGAGCGGGATGTTCGGGTCTTCGTTGAGCGCCTTGAAGGCTTCCTCGGAAATGGTGGGGATGAACCAGTTCGGGTTGATGGTCGGCCAGGAGGCCATGGCGAGGATTTCGCCGCTGTTCGGGTCGATGAAGACCATCGCGCCGCGCTTCACACCACGTTCGAGCGTCTTTTCACACAGCCTCTGGAGGTCGGTGTCGAGGGTGGTGACGACGTTGTAGCCGGGCTGCGGGTTGAAGGTGATTTGCTCGCTGGTCTTTTTGCCGGCGGCGTTGAAAGAGAGGTTGAACTGGCCGTTCTTGCCGTGGAGCTGGTCATCGAAGGATTGCTCCAAGCCCTCGCGTCCCACGGCGTCCGGCCAGAGCAGCTCATTGATTTGCACCGGCCCATCCGAAATGCGCCCCGCGCGACCGGCGTAACCGAGGATGTGCCCGGCGAGCTGGCCCTGCGGGTAGTAGCGCTGATAGACGGACTGGAGGGTGAGGCGCTCGGGCTTGAGGCGGTTGAAGTTTTCGATCTCCGGGCCTTTCAAATCCTGCGCGATGAGCAGGGGGAGGACGCCGCGATTTTTGTAGTGCTTCAGCACCTGCTCCTGCGTGAGGGTGATGGGACGGCCGATGACGGTGCGGGCGGTGAGCACTTGCTGCTGGGCAAAGGCGAGCACCTGGGCATCGGTCATGGTGAGCGGCGTGGGAAAGCTGATGCCGAGATTCTGGCTCACGCGGGTCTGGGCGAGTGGGTTGCCGTGGCGATCCACGATCTGCCCGCGCGGGCCCGGGATGCCGAGGACGTAGGCGCGAGCCTGTTTCTGGGTATCCCAAGTCGGCGTTGGGACGGCGGCGGCAGCGGGTGCGCCGGTCTTCGTGGCCACGGCGACTTTCGGTGTGCCGGGTGCCGCGCCGACCGCCTCGACACGGGAGACGGCATCCTGCGCGCGGGCGAAAGTCAGGGACAGGAGCGCGAGAACGAATGGAGACAGGCGATTCATGAACGGCGAGCACCGTAGCGTCCCGGCGGCGCAGCTCAAGTCCCGGCATCCGCTTTGCCCGGAAACAAAAACGCCGCGCCCTCGGCGGAGGGCGCGGCGCAGAATCTGTGCGGCGGCTGCTTTACGCGAGCGCTTCGAGCTTCGCCACGATGTCGCTTTTCGAGCGGGTGCTGAGCTGCTCGGCGACCTCGCCGCCTTTGAAGAGGAGCAAAGCAGGGATGGCCCGGATGCGGTAGCGGGCGGCGATCTCGGCGTTGTCGTCGATGTTGACCTTGGCGACTTTCGCCCGGCCCACGGTGGCGTCGGCGATCTGATCGATCACCGGTCCGAGCTGGACACACGGCCCGCACCACGGTGCCCAGAAATCGACGAGCACAGGCTTGTCGGATTTGATAACCTCGGCGTCAAAGGTCGCGTCGGTGACATTGATAACGTTCGCGTTGGCCATGGCGGATCAGACTGGAAGAGTGGTTTGATAAACGAGGTAGGCGCAGACCGCTGTGCCGATGGAGAGCACGAGCACCGCGATGGAGAGCGCCTTCGTTGCGGTGTCGGGGCCGGATTCCACCTGTATCGCGGGCGGAGTCGAAATCGCCGGGGGGCGCGTCATGGGCGAGGGCTTGTTGATGATCGGTTGCGTCACCAGCATCTTGATCGTGGCTTTCGGCATCGCGGGCTTACTCGGAACGGCGCCTTCCGGCGGCAGGGTGATGCGGGCCGTTTCCTTTTTCGGCGCAGCCGGCTTCAGCGGCGTCGTGGCTGCAGGCGCGGGTGGTGGCTGCGGGGGCCTCGGCGCGGCCGCGCCCGGAGTCGGAGCGGGCTTGAGCGGAACGGTCGCGCGCGCACCGCCGAGCGACGGCGGCTTCGGCGGAAGCTGCACCCCGCTCGCCGGTTTGGCAGGAGGCAAAGGCATGCCGGCTTGGGAAGGAGGACGCGGCGGCGGCGGGAGTGGAGGCTTGGCACCGAACGACGGGGCGACGGGCGAGGGCGCCAGCGTCGGCGTGGCGGGCGGCGACGTCGGAGCCGCTCCTTCGAAGCTCGGAATCTCGATCCGCGCAGTTTCCTTGGTGCCCGCAGCCGCAGGCGGCATCTGACCGGCCGGAATCTCGATCCGCGCGGTCTCCTTGGCGGCCGCAGGAGCGGGCGGCGTCAGCCTGGCCGGTATCACGATCTTCGTCGTCTCCTTCTTCGGCGCATTGCCGAGCGGCGGCAAAGTGGGCGCGGGCTTGCCGGGGAGATTGATGCGGACCGTTTCACGCTTCACCGTGGTTGCTTGATCGGGGCGCGGCGGGAGAGTAATGCGGATCGTCTCGGCTTTGGAAGCGTCGTCGTCTGCGGGGGCGGGCGGGTTTTCGTCGGGCATGGGAGTGGAATCTCACTCGGCTTTTACCGTGTCAACATTTTTGCCTGAACCGCGCGCAACAAAATGCTCCGTCTCCCGCCGACGCCCTTACCTCCAAGCCTCCGCGCCCCGCCGGCCAACTTTCCCTTGCCCGCGTTTTCGCGCTTCGCATACGGTCCGCAGATGAAAGTTCTCGTCACCGGCGGCGCCGGATTCATCGGTTCCAATTTCGTCGAAAAACTCCTCGCCGAGGGCCACACGGTCAGCGTGCTCGATGACTTCAACGACTTCTACGACCCCGCCATCAAGCGCGCCAATATCGCCGGCTTCGCCAAAGACGCGCCCGTCCACGAGGCCGATCTGCGCGACTGGGCCGCCGTCGAGCGCATCGTCGGCGCGGAAAAGCCCGACGCCATCGTCCACCTCGCCGCCCGGGCCGGCGTCCGCCCTTCGATCAAAGAACCGAAGCTTTACATCGACACCAACATCACCGGCACCTGGCACATCCTCGAAGCCGCCCGCCTCCACGCCGTCCCGCGCGTCGTCTCCGCCTCCAGTTCCAGCGTCTATGGCGTGATCAAAACCGCGCCCTTCCGCGAGGACATGCTCATCAACCAAACCATCTCCCCCTACGCCGCGACGAAGATGGCCACCGAGCAGTTTTGCTCCAACTACACCCACCTCTACGGCCTGCGCACCATCTCCCTGCGCTTCTTCACCGTCTATGGCCCCCGCCAGCGCCCCGATCTCGCCATCCATTCCTTCACTCGCGCCATCGACGAGGGCCGCCCCATCCAGCAGTTCGGCGACGGCTCCACCCGCCGCGACTACACCTACATCGACGACATCCTCCAGGGCATGACCGCCTGCCTGGCCTACGACGGCCCGCTCTGCGACGTCTTTAACCTCGGCGAAAGCCAGACCACCACGCTCAGCGAACTCATCGCCACGATCGAGCAGGCGCTCGGGAAAAAGGCCATCATCCAGAAAATGCCCGACCAACCCGGCGACGTGCCGCTCACCTACGCGGACATTGGCAAAGCGCGCGCGCTCCTTGGCTACGACCCGCACACGAAGATCGCGGAAGGCATCCCGCGCTTCGTCGAATGGTATCGCGCCTCGCGACGCGGCTGAACTTGTTCCGATTCTGCGGCACGCCGCCGCATCCCAGCCGCCTCCGCAGCACGCGGCAGGGTTTCGTAGTTCGGTGCTGCTGCGCCAAAGACTCATCGAGCAGGTGAACGCTCTCCAGTCCGCGCCTGCTGCGCAGCTCTGGTCCTCAGCGTTGGCAATCCCCAGCCCGCTTCTCGTTGCCGCTTACACAAACTTCGTCCGGCCCGGCATGGCGGGCGTGGGCGCGGGGAGTTTCATTTTCAAATCGAGCGGACCGGCGGGGCGCAGGTCTTCCTTGGAATTGACGGCCTCCTCCCAAGTGACCACCTGGCCGGTGTAGCCAGCCATGCGCCCGAGGATGCCGACCATCGTGGAGTGCGCGAGTTGCTCGCCCATGTTCAGCGGCTTGCCGGCGCGGAGCGAGGCGAAGAAGGCGTTGTGCTCGTTCTGATACATGTCGCTCTTTTCGCCGGTGTATTTCCACGCCGTGCCGTCGAGCAGTTTGTAGCTCTGGCTGCGGAAGGCGACGATCTGCCCGGTGCCTTTGGTGCCAAAGATGCGCTCGCTGCTATCCGCCCACACGCCCTGCTGCTGCCGGCAAAAGAGGGTGCCCATCCGGCTGCCCTCGAACTCATAGACGACGCCGAAGTGGTCGAACACGTTGCCGAATTCCGCCTCCACGCGCTGCTGCCGGCCAGCTACCGACCACGCGCGCACGGGCGTGGCGTCCTGAAACGCCCACATCATCTTATCCACGCTGTGGATGGCCTGCTCCACGAGGTGATCGCCGGAGAGCCATGTCTGATAGATCCAGTTGCGCATCTGGTATTCGAGATCGCCCCAGCTTTCCTTGCGCGCTTTCGGCGCCCACGGCGAGCCACCCATGTAGGCGCCATAGACCGCGCGCACGTCGCCGATCTCGCCCGCGTGGACGCGCTTGAAAAACTCGCGCTCGCCGTTCGCAAAGCGGTAGCAGAAACCCGAAAGCAACCCGAGACCCTTTTGCTTCGCGACCGCCGTGGCTTCGAGGAAGCGCTTCACTCCCGGCGCGTCGGTCGCGCAGGGCTTTTCGCAAAAGGTGTGCTTGCCGGCTTCCACGCACTTTTGCAGATGCTCGGGGCGGAAGGCGGGCGGCGAGGCCAGCAGCACGACATCCACCTCTTTCATCGCGCAGATTTTGTCGATGGCATCGAGACCCACGAACTTGTTCTTATCCTCGATCTGCACCTTCTCAGGCTCGGTCGTCTTGAGGTTGTTGTAGGCGGATTCGAGCCGGTCGGAGAAAGCATCACCCAGCGCCACGAGCTGCACGTTTTCATCAGCGTTCATCGCCTGGCCCGCCGCGCCCGAGCCGCGTCCGCCGCAACCCACGAGCGCTACCTTCAGCAGCTTGTTATTCTCCGCGCCGCGACTGATCGCGGGGAAGCCAGCCACCGAGCTGGCGGCGAGCGCCGCGGCGGAGCGGGAGAGGAAAAGGCGGCGATTGAGGGAGGTGGCGTCGGGTTGGTTCATATTAGGTTGTGGGTTGAGGAGGTGAGGTGGGAGTCCTGACAGGCTGTTGAAAAAGTCTCACGCCAAGGTCGCCAAGGACGCGAAGGAAGATTGCTTCCAACACCTTGGCGTCCTTGGCGACCTTGGCGTGAGGCTATGCACGGCATTTCAACAGTCTGCTAAAGTTTCTTGATCAAGATTTTGCGGAAAGCGACCGGATCGCTGTGCCCCGCGAAGCCAAAGAATCCGCTCTTGCGGTCCTTGCCTGGGTGCGGGTTCTTGGCCATCACGGTCGCCATGTCCACCTTGGAAAGATCGGCGTCGAGAATGACCGTGCCGTTGAGTTCCACGCGGAGGATCGAGCCTTTGACCGTGACCTCCTGAAAATTCCACTCCCCGATCGCGTGCTGATACCCGCGCGCCGCGGCCACCATGCCATAGGCGCTGCCGTGCGACTGCCGCGGGTCGATCTTGCCCTTCACCTTTTCATAATTGTCGTCGAGCACCTGGCACTCCGTCATGCCCACATAGGCCGTATCGCCCGAGCCGGGATAGCGAATCGCCAGCCCATTGTTACCCCCCGGCGGCAGCTTGAACTCGAGACGCGCCACGAAATCGCTCAACTCTTCCTGCACGTAGATCGTCCCGCCCTTGCCCTTCTTGGAGACGATCCCGCCATCCACCACCTCGTATTGATCCACCGGCCCGGCCCAACCCTCGAAGTCCTTCCCATTCCAGGCTGCCTTGAAACCATCGCCGCCCTTGCTCGCGAGCATCTTGCTCGCCTCCTCCGCCCCGATCTCGCGGAGGAAAACCTTCCGCCAGCGGATTTCCCCGCCGTGCGTTTGCAACTGGATCGGTCCCCGCGCCGGCACCGGCGTCTTGCGGTCGTGGAAATTTTCCAGCAGCGCGTGATCAACCACCAGCTTCTCATTCAGCCACACACTCACCCGCGCGCCCACCATCACGATGCGAAACTTATTCCACTCACCGAACGGCTTGTCCGCCAGCACCAGCGGATCCTTGCCCGGCGCGCCGGGCGCGTTATTCCACAGCCCACCCGATCCCTTGTCCGCGCCGTGCTTGAAATCCCCCTTGTTCGTGTGATCCCAGATCTGCACCTGCGGCACCCCGCGTAGATAGATGCCCGAGTCGGCCTTGGGCACGGTCTTATATTCCGCCAGCAGCTCGAAATTCCCGTAATCCTTTTCCGTCGTCGCGTAGGCACCCTTACCGTCATTGATTAACTCCCCGCCTTCCACGCGCCAGTGCTCTCGCATCGTCTTTGTCCACCCCGCGACCTTCGCCGTCCGCTGCTCCTCCGGCATCGCCACCAGCGCGCGATGGTCAAAGGTATCCCCGCCGCGCCAGCCCGTCAGGTCCGTCCCATTGAAAAGCGCGGTAAAACCCTCCGGCGGCGGCGTCTGCGCGAGCACCCTGGGGAGAGTGCAAAGGGCGGCGGCGAGGGCGAGGAGGGAGCGTTTCATGGAAGGGGCGAGAGATAGCGGCTTTCGTCGGGAGGGTCAACCGACGGGCCGGGAATGTCTTTGGGGTGATCGCTGCACTGCCCGCGGAGCCTCGCCCGTCGCGCAGTGGAAAAACTCCCATTCTCCCGAGAGCAGCCTGACGAAGCCGGGCAAGCAATCGCGCGGCGCCGCCGAACCTCACTCCAGCGGGGTGATGACGCGGTAGTAGCGTTCGGCTTGGCCGGCGGCGGGGTCGATGAATTTGAGGGCGCGGAGGCCGTTGGCGGCGGGGAACTGTTTGAGCGGCGACCAGGTGGGGGCGCTCAGGGTGTTCTTGTATTGGAGGCTGTAGCTGCGGTTGCTCTGGGCGGTGAAGGAGAGCCGGTAGTTGGTCACGGGCACGGTGCCTTGGATGACGCTCAACGTAAGGCGGCTCGCGGCGTCTTGGGGATGGGTGCCGGCGAGATACTCGGCCACGTCGCTG
>Ga0209086_10004148_pt1 | contig 10817 bp, 7 predicted proteins | sample M_130207_XF_Meta_FD_187312 | JGI IMG/M metagenome (GOLD analysis project Ga0209086, IMG submission 187312) | Freshwater microbial communities from Lake Montjoie, Canada to study carbon cycling - M_130207_XF_MetaG (SPAdes) (version 2) | ecosystem: Environmental > Aquatic > Freshwater > Lake...
TTCTTTTATATTTAGCCCCCCCCCTCTCCCTATATGTTTTTATTAAACTTTAGAATTAAATATTTGTTCTTTTTAATTCGAGAACAAATATTTATTTGTAATTTCGCTAATTGCGGATGCAATTATTATTAACTAATAATTTTTAATTAGAAAGCCTGTAAAAACTAAACAACGCACGTTGTTTTTAAATTTTCTTTTGCCGGTATATTGTTTTTGTTTTTTAAAATTGATTTAGCTTTATTCAAATTATATGAAAAAAATTAAAATGCGTATATTTTATTTAGCACTATTGGTTTTCGGCCTCTCTAACTATTCTTATTCTCAAGAAGATGAAATTAACTCAAACGATTCCGCTGCTATCGCTCCCATAAAAGCACCATCTTTAAAAGCAACCAATAACGAGCCTGTGATAATAGATTATAATCAAACGCTTAAAAAATATCTGGATCTTTATATTACAAATAGCAGTGATCTTGAAATAAATTTCACCATTGGGTTTTGCTATCTTCATGCAAATAGCGACAAATCAAAAGCCCTGCCTTACCTCGAATTTATTTATAACAAAGGCGAATTTAAAGATGATTTGCTGCTATATTTAGGGATGGCTTATATGTACTCCTATAAATTTGACGAGGCTCTTCGCCTTTTTAATGATTACAGAGGCATTATTAATTCTAAAAAAGGCGAATTGGTTGAGAATTATTACGAAGATCTTGAAAGTGGAAAATTAGACTACCAAAAAAAAATCACTACTGGTAATTTCGGATTAGTGGAACATTATATTGAAAATTGTGAAAGTGCAAAAGAATTAATTGAAGTTCCGGTGAATGTAACATTTGAAAATTTAGGTAAAGAAGTCAATTCAAAATATTCAGATTATTCACCTTTTATTACCCAAGACCAAAGGCTGCTTTATTTTACATCCCGAAGAGAAGGAAATTTATCTGAATTAAAAAATGCGGAAGGCTATTTTACTTCTGATATTTATGTTTCAAAAGTAAAGGATGGGCAATGGACAAAAGCAGAAAACATGGGCGTTCCTATAAATTCTGTTGGTGATGAACACTGCGTTTTTGTTAAGCCCAAAGGAGAAAAGATGATTGTTTTTGCAGACAATGAAAATTTAATTGGAGATTTATACATCGCTCCTCTTTTAGAGTTAAATAAAAATTCGGTTGTGGATTTCGACCAGCCAATTAACACCCCATTTAGAGAATTTGATGCCTGTATCAGCGAGGATGAAAATGTCTTGTTTGTTTCGAGTAATCGTCCGGAAGGAAGGGGAGAAACAGATATATACATGTTTAATAAACTGGCTAACGGTACTTGGGGCTTGCCAATTAATTTAGGATCTGGGGTAAACACAAAATACAAGGAATCCTTTCCAAATTATGATGAAAAGAATTGCATTCTTTACTTTGCTTCCGAAGGCCATACTAATATTGGCGGCTTTGATATTTTTAGATCTCAATACGATTTCGACTTGCAAAAGTTTGGACCTGCAGAAAACATTGGCTTCCCAATTAATACGCCGGAGGATGAAATGGATTTTTGTTTTTCCGGAATTAATCGTGAGGCATATATTTCATCTTCAAAACCCGGTGGTTTTGGAGACCTTGATATCTATAAAATAGTATTTAATGATGTGGAAAATAGGCCATCCATTATTAGAGGAGTTTTAACAAAAAGTGATTGGACAGCAGATATTGACGCATCTGTATGTCTCATCGATACTAAAACTAATAAAATATTAGATGAAAAAAATGTAAACCCCAAAAGTGGAAGGTATGTTTTTTCTGTTGAACCAGGCAGCTATAAATTAACAGCCTCAAGTGATAATTATGAGTATTTTGAACAGGAAATAAATGTTTACGACAAAGCCGACTATGTTTTTGAAATAGAAAAAAATATATTGCTTCAAGCATCTAATTCCCCTGCCCCTGTGCTAAAAAAAACGCCATAGCGTAAACACATATTGTTTGCCATCTATTGTATAGCATGCCCATTAATTTGCCGAAAGCATGCAGCACTAAAAGTTTATGAGTAACACACTGTTAATAAACTTTTATAAACTTCCTTTTTATAGCTTTTATTGTTTTTACTTTTGAACTTGTTATTTAGTTTTTACAGTATTTGCTTTTTTAAAAATATATAGTTAAAAACAATAAATAGGATTCATTAAAAGCGCTGTTTCATACCATTTTTTTAAATAAAGGCCTGTTTTCAGTAACTTTTGTACGATAATTTACGTTACAATACAAAAACACAAATAAAATGAAAGCACTTAGCCAAAACTGGGTTGTTGAAAATTTAATCGACTTCGAATATAAAAAATACGAGTTGTTGGGTTATTTGCAGGGGGTTAAACAAGAGTTTAAGGACGAAAAGCTCTATCCCGCTTTAAGCGAATTGATTTCACATTACAATAATTTAATTACAATTAGAAATAACAAACAACAGCTAAGCGATTCGTTTTGGAAGTTTTTAACCAAAATAGATTTAGAGAAATTGAAATTAATTTACGAATCAAAAGAAAAAGACAACCAACTGCTTAATGAAATAGAAAATATAATTAATTTTTCTATCCCTCAGCTTGAAAATTGTTTAAAAGAAGGAACCGATATTTATAATATTATGGAAGGGAATATGCAAATTGAACCAATTGGATTAATGCCCTTAAACACAAACGAAGGTTATATGTTTATAAGTTCGGGGAAACAAAAAGAAACGATAGTATACCAATATAACATTACATTTATTGAACAAGCGAACGAGCCTTTTAGGGGCATCCACACTAATTTTATAACATCATTCGAATACTCCTACATCAATACTTATGAAAGTATAAAATTGCAGTTGATTAAGGAAATCCCTCAATTGCCAAATCCAGCTGTTTTTGCCATAAGCAGCACAAAAGAATACCCTCTTATAGAAAGTTTTATCCCCATAGCAAAGCGCACATTAGTAAGATACATTAGCCTTTCAAGTTGATCTTTTGTTTTGGCTTTTTTCCTTTTGCATTTACTATTTAGTCGTTTAATATACAAAGGCGTTTTTTTTATTATCAGCTCAGGTGCTTTTTAAAGCACCTTTCTGTTTTTAAAACTGTAATTATTTTATCTGGATAATACTAAATTTACAATTCGGTTTTTAACATACTTTCTATAAGTGAAGTTTTCGAAATAACTCCCGCAAATTAAAAGGTTCAAAAACTGTGTGTTTTTCTTTTGTTATGATACCCTTCGGCAAAAGCTCAGGACAGGCTCCAGAAACAAAAAATCAAGAACAAACGACTCCTCCCCACCTGCAACACTGTATAGCGTTTGTTCATTCCTCACGCGCGTTTTCATAAGCATATTTTTTGCAAAAAAATGGAATCCTCTGTTTTTATTAATATATCTATTTTGTCGAAATTGTTTTGAAAGCTTTACTAAGGATATATTTATTTTTAATCGACTAAATTGTTTTTTTTAATTTCGCTTTATAATTACTGGCTATTAAATAATTTTATAATTCTTTTTTATTGAATGGACAATTTTAATATATTTTGTACCTTGCTTAAAATAAGCTGAAAATATTGTTTAATTTTTCTTAATTAAAGCAATGAAAAAATATTACTATCTACTTTTTTTTTATTTGTGTTTTTCGTTAGTCAACCTGTTAAGTGCGCAAACGCTTGAAAAATTAAGCGCAAAAGACTATTTAGCCGAACAAGATTATAATCGCGCACTTGTAGAATACCTGAAGTTATATAAAGGCAATAAAAATGATCCGGAAATTAATTTCCAAATTGGATATTGTTACTTATCTATAAATGATGACAAGTCAAAAGCAATACCCTATTTAGAGTTTGTGCTTAAAAAAGGAGGCTTTGCCGATGAGTTACTTTTATATTTAGGAATGTCATACATGTACGCCTATAAATTTGATGATGCCATTAAAATTTTAAGTAATTATAAAGAAAAAGTAGGCCCCAAAAAGCAGGATAAGGCAATACAATTAATTGATAATTGCGAAAGTGCGAAGTTGTTAATGAAAACACCTTTAAATGTAACTTTTGAAAATTTAGGTAAAGATATTAATTCAACCTACCCAGATTATTACCCTTTTTTAACGCAAGATCAATCAACGCTTTATTTTACAACACGAAGGGAAGGAAAGTCGCAAAAAATAAAAAGCTGGCAAGGGTATTATACTTCCGATATTTATTTTTCTAAGGTTGTTGGCGGACAATGGACTAAACCCAAAAGTGTGGGCCCCGTTATCAACAGCATTGAAGATGAACAATGTGTTTACCTTTCTCCCGATGGCAAAAAAATGATTGTTTACAAAGACAATGAAATAGACTCTGGCGATCTTTTTTATACATCTATGGCTGGTAAAAGTAAAACTTTTTCAAAACCCCTTAGCTTTCCCGATCCCCTGAATACTGTTAACCTTGAATTGGAAGCCTGTATAACAAATGATGAGAATATGATAATCATTGCAAGCGATAGGGAAGGAGGGCTTGGAGAAACAGATTTGTACCTATTTAAAAAACTCCCTAATGGTGAATGGGGAAACCCTGTTAATCTAGGGCCTAATATCAATACTAAATACAAGGAATCTTTCCCTGTTTTTGATGAAAAAAATTCAATTTTATATTTTGCTTCCAATGGACGTTTTGGCATGGGTGGTTTTGATATTTTTAAATCTAATTTCGACTTAGAAACACAATCTTTTGGCTTAGCCGAAAATATGGGATATCCTATCAACACTCCTGAGGAAAATATGGAATTCACATTGGCAGAGAATAAACGCGATGGGTATATAGCAGCTGTTAGAAAAGAAGGCTACGGCGATCTAGATATTTATAAAGTAATATTCAATGAAATTGAAAATAAATCGTCAATAATAAAGGGGGTTATTTCAACAAGCGACACTTTGAAAAAAGGAATTGACGCAGCAGTTTTTTTATTAGAAGAAAAAACAAATATTATAATTGACTCCCTAAGCGTAAACCCCAATAGTGGAAAATATGTTTTTTCTGTTTACCCAGGGAAATATATATTGCATGTAAAAAGTCCTGGATTTGAAGATTACAGCTCTAAAATAAATGTTTTAGATAAATCAGACTATGTATTTGAAATAGAAAAAAATATTGTTATTTTAAAAACTGGACAATCTTTGCAATTAAAACAAAATGAATTATCCAAAGAAACTAATCCCATTCCACCGAAAACAAGTATAAAAAAATAATCGTATTGGGTGTTAATATATAAGCTATTGATTTTTATCAAAAAACTATCTATTAAACGCTTCCATAGACGCAAAAAAATATTAGGCCTTTGGACTATAGCGATGCAAAAAAACTATACAATAGTAAATTACTTAATATTGCCAATAAAAAATTCTCTATTCATACGGGCTATATTTTCTAAAGAAATTTCTTTTGGGCACTCAATTTCGCAAGCGCCTGTATTACTGCAGTTACCAAAGCCTTCCTCGTCCATTTGGGCTACCATATTTTTTGCTCGTGACTTACGCTCTACCTGCCCTTGAGGCAATAAAGCGAATTGTGAAATTTTTGCGGAAACAAATAACATTGCTGAAGAGTTTTTGCATGTTGCAACGCATGCCCCACAACCTATGCAGGCAGCTGCTTCAAATGCCATGTCGGCATCTAGTTTTGGAATAGGAATGTTATTTGCATCCTTTGCGTTGCCTGTATTTATTGAAATAAATCCCCCTTTTGAAATAATTCGATCAAATGCAGAGCGGTCCACGGTTAAATCTTTAATCACAGGGAATGCCGCGGCTCTAAATGGCTCCACAACAATAGTGTCGTCATTTTTAAATGAACGCATGTGCAACTGACAAGTGGTTACTCCTTTTTTTGGACCATGAGGTTGGCCGTTTATAAACATACTGCAGGAGCCACAAATCCCTTCACGGCAATCATGGTCGAAAGCGATTGGCTCTTCCCCTTTATTTATAAGCTGATTGTTTAATACATCAAACATTTCAAGAAATGACATGTCTGGGGAAATGTCGCTAACAGGGTAGCTAACTAGCTGTCCCTCTGACTTTGTGTTTTTTTGACGCCAAACTTTTAGCGTTAAGTTCATGTTTATAGCCATACTTTTTATTTGACAATTTAATTTTTTTATAAAATAATTTTTTTGTGCAAAAAAATTTAAAGGGGGCATTTAATTTTGTAAAAAGTTTCCTTGCCCTCTAATTATTATGCTTTTTGACCTTGATAATTTATTTATAACTTCTTGCACTTGGATGCACTACATCAAAAATTAATTCCTCTTTGTGTAATTCATATTTGCCATCACCCTTGTTTTCCCATGCTGAAACATAAGAGAAGTCATCATCTTTTCTTAGAGCTTCACCATCTTCTGTTTGTGATTCTTCTCGGAAATGTCCGCCGCAAGATTCCTCGCGGTTCAATGCGTCCACGCACATTAATTCACCTAGCTCAAGAAAATCAGCAACCCGCATCGCTTTTTCTAATTCCTGATTTAATTCATCTTTACTGCCGGGAATGCGAACATCTTTCCAAAATTCTTCACGCATTTCACGAATCTCTTTTATTGCTTCGTTTAATCCTTCATGATTACGGGCCATTCCGCATTTTTGCCACATTGTTTTTCCTAGTTTTTTGTGGAAATAATCAACAGGTTTTGTTCCTTTTATTGCAAATAATTTATTAATTTGCTCTTGTACATTTCTTTCGGCAGCTACAAATGATTCATGCTCTGTTGATATCGATTTTACACTAATTTCTTTTGATAAATAGGCTCCAATGGTGTATGGTAGAATAAAATAACCATCTGCCAGACCCTGCATCAGAGCAGAGGCTCCAAGCCTGTTTGCGCCATGGTCAGAAAAGTTTGCCTCCCCTAAGCAATAAAGTCCCGGAACGGTTGTCATCAAATTATAATCTACCCATAATCCACCCATGGTATAATGTACAGCAGGATAAATCCTCATCGCAACTTCATAAGGGTTTTCGCCTGTAATCTGCTCATACATTTCAAATAAATTACCGTACTTTTCTTCAATTGCTTTTTTTCCAAACTCCTTTAGCTGAAGGTCGCTAGGATTGCTTATTCCTAGTTTTACTGCTTGGTTGTGCCCATAACGTTCGATGGCAGTTTTAAAATCTAAAAACACTGCCATTTTTGATGTGCCTACTCCAAATCCTGCATCGCATCGCTCTTTAGTTGCACGCGAAGCAACATCTCGAGGAACAAGGTTCCCAAATGCTGGATACCTGCGCTCTAAATAATAATCGCGATCTTCTTCCGGTATTTCATTTGCTTTACGCATGTCTTCTTTATTTTTTGGAACCCATATACGGCCATCATTCCTTAGAGATTCACTCATCAATGTTAATTTAGATTGATGGTCTCCAGAAACAGGAATACATGTCGGGTGAATCTGGGTGAAGCAGGGGTTACCAAATAAAGCACCTCTTTTGTGAGCTTTCCATGCAGCAGTAACGTTACACCCCATTGCATTGGTAGACAAATAAAACACATTGCCATAGCCCCCTGTGCACAATACAACGGCATGCCCAAAGTGGCGCTCTAGTTTTCCTGTAACTAAATCTCTTGCGATAATTCCTCGCGCTTTGCCATCAATGATCACTACCTCTAGCATTTCATGCCTAGAAAGCATTTCTATCGTCCCTAAACCAACCTGACGCTGTAATCCAGAGTAAGCCCCTAATAAAAGTTGTTGGCCAGTTTGCCCAGCGGCATAAAAGGTGCGCTGAACCTGGGTTCCACCAAATGATCGATTGCTTAACATTCCGCCATATTCACGTGCCAAGGGAACCCCCTGCGCTACACACTGATCAATTATATTGACGCTTACCTCAGCTAAGCGATAAACATTTGCTTCTCTGGCACGATAGTCGCCACCCTTAACAGTGTCGTAAAATAAGCGATAAGTGCTGTCACCATCATTCTGATAGTTTTTAGCAGCATTAATACCTCCCTGGGCAGCTATAGAGTGCGCCCTGCGCGGAGAATCCTGAAAACAAAATACTTTTACTTTATAACCTAGCTCCGCTAATGAAGCTGCTGCAGAAGCTCCCGCCAAGCCAGCACCTACCACAATTACTTCGAGGTTTCTTTTGTTTGAAGGGTTAACAAGTGCGATTGAAGATTTGTAATTACTCCATTTTTGTTCAAGATTTCCTTCTGGTATTTTCGAGTCTAGTTTCATAATATATTTTATTAACTTCTAAATCTCTTTTTAAAAAGAACAAATAAGAAGCAATTAGTTTAATGAATTAGTATAAGTTTTTTAAAGAACTGTTTTATTTAAGTCTTAATTTATTAATGATACATAACATTTTTATTTTATCCAACCTAAGTAAATAGAAATTGGCATTGAAGCAAATACCACTGAGATTATAATTGAAAACCAAAAACCAAATGCTTTTATTATTGGTGTATATTTTGGGTGATTTAATCCAAGTGTTTGAAAAGCAGATTGAAAGCCATGCAATAAATGGTAGCCCAACGAAATGACACCTAAAACATAAACTAGCACTAGAAGAGGGCTTTCAAAAACCTCTTTCATCTCCCCAAATAAGGTTTCTTCCCCGCTAGTTATTTCATTGGTAAAGCGGCTTACCACCCAAAAATGTTTTAAGTGTATTATTAAAAAAAGCAATAGTAAGGTGCCTAAAAGTCCCATGGAACGAGAATACCATTTGCTGTTGCTGCCTCCATTGTTTATGGCATATTTTATTGGTCGGGCCTTATTGTTTTGTATTGTTAAAATTAATGCTTGTACAATGTGAATAATAATTCCAATAAATAGTACAATTTCCATTATTCGTATTACAGGGTTGTGCGACATAAATTCAGCACCCTCATTAAATAAAACGCCCCCATCATTAAAAAATATAAAAGAATTAAGCGTTGCATGGACTACTAAAAATGAAATCAAGAAGATCCCTGTGACACCCATTACTAATTTTTTTCCAAGTGACGACTGAAGAAAATTTGTTGAAGTTGAACTCATAATTTAATTCTATTATTAATTTGTGTTTATTTTTACGCAACAAATGTAATACCCTAAATTGTTTTTATCAAATAATTTCTATCATTATGCTGTAAATTAAATATTTTTGGAGATATCTGCTTCTTTAATCATAATAAAGTATTTAATATTGTTTTCTATACAAATTATTGTAAATTATCATGTTTGTAAAATTTTATTTATTTCTGTATGTGAATTTTATTTTTGAACTTTGTAACGGTTACTGCAAAAAAAATCTCTACTAAACGAAAATTGTCTTACGAGTTTAAAAATAAAACACTATGAAGTACGCACCCATCAATGTAGCATTATTTATTGAAAATAGGATAAGGTTTGCAAAAAAAATAAAACCCAAATCTGTGGCTGTTTTTAATTCGAATGATATATTGCCTACTAGTGCAGATGGGTCTATGCCATTTATTCAAAATTCCGACTTTTTTTATCTTTCAGGAATTGATCAAGAAGAAAGTGTTTTGATAATATTTCCCGACGCACAAGAAGAATGCAATCGCGAAATGTTATTTTTAAAAGAAACCTCCCCTCATATTTCTATTTGGGAGGGACATAAATACACCAAGGAGGAGGCGACAGCCACATCTGGAATTAGAAGTGTGTTTTGGCTGAAAGATTTTTTTGTGATTTTAAATACCTTGATTTGTGAAGCAGAAAATGTATATTTAAATACTAACGAGCATTTGCGCGCAATTGTTGAAGTTCAAACACGTGACGCCCGTTTTGTTGAGTTTTGTAAAAAACGTTACCCCCTCCATAATTATTGCCGTTCAGCGCCTATTATGCATGAATTAAGACCCATTAAATCAAAAAACGAAGTTGAATTGATACAAAAAGCTTGCAACATTACCGAAAAGGGCTTTCGTAGATTAATTGACTTTGTAAAGCCTGGTATAATGGAATACGAAATTGAGGCAGAATTGATTCATGAGTTTGTGCGAAATCGCTCCCGAGGCTTTGCTTATGGACCTATTATTGCCTGCGGAGCAAACGCATGCATTTTGCATTATAATGATAATAATAAAGAGTGTAAGGCAGGCGAAGTTATTTTGCTCGATGTGGCGGCGGAATATGGAAATTACGCAAGCGATTTAACTCGCTGTTTGCCAATAAGTGGGAAATTTACTACTCGCCAGAAAAATGTTTATAATGCCGTATTGCGAGTGATGCGAGCGGCTGTAAAAATGCTTGTCGTTGGAAACAATATTGCCAATTACCATAATGAAGTAGGTAAATTAATGGAAATAGAATTAATCGGCTTGGGATTATTAAATATAAATGATGTTGAAAAGCAGAAGCCAGGAGCACCATTGTACAAAAAGTATTTTATGCACGGAACTTCTCATTTTTTAGGCCTAGATGTGCACGATGTTGGCAACAAATATAGGCTGTTTGAAGAAGGAATGGTGTTTACCTGCGAACCAGGTATTTATATTCCAGAAGAGAATTTAGGAATTCGTTTGGAAGACGATATTTTAATTACGAACAATGGGCCAGTTAATTTAATGGCTAACATACCTATTGAGGCTGATGACATAGAGAAGATGATGGCCAATTAATAAAAACCGATGATTTCATTTTTTAGCAAAAAATATCCTTATGAAAACGCGCGTGAGGCATGAACAAAAGCGATGCAGGGTTTTAGGTGGGGAGGAATTGTTTGTTTTTGATTTTTTGTTTCTGGAGCCTGTCCTGAGCTTTTGCCCAAGGGTATCAATACAAAAGAAAAACACACAGTTTTTGAACCATTGAATTTG
>Ga0209086_10004149_pt1 | contig 10815 bp, 6 predicted proteins | sample M_130207_XF_Meta_FD_187312 | JGI IMG/M metagenome (GOLD analysis project Ga0209086, IMG submission 187312) | Freshwater microbial communities from Lake Montjoie, Canada to study carbon cycling - M_130207_XF_MetaG (SPAdes) (version 2) | ecosystem: Environmental > Aquatic > Freshwater > Lake...
ATCCGTTGCCAGCAAGGTGGCGCAGCTTGAGCCGCTGATGGTGGTTCGTCGTGCTGATCCCGCACTTGCGCCGTTTGTTGCCGCAGCAGAGGGGGCGGGGATTCGCGTGGTTGACTTTGATGTTGCGGAGGACGGCGCACTGCTGCTTGATGGCCAGCCACACAAAGTGACGCTGCGCATGCCTGGTCGCATTAATGCGCTCAATGCCGCAGCGGCACTCGCGCTCGTTGCGGCATGGAAGCTACCGCTTGATGCAGCGATCGCTGCGGTGTCAGCAGAGCCTGGGCCTCCCGGCCGAAGTCAGATGGTGGATGCGGGACAGCCGTTCAAGGTGATCGTTGACTTTGCACATACGGGCCCTTCACTCACAGCGGCGATCGGTGTTGCGCGCTCGCTTCTTGCGGCTGGTGGGCGGCTGCTGCTCGTGACTGGTGCGGCGGGGGAGCGAGATCCTGGACGGCGCACCGCAGTGGGGCGGGCGGCGTCGGGCGCCGAGCGGATCTGGATCGCCGATGAGGATCCACGCGGCGAAGATCCGAACGTCATTGCGGCAGCAATCCGTGACGCCGCAGGTGAACTCCTTGGCGCGTCGGCGAGCGAGCGGATCACTGTGCTGCATGACCGACGAGCGGCGATCGCCGCCGCGATCAGTGCCGCAGCTCCAGGAGACGTGGTGCTCCTCGCCGGTAAGGGGCATGAGCGGACGATCGAGCGGGGCGGAGTCGATGAGCCGTGGGACGAGGCGGCGGCGGCTCGTGAGGCGCTCACCTCCCTCGGCTATCCTCAAGGGACATGAGCGTAGAACCGCAGCCTCTCGCCTCCGACGGCGGTCGGGTCCCGCGTTCAGCGGATCCGGTCGCTAAGGTCCGCGCGCTTGCGCGTCCAGTGGGAGAGCTCCGTGAGCGACTCCTCGCGAAGGCAACCGATGGTGGCGCAGACGCCACTGCCGTGAGCATGATTGCTGACGCATTTGACTTTGCTGTGACAGCACACGGTGATCAGCTGCGCGCCTCGGGTGAGCCGTATGTCACACATCCAGCGGAGGCGGCGCTCATCCTTGCCGACCTCGGCCTTGATGCAACGACACTCGCCGCCGCCCTCCTTCATGACGTACCGGAAGACACCAGCATCACCACGGAGGCACTCGCCGAGCGCTTTGGCGAGGAGGTGGCGAGCTTGGTGGATGGCGTTACCAAGCTGAGCAAGTTCTCAGCGTTAAGTGCCGAGGAGCAGCACGCGGAGAACATCCGCAAGATGTTCCTGGCAATGTCCCAGGATATTCGCGTCGTCTTGATCAAACTCGGCGATCGCCTTCACAATATGCGCACCCTCGCCGCACTTGGGGTTGAGAAGCAGCGCCGCATCGCACGCCAGACCCTTGAGATCTATGCCCCGCTCGCCGAGCGACTCGGCATCTGGCAGATGAAGTGGGAGTTGGAGGATCTCTCCTTCAAGGCGCTTGAGCCAGAGCGATATCACGAGCTGGCACGTCTTGTGGACATGCGCCGTGATGCGCGTGCTGATTACGTCACGCGTGCCATTGATGTGCTGCGCCCAGAGCTTGAGAAGGCTGGCATTACAGCCGAATACTCCGGCCGCGCCAAGCACCTCTATTCAATCCATAAGAAGATGACGCGCAAGAACACCGACTTCTCGGAGATCTACGACGTCTTCGCCGTGCGCATCATCGTGGAGGACCTCCGTGAGTGCTATGCAGCGCTCGGTGCGGTGCACTCGGTCTGGCGCCCGATTCCGGGTCAGTTTGACGACTATATTGCCGTGCCGAAGAACAACCTCTACCAGAGCCTGCACACGGCGGTGGTTGCGCTGGATGGCCGGCCGCTTGAGGTGCAGATCCGCACGCGATCCATGCACGAGGTTGCCGAAGTGGGGATTGCGGCGCACTGGCACTATAAAGACGGCACACGTTCAGATGCAGCGTACGACGCGAAGCTCGCCTGGCTCCGCCAACTCCTTGAGTGGCAGCGCGACGTTACCGACGCGTCTGAGTTCCTCGAAGGGGTGCGCCTCGACGTCTTCCAAGACCAGGTCTATGTCTTCACGCCGAAGGGAGACGTCAAGGAGCTCGCCGCGGGCGCTACGCCACTCGACTTTGCGTATCTCGTCCATACCGATATCGGGCATCGCTGCATTGGCGCGAAGGTGAACAATCGCCTCGTCCCACTGGAGTACCGCCTGAAGTCGGGGGATATCGTTGAGGTGGTGACGGCGCGCGGGAAGCATGGGCCGAGCCGCGACTGGCTCTCGATTGTTGCAACGCGCCAGGCACGAGACAAGATTCGGCAGTGGTTCAAGCACCAGGAGCGGGATGAGAACATCACCCACGGTCGCGAGTCGCTTGAGCGTGAGCTACGACGCCTTGCCCGCACCACGCTGGAGGCGGTCGGTCGCGACCGTATCGAAGAGATTGCGAAGCAGATGAATCAGGGGAGCGTGGACGATCTCTACGCCGCGATCGGCTACGGCGCGATCGGGCCACAGCAGGTGGTCTCGCGCCTCGGGGTTGCCTCAGATGACGCGCAAGAGATTCTGCCGCTCACCGTCTCGCCACATCAGATCGCCCCTGCCGAACGAACGGGCGGAATTCGCGTCAAGGGGGTGCCAGACCTCCTTACGCGATTCGGCCGCTGCTGCCGGCCCCTTCCAGGCGATCCGATCGTTGGCTTCATCACTCGAGGTAAGGGGGTCACCGTGCACCTTGAGAGCTGCTCCGCCTCATCATCGGCGCGCGAGGCGTCGCGTCTCATTGATGTGGAGTGGGAGATCACACCAGCCACAACGGAGAGCTATCCGGTCACCATTCGCATTGAGGCCTCCGACCGCACCGGCCTCCTCTCGGATATCACGCAAGTAGTGGCGGAGCAGAAGGTCAACATCCTCGCCGCATCTGTTGGGATGACGGGGGCTGGTAACGCTGAGGTGCTCGCGACGCTCGCCGTTGGCTCCATTAGCGAACTGGCACGGCTTATGGCGCGTATTGAGCGCGTGCGCGGCGTGCGCAGTGTGGCGCGGGAGCAGCGGCAGTGAGCGGCTTTCAGGCGCCTCGTGGGATGCGCGACCTCTTCGGCGCAGATGCAGCCGCAGCGGCACACGTAGAGGGCGCCGCCTACGCAGCGGCTGAGGCGGCAGGTTATCAGCGCATTGTTTCGCCGATCGCCGAAGAGAGCGCCCTCTTCGAGCGCGGCATTGGCGGCTCAAGTGACGTGGTTTCCAAGGAGCTCTACCGACTCGCTCCACATAGCGAAGAGTCAACGCCACTCTCACTCCGGCCAGAGGCGACCGCTGGCATCCTGCGCGCCTACATTCAGCACGGCATGCGCAGCGCACCACAGCCGGTACGACTCGTCACCGTTGCCCCCTTCTTCCGTCATGACCGACCGCAGAAGGGTCGCTACCGTCAGTTCACGCAGTTCAACGTTGAGGCAATCGGTGACGCTGGCCCCGGAATTGACATCGAGGTGATTGAACTCGGCGCAAGTTTCCTTGTTGCGCTCGGCCTTCGAGATGTTGAGGTGCACTTCAACTCTGTCGGGTGCGCCACCTGTCGCCCTGCGTACGCTGCGGCGCTCACCGCGCACTTCGCGCCAATCGAGGGGGAGCTCGGTGAGGTTGACCGCGTCAGGCTCCGTGAGAATCCGCTGCGACTCTTGGACTCAAAAGACCCTGCCGCGGTACGGCGCTCGGAGAGCGCACCCTCACTCCCTGGTCACGTCTGCGCAGATTGTGCGGCACACGCCGCCGCCGTTCGACAGGGACTGGCCGCGATCGGTGTAACAGTCGTTGATGCACCGCGACTCGTTCGCGGGCTCGATTACTACGCGCGGAGCGCCTGGGAGTATCTCCTCCCTGGCGAACAGGGTCAGCAGGGGGCGCTCGGTGGCGGCGGACGCTACGACGGACTCGCTGAGTTACTCGGTGGATCCGTAACGCCAGCGATTGGCTTTGCGATCGGCATTGACCGAGTGGTGCATGCACTACAGGATCGCGGGATCACGATTGGCGAGGTTGTGCCTCCCTCGGTGGTGGTCTGCGGCATTGAAGAGGGGAGTCTCGCCGCAAGGATCGGTCTCGCCTCAACACTGCGCACCGCTGGGATCAGCGCACGTGCCGACGTCAGTACCCGTAAGATCGGGAAGCAGCTTGAAGGTGCGGCGCGCGACGCGGCGGTCGCCGTGATCATCATTGAGCCGGACGGTCGCCTCAGTCTCCGCATCATGGCGGATGGGAAGCAGGCGGAGCCTGCCGATGAGGCGAGTGTGCTGCGCGCTGTTGCAGCGCTACTGAAGCGATAGGACGGGGGAGTAATGGCTGAGAAGGGACTGCTCGCAACCGGCCTTCGCAGCGACGTCTGCGGCGCGCTGCGCGCGAGTGATGCTGAGCGTCGCGTCTGTCTCGCCGGTTGGATCCACCGTCGTCGCGACCACGGCAGCCTCGTCTTTATTGACCTTCGCGATCGCTACGGGATCGTGCAGGTGGTGGTGGATGCCGCCACTGCGCCAGAGGCACACGCAGCGCTCGTGGACGCACGTATTGAGTGGGTGATCGCCGTTGAGGGGATCGTCACTCCGCGTCGTGCTGGGACCGAGAATGAGAAGCTCCCAACGGGGGCAATTGAGGTATCGGCCGACTCGGTGCGCATCCTCTCGCAGTCGAAGACGCCCCCGTTCTATATCAACGAAACGGACTCTCCGATTGATGAGAGCGTCCGTCTGAAGCACCGCTACCTTGACCTTCGCCGCGAGCCGCTGCGCGACCGGCTCCTGATGCGCAGCGCAATGGTGCAGGCGATCCGTGAAGTGCACCACGAGCACGGCTTTGTTGAAGTTGAGACGCCGATCCTGATCAAGTCCACACCAGAGGGGGCGCGCGACTTCATCGTTCCATCGCGGCTGCAGCCTGGGAGCGTCTACGCACTGCCGCAGTCGCCACAGCAGATGAAGCAGCTACTCATGGTGGCAGGCTTCGATCGCTACTTTCAGATCGCGCGCTGCTTCCGCGACGAAGATCTGCGTGGCGACCGTCAACCCGAGTTCACGCAGCTCGATCTTGAAATGAGCTTTGTGGACGAGTCGAGCGTGCGCGGCTTTGTGGAGCAGATGGTCATTGAGGTGACGAAGCGCACGCGACCAGATCGCCCAATGCAGCAGCTCCCATTCCCCGTCTTCACCTACAAGGAGGCGCTTGAGCGCTACGGCTCAGATAAGCCTGACCTTCGTTACGGGATGGAGCTGATCGACCTTGGCGCCGCACTCCCCGCCGCGACCGGCTTCAAGGTCTTTGACGATGTGCGCGCCAGCGGCGGTCGCATCCGCGCGATCCGCGTTCCTGGAAAGGGCGGCGTTGCGCGATCAGAGATTGACGATCTGACAGAACGCGCAAAGCGTCACGGCGCGAGCGGCCTCGTCTGGATCGCGCTGCAACCAGATGGCGAGATCAAGTCGCCGATTGCAAAGTTCCTCTCACCAGAGTCGGTTGAGGCGATCTGGAGTGCGAGCGGCGGAAAGAGCACCGCACCAGAGGGTGACCTGCTCCTTGCCGTTGCTGGTGAGCGTGTCCTCTCTGCAGAGGTGCTCGGGCGTCTGCGCGTTGAGATTGCACTTGAGGCAAACATGGCGGATCCAGAGATCCTCGCCTTCTGCTGGGTGCACCGCTTCCCGATGTATCAGTGGGAGGCGGAGTCGAGTCGCTGGGATGCAACACACAACCCGTTTAGCGCCCCAGTTCCCGAGCATCTTGATCTGCTCGCCACCACGTCGGGAGATCTGAGCAAGCGTTCGGCTGGTGATCCAGCCGGTGGCGCGCTCGCACAGCAGTACGACGTGGTGCTGAACGGCTGGGAGCTCGGCGGCGGCTCGGTGCGCATTCATGATCGCGCGCTACTTGAGCGTTCGTTCGCGCTGATGGGACACTCCCTTGATGATGCGCGCGCAAAGTTCGGCGCGCTTCTTGACGCGTTTGAGTACGGCGCGCCACCACACGGCGGCATTGCGATCGGCGTGGAGCGCTGGGCAGCACTGCTAGCGAACCAGGTAAACATTCGTGAGGTGATGGCCTTCCCGAAGACGCAGTCAGGGAGTGACCTGATGCTTGAGGCCCCATCGGAGCCCGATGCGAAGCAGTGGAGCGATCTCGGCCTTGCGGTGAAGCCGCAGAAGTCTTAGTCCTCTTCTCCGCCGCGTCGCTCCCACGGATCAACGGCGTTCGTATCTGCTGGTGGAGCTTCGTAGCTCAACCTGTTTCTCCCGTCTGAAGGGCGTACGGCAGCCTCGTCTCCGCACTCGATCAGGGTTGCCGTTTCGTTGTCTGTCTGCTCGAGCAGTGAGAGTGGGGTGAGTTGGATCGGTCCAGCACTCCCATTGAAGGCGGCGCGTAGCACGACATTCGCCTCTCTCCCGTGCGCAGCAATGAGCGCAGTAATCGTTTCAGGGTCAACCCCCGCATGGGCGACAGGGAGGGTGAGAAGTGCGCTGGTTCCACCCACGAGCCTCAGGGCCTCCGCACCTGCCGCCTTCTGGTCGGAGGCTTCGATCGTCTGCGCGAGCGGGGCGAAGTTGTGCTCCACGGAGAGGCCGGCGATGAGGATGGGGTGGGCGCCACCAGACCAGGCGGCCTCAATCAGTCGTGTGAGGGCTGGCGAGGGGCTCCCCTTCGTCAGTGACTGAGGATCGGCGAGGATCAGCGCGGCAATCGTCATGCCCAAAGTATACGCAGGCGCGAAGCGTGCGAGAATCTACTCATGACTGCGATCAACGCCCCCGCAAACCTCGTCGCCCAGACGGGCATTCGTACCGTCGGTATCGTCGCGCACGTTGACCACGGCAAGACCACGCTGGTCGACAGCCTGTTGCGCCAGAACGGCGCCTTCCGCGCGAACGAAGAGCTCGTGGAGCGCGTGATGGATAGCGGTGACCTTGAGCGCGAGAAGGGGATCACCATCCTCGCCAAGGAGACGGCGATCCAGTTCAAGGGTGTGCGCGTCGTGATCGTGGACACGCCAGGCCACGCTGATTTCGGCGGTGAAGTTGAGCGCAGCCTCTTGGCCGTTGACGCCGTGCTCCTCCTGGTTGACGCGTCCGAAGGGCCGCTCCCGCAGACCCGCTACGTCCTCTCCAAGGCGCTTGCACGCTCTCTTCCAGTAGTCCTTGTGATCAACAAGATCGATCGCGCCGACGCACGCATCAAGGAGGTCATTGACGAGGTTTATGAGCTCTTCCTTGACCTTGGTGCGAATGAGGAGCAGATCAACTTCCCGATCGTCTACACCAATGCCCGGGCTGGCACCGCAACGCTTGACCTGGAGAAGCCAGGCACCGACTTGATCCCACTCTTGGATGTGGTGCTGGAGACGGCACCAGCGCCGATGCATGAGCCTGGCCACCCACTCCAAGTGCTGATCACCAACCTCGCCGCAAATGACTTCGTTGGCCGCATTGCGGTTGGACGCATCCGCAACGGGATCGTCCGCAAGGGGGCGAAGATCATCATCATGCGTGAAGAGAGTTCCATCAGCGGAACGGTCACGTCGCTCACGCTGCCGATGGGGATTGAGCGCGTTGAGGTTGCAGAGGCTGGGCCTGGGGAGATCGTTGGGATCGCAGGACTCGCCGACGTTGAGATCGGCGAGACGATCACTGATCCTGCAGATCCGCGACCGCTTGAGCGACTCCACGTTGACCCGCCAACGCTACAGATGACATTCGGTGTCAACACGAGCCCGATCGGCGGCAAGGACGGCAAGTTCCTCACCTCACGACAGTTGAAGGCGCGCCTCGAAAAAGAGGTGCTCGGCAATCCGGCGATTGAGGTGAGCCCTACTGAGACCGGTGAAGCCTTCCAGGTACGCGGACGCGGCGAACTCCAACTCGCCATCCTTGTTGAGCAGATGCGACGCGAAGGGTTTGAGCTTGAGGTCTCGCGCCCCGAGGTGCTCCTGCATAAGGGGCCGAACGGCGTTGAGGAGCCATTTGAGCAGCTCACGATTGACGTACCCGTTGACTTCGTTGGCGTGATCACCGGGATCATGGCCGAGCGCCGCGCACGCATGGAGAATATCCAGCACGGTGCTGACGGCCGCGCCCGTGTCGACTTCCTCATCCCAACGCGCGGCCTAATCGGCGTTCGCGGTCGCATTCTCACAGAGACGCGCGGAACCGCGCTGATCCATCAGCTGAGCGCCGGCTACAAACCGTGGGTCGGCGAGATCCCGCATCGTACGAATGGCTGCCTCATCTCCGATCGCACCGGCATGACGACGGGCTATGCCCTCTACGGCATTCAGGAGCGCGGTGAGCTCTTCGTGCTTGAGGGTGAGCAGACGTATGAGGGGCAGATCATTGGTGAGAGTGCGAAGCCAGGCGACATGGATGTGAACGCGGTGCGCGAGAAGAAGCTCACCAACATGCGTACCCACTCGCACGACGAGGCGATCCGACTCACACCGCCACGCCGCATGGCGCTGGAGAACGCGCTTGAGTTCATCGGGCCAGATGAGTTGATTGAGGTGACCCCGTCCGCCCTCCGACTGCGCAAGCGACTCCTCAACGAAAACGATCGACGCCGCGATGCTGGCCGGCGCGCCGAGATGCGCGAGGCAAACTAGGCTCTCCGATGAGTCGCGCGCGGATCTTCGCCGACCACGCTGCCGGCTCTGCTGTGCGACCGGAGGTTGCCGACCTCCTCGCCGACCTTTATCGCGACGGCATCGGCAATCCGAATGGTGGCCACGCCGAAGCACGCCGCTCACGCGCCGTACTTGATGAGGCTCGCGCCGCACTCGCCGCCGAACTCGGTGTGGAGTCGCGACAGATAACCTTTACGGCGAGCGCCTCAGAGGGGTTGGCACTGGCGCTGAACAGCGAGACTCGCGCGAAGGAGCCACTCTTGACTAGCGCATCTGAGCACCGCGGCGCTCGCGCCCTTGCGCAGCGACATGCCGCAGCGGGGGGTGCGGTCAGCCTCCTGCCAGTGGACGGGAGCGGTGCATGGCTCACCGACTCGCAACTGATTCGCGACGCTGCTAGCCAGGGTGGCGTTGCACTGCTCACACTCGCCTCTGGTGAGCTCGGCACCATCCAGCCGCGAGCTGATTTGAATCATGTTTGGCGAGAAGCGGGTGGCGGTGCGCTGATCCTAGACGGCGTTCAGGCGGCGGCAGCGGCGGAGCTTCGATTTAATGAGATCGGTGCGACGCACCTTGTGATCGGTTCGGCAAAGGTTGAGGGTCCGGCGGGGATCGCGGCGCTGATCTCTGCGCCAGATCGTCGCCTCCATCCGCTCGTTCCTGGCGGCGGACAGGAGCGTGGGCGCCGCGGTGGCACCGAGGCGGTCCCACTCGCTGCGGCGTTTGCACACGCCTACCGGTTGATGAGCGACGAGCGCAGTGCAACGCAGCGGCACCTCACGCAGCTGGGCGAAGCCTTTGATGCCGCTCTCGGTAGCCCAGCAATCCACGGCCTCATCGCTACAGGCGCGTCAGATCTCGGCGCACGGCTCCCTGGTCATCGATCGTACGCGGCGGAGTGGGCGCTCGGTGACGATCTTGTTGCCGCGCTCGATCACGCCGGTCTCGCCGCCTCAACCGGCTCCGCCTGCATTAGCGGTTCGCGTGAACCATCTGAGGCGCTCGCCGCATGCGGCCTCTCAGATGCTGCGTCACGCGGTGGGATTCGCATCAGCTTCGGTCGAACGAACAGCGTGGATGAGGCGCGCCTCGCCGCAGCCACACTGGCCGCAACCTGCGCCCGCATTCGTAGCAGCTATCCCGCTGAGGTCTCACGATGAGCGATCAGGCTGGGCTCCCGCACGCTGGGCTTCCACACTCTGGACTTCCAACCGGTTGGTTCGCTGAGCCGGTCGCGAGCGCGCCGGAACGGGTGCTGGTAGCGCTCTCTGGTGGGGTTGACTCCTCCGTGGCTGCGGCGCTCCTTGTTGAGGCTGGACACGAGGTTGTCGGTGTCTGGATGCGGCTGCATGATGCGGCGGATCGCGTGGATGGCGGTCGGAAGAGCTGCTGTACGTTGGACGCTGCAGATGATGCCCGCCGCGTTGCAGATCAGCTGAAGATTCCGTTCCATATCCAGAACCTTGAGCGCGAGTTCGCTGCAGCGGTCCTTGAGCCATTCATCGGTTCATACCTTGACGGCGAGACGCCGAGCCCCTGTGTTGGATGCAATACGGCGGTGAAGTTTGGCGCGCTTGTTGGGAAGGGGAGCGCCCTCTTCGGATGTGATGCGGTTGCTACGGGGCACTATGCACGACGCGCGGTGAGTGCCGATGGCGCGAGCTGGCGACTTCGAACCGCCATTGATAGCGACAAGGATCAGACCTACTTCCTGCACGGCTTGAGTAGCGAGGCGATTGCGCGTGCACGCTTCCCGCTCGGCGAGCTGACGAAGGGTGAGGTACGAGATGCGGCGCGCGCGCGTGGGCTCGCTACGGCAGAGAAGCCGGAAAGCCAGGAGATCTGTTTCGTCCCTGATGGAGACTATCGGTCGCTGCTTCGCTCGCGCGGCTGGTCGCCGAAGCCGGGTGAGATCGTTGATGAGCGGGGCGAAGTTGTGGGGGAACACCAGGGGAGTGCTGGTTTCACCGTTGGACAGCGGCGAGGACTCTCCGTTGCGACAGATACGCCGCGCTACGTCAGTGCGGTTGATCCGCGGACGAATCGCATCACGATCGGTCGACGTGAGTCGCTGGAGCGCCGCGAGATTGATCTGACTGGCGCAGCAACGCCGAGTGGTGAACTTCCATCAGACGTGGTCCTTGATGGTCGCGCGCGCATCCGTCACCGCGGCG
>Ga0209086_10004151_pt1 | contig 10811 bp, 5 predicted proteins | sample M_130207_XF_Meta_FD_187312 | JGI IMG/M metagenome (GOLD analysis project Ga0209086, IMG submission 187312) | Freshwater microbial communities from Lake Montjoie, Canada to study carbon cycling - M_130207_XF_MetaG (SPAdes) (version 2) | ecosystem: Environmental > Aquatic > Freshwater > Lake...
CTTCACCGGGCCGCAGATGAAAGAACTGCTCAACATCAAGCAGAGCCTCGGATTCGTGGACCCGCGCATCGGCATGAAAGAATGCGAACTGTGCGACAGCGGCGAGTGGCGCCCCGGCGCTACCAGCCCGACGCCGGAATCCGGCTCCCCGACCATCGGCCTCGACCCGGAGGCCGAGGCGGCGGTCAAAGCCATCACCGACCAGATTCTGGCGCAGATGAAGTAGCCGACCGCACCGACTCGTAATCCCGCCTGTCCAGCCACGGCGCCGCCGAAAAAGAAAAGACCGTTTTAGCCCAATTCCGAAATGGGATAGGGATGGCACGCTGCACCGCCCTGGTCTACAGGAGACGGTACGAGTGGGGTGGCGCGTGAAATCTGGCAAAATTCGTTCCGCCCACTCCGCGCGGGCGGGGACAGCGGAGCGCGCTATCCCTGTGATTTTCCGCAACGGCCCGCTCTGGGATTCGGGTAATTTCAAAATCGATTCTAGAGTTGAGCTGGGCATTCCGAACCACTGAGCCAGAGAGCCCAAACTCGCCGCGACTGCCAACTCATAATCAAACACTCGAAATCCAACGCACCCCAGGCGCAATCCTCAGAGTCTGGGCCTTGATGAGTCCGCGCTGGCGCAAGATAAGTTTGAATCTTCGTCGATCTGCCGCTATCTATAAGCGCGTGCGGCGATTCCAAAACATCGTGTTTGCCCTGGCAGCCTTCCTCTGGCTGCCCGTCTCTGCGCATTGCCAGCTAGAAATTGTAACCGGATTTGAATTTCTCGATTGTCCAACGGAGGGCGACTGCCACGACAACCAGAATTCGGGCCGCAGCGAAACCCGTTGCTGTTCGGTTGAGAAATCCGAATACAAGAGCAACCGACCTCATCTGACGCTCCCCTCGCCCGACTTCGTTCGGATTTATTCGACAATCGTGTTGACCGCGGCGGACAATTTGCCCGCAGAGGTCGGCGTTGGGATTCTGACAGCCGCACCGCCGGAGTTTTCAAAAATCTGGCATTTTGTTTCCCGCACGGCCCTTCCCGTCCGCGCCCCTTCCATTGCTTCCTGATGAGTCCTCGGCTTCGCTGAGGGCTTTTTCCGTTTTCATTCGGCGTGATGTCTCATTGCGCCGTCATGTTCCCATTTTGTGTTCAATCCGATTTGTTATGAAGCAGAAAATTATCCGCAGTGTTTTAAGTCTGGCAGGCGCTGGTCTCGTGGCCGGGCTCAGCGGTTGCGCCACCAATCCGGCAACGGAGTCCGAGGCATGTACAGAACCGCGCCCGCAGGGCAAGGAACTCGACACGTTTCACATGCCGCGCGAAGCGACAAATACGCCCGCACCACCGCGAACCATCGAAGAACCCACCGGCGCACTGAGTTTGCAGCAGGCGCTTGCCCTGTCATTGGCGCGCAATCCCAGACTCGCCGCCTTCTCGTGGGACGTGCGAATCGGTGAAGCGCGCATTTTGCAAGCGGGACTGCGGCCCAATCCTGAAGCAGGTGTGGAAGTCGAGGACGTGCTGGGCTCGGGAGATTTCCAAGGAGTTCGGGAAGCACAGACCACGCTGGCATTGAGTCAACTCATCGAGCTTGGCGGCAAACGCACCGCTCGGGTGACTGCCGCGAGACTGGCGCGCGACCTCGCGGGTTGGGATTACGAGACGCGCCGCATCGAAGTGTTCACGCAGACGGCGGAATCATTTGTTGAAGTGTTGAACCTCCAACAGCGCCTCGCCCTCACCGGAGAAACCGTGGGGCTGGCGGAAAAGGCGGTCGAAGCGGTCAACAAGCGTGTCGAAGCCGCGCGCACCTTCGCGGTCGAAGGCACGAAAGCGCAGGTGGCGCTGGCATCGGTGCAAATCGAACGCGACCAGACGCAGCGGGCGCTCGACGCGGCGAGGCACCGGCTGGCATCCAATTGGGGTAGTTCGCAGCCTCGCTTCGAGCGGGCGGAGGGAAATCTTGAAGGTATGACGTCTGTTCCCGAGCTGGAGCGCTTGCTGGAGCGGCTGCGACAAAATCCCGACATCGCGCGTTGGGCCACGGAGATATCGCAGCGCGAAGCGAACGTGAAGCTGGAGAAGTCCAGGCGCGTGACAGATGTCACCGTCGGCGGCGGCTATCGGCGTCTGAGTGGGCCAGAGGACAACGCTTTTGTCGCGGGCATTTCCATCCCTTTACCGTTCTTCAACAAGAATCAGGGCAATATCCAAGAGGCCGAGTATCGGCTCGCCCAAGCGAGTGACGAACAGCGGACGGCAGAATTGCGCTTAAAAACCTCGCTCAGCCAGACGTGGCAGCGGCTCGCGGCGGCGTCGGCGGAAGTCGCCGCGCTCAAGGAGAAGGTATTACCCGGCGCGCAGCAGTCGTTCGATACAGTGAGCCAGTATTACGCTGAAGGCCGGCTGGGTTATCTGGACGTGCTCGATGCACAACGCACGTTGTTTGCTTCGCGCAGTCAGTATTTTCGCGCCCTCACTGATTACCATCAGGCGGTGATCGCCATCGAACGGCTCATCGGCGAGCCGCTGGTTTCCCCAACCAACCAGCCATAAAACCCAACCCTCAAATCTCAACCTTTTTAAATCAAAACTATTTCCTTATGAAGAAAAACCAAATCATTGCCATCGTGGTCGTGCTCGCGCTGGGCGCGGCAGTCACCACGCTGGCGCTCAAGAAAATCAAACCTGCAGGTGCTGCGGGGGAACACGGCGACCACGCTGGAAATAGCGAGGAGGGGGGAGCAGCAATGGAACGCGGGCTGCATGGCGGGCGCATGTTACGCGAAGGAGATTTCGCCACTGAAATCACAATCTTTGAGAGCGGCGTGCCGCCTCAGTTCCGCGTTTATGTTTATGACAAGGACAAGCCCGTTGATCCGGCACAAGTGAAGTTGACCGTCGAATTAAACCGGCTCGGCGGACGCACCGATGTCATCCATTTCAAAAAAAATGGCGACTATCTCGTCGGCGACCAGACCATTTACGAACCGCACTCATTTGAAGTCAAGGTCACGGCGGAGCGCAGCGGGCAAACGCATCGCTGGCAATACGAGTCGCCAGAAGCGCGCGTCGAGTTGTCGCCCGAGGTGAAGATAGCTTCCGGCGTGGTGGTTGAAACTGCCGGACCGGCCAAGATCAAAGCCACGCTCAAGGCGAACGGACGCGTCGTTCCAAACGAGGATCAGATGAAGCACGTTGTGCCGCGTTATCCGGGCGTGCTCAAGGTTGTCCGCAAGCGGCTCGGCGACAAAGTGAGCAAAGATGAAGTGCTGGCCGCCGTCGAGAGTAACGAGAGTTTGCAACGCTACGAAATAAAATCCGATCTGGCGGGCACGATCATCGAAAAACATGCCGTGCCCGGCGAGTTCGTCAGCGAAGGCGAAGTGATCTTCATCGTGGCCGATCTCAGCAACGTATGGGTGGACTTGAACATCTACACGCAGGACGCGGCCCGGGTAAAAGCGGGTCAGAGCGTCGTGATTGACGGTGGCGACGGTTTTCATAGAGACAAAGGAACAATTGCCTACATCTCGCCCTTCGGTTCAGAGAGTACGCAGACCTTGCTGGTGCGCGTGGCGTTGCCGAATCCCGACGGCGAATGGCGACCCGGCTTGTTCGTAACCGGCGAAATCCTGCTAGAAGAAGTCACCGTGCCGCTGGCCGTGAAGGCGGGCGCGGTGCAAACCTTCCGCGATTGGACGGTGCTGTTTGTGAACGAAGGCAACTTCTACGAACCGCTCGTCATCGAACCGGGTCGCAGCGATGGCGAGTGGGTGGAAATTGTTTCTGGGCTGAAACCGGGCATGCGTTACGTCGCTGGGAACAGCTTCCTCATCAAGGCGGACATCCTGAAATCCGGCGCAAGCCACGACCATTAAGGGGACCACCATGCTCGAACGAATTCTGTCCTTTTCCATCCATCAACGCTGGCTGGTCTTACTGGCCTCGCTGGGCATCGCCCTGCTCGGCGCTTACAATTATAACCTGCTCCCCATTGACGCCGTACCGGACATCACCAACGTCCAGGTGCAGATCAACACGGAAGCACCCGGCTATTCGCCGCTCGAAGCGGAGCAGCGCATCACCTTTCCCGTCGAAACCGCGATGGCCGGTTTGCCCAACCTTGATTACACCCGCTCGCTGTCACGCTACGGCCTCTCGCAAGTGACGGTTGTATTCAAAGATGGTACCGACATCTTTGGGGCGCGTAATCTCATCAACGAACGCATTCAGGAAGCAAAAAGCAAGCTGCCGCCCGGCGTGGAAGTCGCGATGGGTCCGATCGCCACGGGTCTCGGCGAAATCTATATGTTCACCGTCGAAGCAAAGCAAGGAGCTCAGACGGCGGACGGGAAAGCCTTCACGCCCATGGACCTTCGCACCGTGGAAGATTGGATCATCAAACCCCAACTTCGCAATCTGCCAGGCGTTGCCGAGGTGAACACCATCGGCGGTTTCGTGAAGCAATATCACGTCACGCCGCATCCTGACAAGCTGCTCGCCTACGGTTTGAGTTTGCACGACGTGATGGAAGCGCTCGCCCGCAACAACTCGAACGTCGGCGCAGGCTACATTGAGCGCAACGGCGAGCAATATCTCATCCGTGCGCCCGGCCAGGTCGGCGGGCTTAACGACATCCGGCAAATCGTGGTCACCCATCGCGACGGCCAGCCCCTTTATGTCCGCGACGTGGCGGACGTGGCGCTCGGCTCGGAACTCCGCACCGGCGCCGCCACCGGGAACGGCGAAGAAGTCATACTCGGCACGGTCTTCATGCTCTTGGGTGAAAACAGCCGCACCGTTTCCGAGCGCGTCCATGGCCGCATGGCGGAAATCAACCGCACCCTGCCCGCCGGCGTAATGGCAAAAACCGTCTATAACCGCACCGACCTCGTCAACGCCGCCATCAACACGGTGACGAAGAATCTGCAGGAAGGCGCGTTGCTGGTCATCGCCATTCTGTTCGCGCTGCTCGGCAACTTCCGCGCCGCACTCATCACAGCGCTGGTCATTCCGCTTTCGATGTTCTTCACCATCACCGGCATGGTGGGCAGCAATACCAGCGGCAACCTCATGAGCCTCGGTGCGCTCGACTTCGGCCTCATCGTGGACGGCGCGATCATCACGGTGGAAAACTGCATCCGACGCCTCGCGGAGGAGCAAAAACAGCGCGGGCGATTGCTCACGCGCGCCGAACGGTTCGGCCTCGTGTTCGACGCCACCAAAGAAGTTGTCCGCCCCGCATTTTTCGGCGTGCTCATCATCATGGTGGTGTATCTGCCGATCCTCACGCTCACGGGCGTCGAGGGCAAAATGTTTCACCCGATGGCGTGGACGGTCATCATTGCGCTGCTCGGTGCGCTACTTTTTACCGTCACGTTTATTCCGGCGGCCGTGGCGCTGTTCATGACCGGCAAAGTTTCGGAGAAGGAAAACTTCGTCATGCGCGCGGCCAAGGCGATTTATCGGCCGGCGCTGAACTTGTGTCTGAACTTCCGCGCGGCTGTTGCGCTTGGGGCCATGGTGCTCGTTGTGTTAAGCGGCGTTGTGGCATCCCGCATGGGCAGCGAGTTCATCCCCAGCCTAGACGAAGGCGACATTGCGCTGCACGCATTGCGTATTCCCGGTACGAGTCTTTCCCAAGCCGTCGAGATGCAGCACTTGCTGGAAAAGCGGCTCAAGGAATTCCCGGAGGTGAAACACGTCTTCGCCAAGATCGGCACGGCGGAAGTTGCCACCGACCCCATGCCGCCCAGCGTGGCCGATGGGTTTGTGATTTTGAAACCGCGCGTCGAGTGGCCGAACCCCAGAAAGCCCAAAGCCAAACTTGTCAGCGAAATGGAAACTGCCGTCAAAAAACTGCCCGGCAACAACTATGAATTCACCCAGCCGATTCAGATGCGCTTCAACGAACTCATCTCCGGCGTGCGCAGCGACGTGGCCGTGAAAATCTTTGGCGACGATATGGCCGTGCTGCAGAAAGCTGGCGAAGAAATTGAGAAAGTGCTCGGCAGTGTCAGCGGCGCTGCAGACGCTAAAATGGAGCAAACCACCGGCCTGCCGTTGATGACCATCGAACTCAAACGCGACGTGATGGCGCGGCACGGCCTGAACGTCTCCGACGTGCAGGAAATCATTGAGATTGCGCTCGGCGGCAAAATCGCGGGCGAAGTCTTCGAGGGCGACCGCCGGTTCGATCTCGTCGTTCGCCTGCCGGAAAATCTGCGCACCGACATCGAAGCCATCCAACGCATTCCAATTCCGCTGCCAGCCCACGAAAAATCGGGAGCAGTAATGACTCGCGCAGACATCGCGAGCAAAGCGACCGGGCGGAATACGCCGTCCTATCTCCCGCTCAGCGCCGTGGCGACCATCCACATCGCGCCCGGCCCGAATCAGGTGAACCGCGAGAACGGCAAACGCCGCGTCGTCGTCACTGCCAACGTGCGTGGACGCGACCTTGGCTCATTCGTGCAGGAAGCCCAGCAGAAAATTCAGAATCAGGTGAAAATCCCTGCTGGCTATTGGACGGCGTGGGGCGGCACGTTCGAGCAACTCATCTCGGCAGCGAAGCGATTGCAGATTGTAGTGCCCATCGCGTTTTTGCTGATTTTCCTACTACTGTTCATGACGTTTGGAACCATCAAAGACGCTATACTCGTTTTCACCGGCGTTCCGCTGGCTTTGACCGGCGGCGTGGCCGCGCTGTGGTTGCGGGATATTCCGCTCTCTATTTCGGCAGGCGTCGGGTTCATCGCGTTGAGTGGCGTGGCCGTGCTTAACGGTTTGGTGATGATTTCCTTCATCAACAAACTCCGCGCGGAAGGCAAGCCGCTGGACGAAGCCATCACCGAAGGTTCGCTCACGCGTCTGCGCCCCGTCTTGATGACGGCATTGGTCGCCTCACTCGGCTTCGTGCCGATGGCCCTGGCGACCGGCACGGGCGCGGAAGTGCAGCGTCCGCTTGCCACCGTTGTCATTGGCGGCATCTTGTCTTCAACCGCGTTGACGCTGCTGGTCTTGCCCGTCCTTTATCGCATGTTTCATAGGAAAAATGACGGCTCAGTAGCGACCTGATCAACATCAGTGATTACACCCGCCGTTACACACGGCCAATAAAAAACTCAGAATAAAACCCAAAGAGCATACAAAATGAAATAGCGAGGCACGATTCGTCGCCGAGGGATGGGCAGTAAATTTTAACCACTGCCGAGCCGCGTTCAATCGTCCACCTGGACTGCTGCCGGACGGATACGGCTGGATTCGCGTTTCTACCAATTATCACGCTCATGCCTCGAAACTGTCCGGAATCCAGCCACACCCTCAAAATCACAATAAGAAAATGGTCGGAGCGACAGGATTCGAATCGAAGGGGAATAGTAACATGTCATTCCCGTTATTTCCCTGACCTTTTAGGGGTCGTTAGGGGTCAGTTCTTGATATTGATTATTCCACCCCTCCCGCCTGAAAAACCCTCCCCCATTCGTGTTCATTCGTGAAATTCGTGTCTGAATGGGTCCAGCGTCACGCGGGCGTTGGCGCTGGCGCCAACAGCTCCAGCAACCGCGCCCGGTCCGCCGACCACGTCTTCGCCGTTAACCCCTCCACAATCCCCCGCAGTACAGCATCCCGCTTCACCATCGGATCAGGGGCCAGTGCCGTCGGCACCACCGGTGCGCCCATCATTAATTGCGGCATTGCCACGCTCAGCGCCGATCGGAACGTTTGCCGACGCTTATTGGCAACTACCCAGGAAGTCCGGCACGCTCATGTTCACATAGGGCAGGTTGTTCCACGCCGGATCTCCCGGCTTGACCTGATACATATAAGCCCAGTGCTGGAAGAAGAGGTTTGATCCAAATGGTTTGGACATCTGATTTTCCATGGTCCATTGGCCGCGCACCAAGCGCATCTGGCCTGGCGCTTGAACGGAACTCACGATGGCTCCAGTCTCGTCCAGAGTGAGAAAGGTCAGATACAGAGCGCCTTCGGGAGTGACGCTGCCCATCAACTTTGTGCAGGAGACCGGCGTCACGCCGAGCTTCGTCGCTGAATAGCCGACGAAATAGCCTTGGCTGTAGGAATCAATACGATAAACGGTCTGGTCCGGGGTTGGAATGACCTCTCCGGTCGCGGGTTTAAAGAGCATCGAGGGCAGTCCCTGCGGTTTGACATACCACGTCGTCCCTTGGATCCAACTCCAGTCCTGCGAGTTTGATCCGTCCTCGCGTTGCGGCGCGCCTGTGAAGCCGGCGAGCAGGAATACCGCTAAACCTCCAGCCACAGCCGCAACAAAACCGATGGCGAACGACTTATTATTCACTGACACTTGCTTTTGGAGAGCGCCGTCGTTCTGGGCGGGTTGGTTTTTGATAACATTCATGGCAAATAGGCTAAAGACTTATGCTGGGCAGCGTAAAGTTTTTTTTACCCTTTAACGCGCCGGGCCTAGCCCGGCAGTCCCATAAATCGTGAAGCGCCCAGAAACCGAAGTCCTATTAATCCGTAACCCTGCAGTCCGAATGAACCGCCAAGGGGCCAAGGACGCCAAGGGGCAAGACCTGAGCCGAGTTCATAGCGTCATTGAAGGAAATCCACTCACAAAACGAACCCGACGCTATTTTTATGCCCCTCTAATGGGATCAACCAACCGTGAGGAAATCCTACAGCAATGCCGTAGGATTGAGTTCTGTAAGGGGTTCACCCAGGGATGGGTGTCTTGTTGAATTCGGCCGGCGTTGCAACTCAACTCCATTGATGCGGTTAATCCTTAAACTCGTTGCCTCGGCAGCTCGAACCCTCGTTTCACTCCAAGTCTCGCGAATCGCCCTCGGATATCAAGCGCTTCATCCCGGCGACCGAAACCTTAATTGCCACCGGCGGCATTGTTGCCGCCCCGACCGCCCCGACCGCCAAAAAGTCCGCGCATCACATCCGGCTGAATCGGCTGATTTTTTTGCAGAGCATCCACCACCGCGGGAATTAACTTGGACAGGGCCGGGTCGTTGGCGAATTGGGATTGCATGGAATTAAGGAGCCCGATGCGATTGGCGGCCACCTGGGGATCGGTGGGAACTTCGCTGCTGGCCGGACCGAAGTCGCCGCCCGCCAGCTGCATGATCATGAAGCTTTTCATGCGAGAATCCAGATCCGGATTGCCCATCGTCTGGGTGAAGAGCGCGTTGGCCTGGGAATTCTGGCCGACGTAATTCAGCACCTCGCGCCCGACCCGCATCTTGTCGAACTGATTGGTCAGCGCTGGGTTTTCATAGGCCGCGTAGAGGGCGGAAACCGACTGATCCTTCATCACCGTGGCCAGATAATCCATGGCGTCCTGATCCAGGCGGCCGTCCTTGCCCACCAGCATCTGCTGCGCGTTAACAGCAAAGGTGGTGTCCTTGAAATATTCCAGCACGCCGTAGAGATAGGATTTGGACAGCTCGTCGAGATGGTCCGGGCTGTCGATGGCCGGGGGGTTCATGAGCAGATCCCGCGCGGCGGCCACGGCGGAATCCCGGTGTTTCCCGGGCGCCATTTCCTCGAGCAGCACCGCCAGATAGGCGACTTCCACCCCGCGCCCGGTGGTGGCCAGCATCTCGGCCATGGCCGCCTCCGCCTCGTCCCCGCCGATTTCCTTAAGAGTGCCGACCAAGCCGAGGCGCAGCGATGGCGGCACCACCCAGTCCGCCTGCAGGGTCGTCAGATTCCGGGCCCGGCGCGAACTGCCGCGGTTGTTGCCGCCGCCAAAGCCGCCTCCGTTATTGCCTCGCCAATTCCCCCCGCGGTTGTTGCCGCTGTTATTTGCAGCGTTGTTTCCGGCATTGGCATCCGGCGTATTAGTGGGGCTGTTGGCGTTGTCCTGCGCGCTGTAGGTGACATCCACATTGCGTCCGATGAATTCGTGGATGGCGGGCACGGCCGGGTTGCCGCGCAGGGTGAGGGTTTCCAGCTTGAATACGACCTTCCGGAGGCCCGCATTGCGCGCATTTCCGGAGCCCAGTTTCAGGTTCAGCAAATCATTGAGGATGTCCTGAGCGGTTTCCTCGGGAGGAGCCGGCATCAGGACCACTTTTTCCACCGGGGCCGGGGCCGGCGCCGGATTGGCCGGGGCTACCGGGATCTCCGCTGCGACGACCCGCACCGTCTCCGGGGCAGGGTGTTGGGAGAAGCCGAAAAAGGCGGCGGCAAAGCCCACGCCGAGGGCCAACACGGTGACGAGGATAATTTTCATCGGAAAGAATGGTTTCAGGCTCTGTAATTATTGGTTTTAAGGGACAGCAACACCCGATTGACGCGCGCGGGGCTGGGATAGTTACAGAATTCTCACCGTCATACACCCACCGTCCGCCCACGTCAAAGAGCCCAACGCGGTGCTTGAATTCAACAGCCCCCCCCGCTAAGCTGTGCGTTCGTTTATGAGCGCTGAATCACCCGTCAAATTGACACACAACGAAGAAATCAAGGCTGCCAGCCCGACTTTGGCCGGCACGCTGGCCGCCACCTTGAACGATCCCGCCCAGGATCATTTCTCCGATGACGACAATAATTTCCTGAAGTTTCACGGGTCCTATCAGCAGGACGACCGGGACCTGCGCAAGACCGGCAAAAAATACATCATGATGATCCGGGGCCGCATTCCCGGCGGCGTGATGACGGCCCAGCAGTGGTGCGTGTTCGATGAGCTGGCCTCCACCTACGGTAACCACACGCTCCGCGTCACCACCCGCCAGAGCATCCAGTTCCACGGCGTGGTGATTTCCGGCCTCCGCCCGCTGGTCAAGAAGATCAATGAGTCGCTCCTGTCCAC
>Ga0209086_10004152_pt1 | contig 10809 bp, 18 predicted proteins | sample M_130207_XF_Meta_FD_187312 | JGI IMG/M metagenome (GOLD analysis project Ga0209086, IMG submission 187312) | Freshwater microbial communities from Lake Montjoie, Canada to study carbon cycling - M_130207_XF_MetaG (SPAdes) (version 2) | ecosystem: Environmental > Aquatic > Freshwater > Lake...
ATTTGGTAGTGGTTCTCAATTGATGGGTCAGTATCAAGCTGGTCAAGTAGGTGCATTGAACCCGTTTACTACCTATTTAGGTGGTGGACAGGCAATTGAGCAAATGGGTCAACAACCCTTGACCTTGGGTGCTGGATTAGGTGGTCAAGCGGCTGCTTATGGTGCTAATGCTGGTAGATCATTGCTTGAAGGTGGAATGAATGCGGCAATGACTCAACGACAAGCAGACTCGTACAACCCATTTGCTACTGCTCTGAGTGGTCTTGCAAACAATCAGCAATTTGGTCAAGGTGTTGCAAACTACTTTAAGTCATCGCCTACTGATTTTGGCGCATGGAGTGGTGGAGGAGTAGATTCATCTAAAGTTGGTTACAACCCTGCTTCTTTTAACTATTAAAGGGAAAATCATGGCTGTTAACACAACTAATCTTATGACAATGCCAGTAACTAACGTGATGGCAGATGGAACTCCTGATCCTGTAATTAGGGGTCAGCTTTATCCAGATGTTGCTGCCAGTTCTGATTTTATTCCATACGAATCATCACCAGAATTCTTGGCAATGATGCAAGCTAATGCTGATCAGATGGCTGCTGGAGGTACTCCACAAACGCAACTACAAAGTTTATCAGGAGGAATGTTTACTTCTGACCCTAATTTTACTTCTGGTCAACAACCGCAACAATCATCAATTGTTCAAGGAATGTTTCCTGAAGTAGATGCAATGCAACGTGCTTTGTACCAACAAAAGCAAAATGAAGCAATGCAAGCACAGGCAATGCAGTATGCGTCACTTGATCCAATGGCACGGGCGCAATACAGCCTGTACCTTGGTGGTCAACAGTTGGGTGGTGCTATTGGTGGTGCTTTGGGTGGTAAAGACCCTCAGTTGCAGTTAATTTCAATGCGTAATTCATTGATGTCTCAGCTTGACCAAAGTAATCCTGACACATTTTTCAAAGCAGCTAGGATGGCTTATCAATTAGGTGATTCTGACTTTGCTACCAAGATTGCTGATGCTGGTCAGAAATTACAAGTTAGTTCAGCTACCACAAGAAAAACAATTGCTGAAGCTCAAAAATTTGAGTTGTCAAATACACAAGAACAGAAATTGCGTGAAGAATTGTCTAAGTTGCCAGCAACTGCAACTGAAGCAGATATTTTGGGAATTGTCAGCAAGTATGGCTCTCCAGACAAAGTTTTGGCAGTGCTTCAATCATCTGCTGACAAAGAAGCACAAAGAACTGCTAGAGCAGATCAGGCTCGTAAAGACAATGAAGCGAAACTTGAAAGATTGCAAGAAAGAATTGATGCAGAAGCTGTTGCTGCAAAACAAAGAGGTGCTGATGCTAAACAATTAGAACAAATGAGAATTAATGGTAGAAAAGAAATTGAACAAGCAAAGAATGAGTTTAAACAATCTCAATTGGAAAACAAACCAATGCCCGCAGGTTTGATTAAAGATGAGTCCAAAGATTTGGAACTTATTGATAATTTAGACGCTCAAATCACTACCCTTTCTCCTGTTATAGAAAATTTAAAAATTGATCCAAAAACAAAGAAAGCTCCTTTGGAACTTGGATTTGTAAACAATCGCAAGTATGAATTAGCTAATGCAACTGGTAATTCGACTACTGAAAGTAGAGCGTATGCCAATTTGGAACGTGCTGTTCAGGCTGCAACAAACTTAAAAGTAAGCGCAGAAAAAGGCGTTCAAACAGACAAAGACGTATTGCGTTTTGCAAATGAGTTTCTTGCTGCTTATGGTAAAAATGATACTCAAACAACATTTGAAGCATTAGATAATTTTGTCAAAGCAACAGAAACAGCAAAGAAAAAAACAAAAATCAGAATTAATCAACGCAGAAAAGCGGCAAAAATAGAACCGTTTTTTGAAGACATTTTATCTGATGAAGATTTGTTCGACAAATATAAATAATGGAGTATTTATGGCAGCGACTTATGAAGAAGTAATGCAAGCTCTGCGTAAAGCTGATGCTCAAGGCAATCAAGAAGATGCTCGTAGGTTGGCAAAAATTGCTCGATCTTTAAAAGAATCAAGTGCTTCTGATGCTAGTCAGCAAAATGCTCCTGCTCAAGCGCAAACTAAACCCGTTGCAACTGAAGAACCTAATTTTCTAGAGAAGATGATTGGGTTTGGCTCTCCTACATACAGTTTGGTAAGAGGAGCAGTCATTCAGCCAGCATTAGGTGTAAATGAACTATTAGCAAAAACTGGTTTGTTTGGTCAAGACATTAAACAAGGAGCATCGGCTAATGTTAGACAAGAACAAGCTGCTTATGAAAAAGGCAGAGCAGCCGTTGGCAGAGAGGGAATAGATGTTCCTGAATTTACAGGCGCAATATTTTCCCCTGTTAATAAAATTGTTAAAGCTGGCGGTTTATTGCAATCAATAGGCGGTGGATTGATTCAAGGAGGATTAACACCTAGCGGTAAAGAAGATGGTTCTTATCTTACTGATAAACTGTTTAACATGGGATTAGGTGCTGTGATAGGTGGAGTAATTCCCCCAACAATAAAAGCCTTGTCTTACATAAAAGATCAATTGATTAACTTGCCGATTACAGTAGCAAACAAAGAAGCTGCGGCACGAAGATACATTGAATCTTTAGTTGGTGATGAAAAACAACAGGTAATTACTGCTTTAAGAAATGCTGGTGAAATTGTTTCTGGCAGTAAACCAACAACTGCTGAAGCATTGGCAAGTACGCCAACAGCAATAGGACTTGTAAAAGAACAGCAGAGACTTGCAAGCCAAGTTCGCACACAGCCACAATTTACACAAAGAGGGCAAGCACAAGCTGCTGCTCGTAAACAAGAATTAGTGGGTCAATTTGGTACTGAGGCAGACTTAGCGGCAGCAAGAGCAGCTAGGGCAGCGGAAACTACTCCATTGCGTGAAACTGCGCTTGAGCAAGCAAATGTGTATGGTCAGGTTGTTCCTAAATTAGAGGCTGACATAGCAGAAAGACAAGCGGCTGTAGTACAGAATCTTCAGGCGCAAGGCAAAACAGCTACAGAAGAAGCGCAAGCATTGGTTCGTTCAAATACTGGAGCGCAAGGCGGTCAAATATCGCAAATTGCAGGTATGCCAATGAAGTTTCCAGATAGATACACAGGCAATTACAACCTTGCCAAAAGTCTGTCTACTGCTGCACAAGAATTTGCCGACCCTCTTGCTCAAAGGAAAGCAGAACTTGGGTTTAAACAGTTGCAACTTAAAAGTGTTGCAGATGAGGGTTTCTATCCTCTTACTATTCAGCCCATCATTGGAAAAATAGATGATAGTCTTGGTCGTGTTGGAGACAGGTCAAATGCACTGCTTGTCAATTCACTCCAAGGACTACGCACAAAACTAGCAAATCTTGCTGATGAGAATGGCATTATTAATAGTGTTGATTTATACAATGTGCGTAAAGAAATTGGCAGCGACATCAAGTCTTTCTTGACGCAAAGAAATGAGCCATTTGGAGCGCAAGCTACCAATGTAGAAACATCCATCAAAAAGATTCTTGATAAATCTATCAATGATGCGTCTGGAACTCAGATTTGGTCTGATTACCTGACAAAATTTGCTGACCATAGCAAGAAAATCAATCAAATGAAGGTTGGTCAAACACTGATTGACAAATTGAGTTTGAATTTAACTGATGTTGAAAAAGCTGGAACTTTTGCTTCTGCCGTTGACAATTCAGCCGCTTTGATTAAAAGAACTACTGGTGTTCAAAGATATGAAAAACTATCTGACTTTCTTACTTCTGACCAAATTAAATCTGTTGAAAGTGTTCGTGCTGATTTAGCAAGATCACAAAAAGCAATTGAAATGGGTAAAGGTGTTAAAGCATCAGGTGAAGAAGCATTTGCTGGTGGTGAAAAAGTCCCAGGAATGATTAGCAGTAAGATAACAATTCTCAAATCTGTTTTAGACACATTGAAGACAGGAAGTCAAAAGCAATTAGATTCAAAGATGACTGAACTTATGCTTGACCCGCAAAAATTGGCAGACTTCTTAGAGGTTATGCCAAAGAAACAATCTTCATTGATTACAAGTTCTTTGATGGCAAAGATGAGCCCTGAAATGCAACAAACATTTAGAGAATTTGTATCTGCTTCTACACCAACACAAACTCAACTTACCCGTGGAACTATCTCTCAAATCACAAGAGATTAAGGACACAAAATTGATCCGATCACCCTACTTTTTGCCGCCAATGCTTGTGTTGCAGCAATCAAAGAGGGTTGTGAGCTTTACAAACAGGCAAAGACTTCCTTTATGGAGGTCAAGTCTACTGTTGACGAAGCTGTTGGCATATATAAGGAGGTTACTGGATTTTGGAGTAACTTTAGTAACTTCTTTAAGTCTAAGGGTAAACCCGCAACAGTTGCCTCTACGCCCAAGTCTGTGGCGAAAAAGAAAAAAGAGAAGTTCGTTGCCGTTGACGAAACCCAAGTCAAAGTCGATATTGTCAAACAACTCACTGAATTCTTCAGGATTCAAGAACAACTTGCTGCCCACATAAGGGAAGAAGAAGAAAAGTCAAAGAACGTCTACGATCCTGACCAGAACCACATGGAAGCCGCACTTAAGAGGGTGATGGCACAACAGCAGATGGCTGAGTTGGTGGTGCAGATCAGGGAGTGTATGGTGTACCAGAGTCCTCCTGAGATGGGCGCACTGTACTCAGAGGTATTTGCAATGAGAGAGACAATACAAGAGGAGCAAACTGGAGCAAGGCTGAAGTTAGAAGCAGTAAAGAGGCAGGAACTATGGCAACGCAAGGAGGAAGAAAGAAACTTCCAGCTAAAAATGGCGTACCTAGTAGCGACTTCTATATTCCTCCTTTACCTTTGGATGTGGCTGTTGTTCGTAAGTCAGTGGAGGAAGACATAGTGGGATGGATTGCTGCTTGCTTGTTGATTGCCTTGTTGTTGCCACTGATGGGGTTTCTTTATCTTGACATCTTGGAGACTAAGAATGAAGTCAAGTCTCAATATGAAAAGGTTGAGAAGATGCGACAGAAGATTGAGCAAAAAGAAAGGGAGAAAGATAAATGAACATCTACTGTATTTGGGGTCTGTCAATCCTGTTGGTGCTACTGACGGGCTGTGAAGATCGCTTTAGGTATCCTTGCCAAGACCCTAAGAATTGGTCTAATCCTGACTGCAAACCCCCAATCTGTACTGCTACAGGTACTTGCCCCGAACAACTTGTTAAACCTGAACTGGAGAAAAAGTGATGCCAACAGTCGTAATGAACAAAAATACTCGCATGACTTCTGATGAAATTGAAGTCAGAATTTGGGCAATCGTAATCTTTTCCTTGACCCTGATTCTTCTTGGATCGGTGGCAATGTTCCTGTATTCAGTCTCATTTGTAACTCAGCCAATGTCAGGTATGGCAGCAATTGACAAGATTTACACGCAGCAGATCAATACCATCATGGTGTTCATCACTGGTGTTCTTGGTGGTGTTGCTGGTCGTTCTGGTGTCAAAGCAATAGCTACTGCAACATCAAAGGCTGAAGTTGTTGACAATGATGAGCCGCCTAAGCCATGAGTCTGTTTAATCCTTGGGTAATTTTGGGTATCTTGATCGCCATCGGCTCTGCCTTTGGCGGTGGATACTCTAAGGGTAAACACGATGAGTTTACTAAACAACAGCTTGAGATTGCTGCTCTGAATGCAGATGCTCGACAAAAGGAACAGGCACTTGTAGCTGCTGTGAATACCCAATCTAACCAACTGATGAAAGCCAATCAAAATGCTAAACTTTTACAGCAAAAGCGCAATACTGATATTGACAGTGGTGCTTTGCGGTTGCGGATCGCTGTCAAAGCCTCAGAGTGCGCCGTACACACCTCCACAGATTCCCCCGTTACCAGCGGAAGTAACTCAGGAAGTGCATCAGCCGAACTTGACGGAGAGACTGCTAAAGCTCTTATCGCCATCACAGACGAAGGAGATGCCGCCATCAGAAAACTTGCAACCTGTGTCTCCCTCTACAACGAAGCCCTCCAAACCTTGAAAGTCAAACCATGAACTTATCTGCCAACTTCACTTTGAAAGAACTCACCAAATCCGACACTGCTACTCGCTTGGGTCTGGATAACACGCCTGATGAAGCAACTATTGAGAACCTCAAGGCATTGTGTGAGAACGTCTTACAGCCTGTTAGAGAGCATTTTGGCAAGTCTGTTACCGTGAACTCAGGTTATCGTTCTCCAGAGTCTAATGCGGCTGTTGGTGGCTCTAAAACATCAGACCATTGCAAGGGTCAGGCTGCTGACATTGAGATAGCTGGTATTGCTAATGCTGACCTTGCACAGTGGATCATGGATAACTGTGATTACACTCAATTGATTCTAGAGTTTTACACACAGGGTATACCCGATAGTGGATGGGTTCATGTCAGCTATGACCCAAGCAATCTCAAAATGCAAGAGTTAACTGCTGTCAAAGTGGCAGGGAAGACGCAGTATTTGCAGGGTCTACACGCCTAATCGTCAAGGAAGTGGAGGAAAATCCATACTCCTAGTATAAGGACTCCTCCACCAAAAGCCAAAAGTAAAATCAAGGAAAAGACATTTGCAATCATCTTGGTTCTCCAATCATCTGTTTAGTGTTAAACAAGTTCTTGTACTGAGGATATTTAGCTTGCCAGAGTCTTGCATAAAAAGCAATGTAATCGTTACTGATCTTGAAGTCTGAACCAGTAGTGACTATGGTGACTTCCCACCTGATTCTGTTGATTATCAGCCAATGACTGACCTTTGTTCGCCCCATTCTTACGGCTTCTAAGGCAAACATTTCAAAGTATTCCCAAACATGGGGATTCTCTTTATGCCAATTCCACCATATCTTCTTACGTTCTACAAAACTTAAAGTCATATCAACTCCTATCAAAGTTAGTGGGTACTCACTTACGTTTTCCCCATTAAGTCATATCAAAATGGAATATTCGAGTCCAAGTCATCAAAACCAGATTTAGGCTTGTCCTTAGCTGGCTGTGCTGCTTGTTCTTCTTTAGGGCTTACTGCTAGTCCCATGAACTTGCCGTTCTTGCCCTCTTTAATCCATGCTGAAAGCCAGAATTCCTGACCAGCAACACGGATGTTCCCTTTATAGTCGGGGTGATTGTCTTTTTCTTTCTTGTCGTTCTTGAACAAAACACCTGAGTTGTCCCTAAAATTATCCATGTAACACTCCTTTATATGCTGAGAATTTACCGTGATGCAAATTTGCTGCTTCAACCGCAACTAAATCAGCCAATTCACGGTCTGAAAAATAACCAATGTGTTTATCTTTAAAATTAACTGTTATCCTAACCCTCCATTTTTGTTCACGTTTTGCCCATCCTACATTTTTATGACCACTAACATTGGTTGTTCTAATCTTTTGATTTTTTAAATTTTCAGAATGTGTAGCTGGTCTTAAGTTTTCTATCCTGTTGTTTGATTTATCGCCATCGATGTGATCAACTTCTTTTGGAAAATATCCATGATGAAACATATAGATAAGTCTATGCGACATATATGCTCGCTTATATAAACCTATCATTCTGTACCCATGATGAATTGTTCTTCCCGCAATTTTATTAAGAATTACATTATTAGCAATTTTCTTTTTCCAAATAAGATTGCCGTCTTCATAATGGAATATTTCATTCAACAATTCTTTGTTAACTTCCATATTTACACCTTAATTTCATTGAGTTTTTTAACCTTGTCATCCACTTCTGCAAGAAATTGCACGACCTCTTTTTCCAGTTCTGCAATGTAAAGATCATTGCGCTGGATTCTTTTGACAAACAGTTGTAAGTGCGCTGGCATTCGTGGGTCGAAACTCACAAAGTCGGACCAACTTCTGTTTGCACAAACCATTTGCCACTGCATCTGGTCGTAATACTTCTTTGCTGGCTCGTCACCCAAAAGGGTTTCAATGTGTGTGGCAGTGTTCGGACACTTGATCTCCAAGCATCCATCATCACCCACAAGGCCATCAGGAGAGGCGGCAGACAGTGCAATCCTTGGATGGTCAATAGCACCTACCTGATCGACCATATTGCCTGTTTTAGCCTCGTATGCGGCACGAGCAAATTCCTCGTTTTCGATGCCCCACTCCATAGCAGCATTGCTGTAGGACTCTGCTACTTGGTTGGTCATGCGCTCGACTACCAGTTGTGCCATGTAGTTTGCTCTGCTTGTGCTGTAGCCTGACTTAGTTTTAGCAACAATGTCAGAGATACGAGATGCAGTGGCTTTGCCTATTCTGCTTTGTTTCCATTCATCAGACCCTTGTATAAGGTGTTCTCTTAATTCATCTTCACTCATTTGTGTACTCCAATGCTTGCAGTTTATTGATGCGCTCATTGATTTCAGTCACGGTCTTTTGATACTCAGCCATGACATTTTGCTTTTGCTTTTCCAAAGCAGCAATTTTCTGTCCCCGTGGATCATAGTCATCAGGTACGTCAATTTCAATTTCTTGTTCGCCTACATAGGTACGGAAAGAATCGTCATTAGCCTTAAAACTGAGAACCTCATACCTGCCATTTACTTCAAAATCGTATTTAAGATAGTGAATGTGTGCAATTGTTTTAACTTTCATTTCAACGCTCCTTTACGCTTATCTTTTGCATCAATTACTTTCTTTTGCCAGCCCTTATCAGCACCGCAAGCAGTGTAAGCAGTTGTATAAGCATCTTTCAGTTCCTCAAGGGTTGAAGCAGCATCAATAGCTGCCAAATGGTCAATCATCACGCCTACATCGATTGTTTCAATGTTCCCTGAACCTGTTGTTGAATCAAGTGCATCATGCTCTAGTAGCTCAAGCGCAAGGGTATAAAGGTAGCGGCGGTTGTAAGTCTGGCAAGCACCCATGTTTTGCACTTCGTGGCAACCCTTGAGAGCCGCAGACCCAAATGGGCAACTAAAAACAATCTCTCCACCACCCTCTATATCGACTACGCAAAGTTGTGCTTGTTCTTTGGTAAACGACACAATGCTAATTAAACCAAGTTGGTCAAAGATTTCTAGTGCTGGATGCAGGAAGTCACCAAGTTCAAAGTAGTTATACCCTGCAAATTTATTGTGTCCTGATTTCTTTAATGTGCGTGACCGCATCATTTTTCGGGCTTCAGCCAGTTTTGTATAAACGCCCATTTTGGCTTTACTCATTTCAATCATCATTTTCACTCCTGTTATTTATTGAACTCTACGAATTTGTTTCACCACTTCTTCTTTCTTACTCTCTTTAACTCCTTTCTTTTCAAACTTCTTCCATGTTGCTGACACATCAGTCAGGGCTGAGTTCACATACCCAAATTCAGGGTCGGTGATTAGTTTGGATGGCATAACCACCCGTTGTACCTTTGGCTGCTGCTTGATTCGTTTAGCCGCCTTTTGCCGCAATTTCTGACGCTCGTTGATGCTGAGTGTCGGTGTCCAAATCTCGAAATAAGATAAAAAACGAATCATCACAGCATTGACTTTTTGGGCTATGCGGTTTAACACAGAATGCACAGTAGTAGTCATTTGAATGTTCCTCAATGATCCGATCAAGATATTGCTTAGTCTTCATTGTTGACCTCGCTCTTGGAATAGGGATTGATTTTAGTCTTTACCTTGCGGTCTTCCAAGGCTGCTTGTTGGCGTTCAATGCGATAACAACGCCATAGGTTTAATTCTTCTTCTGAGTCCACCCAAGGGGTTAAAGGGAGATCAAGAGATAACTGTGCAAATCTCTTTGCTTTAAGCTCGACTCTGGCTCTAATGATGTCTGCAACATCAGTCCAAGCACTTGACTGTATTGCTTCTACTATTGCATCGCTATCACAGATTGCATCTGCAATATCTTCAGAACTAAAGTCCTGTAGTGCCATCCAACTTTCTTTCTCAATATCAAACATTTTTCACTCCTGTTAAAAAAACCTATCAATGCGTGTATTCTGTCAGACATTATCATGATTGATATAGGGAATTTCCCTAATACACCTATGAAGTGCTGACAACTGTTTGTTAGTGAACACTTTTCCGCAACCCAAGCAAATCCAAGCTATTCCTGTGACAACACTGGTATGTCTGTTGCCTTTCGATCCTCTTTGTCTACCAAAGAATGTACGAATTTGTTGAATCATTTCTTGCGAGACAGTGCTTTTGAATAGTCAAATGGACTTTTGTTCAAGTGTTGCGCTCCTTGAGCTTAGATTCAATGGCTCTGGCAAAAGAAATGTGCGTTTCTTCATTTTCACCAGCCGTGCTTCCAAGAAGATAATCTATCTCCACATCTGTCAGCCCTACCCATGTGCGCTGTAACTTTGCTTGGCATAACGCATCTAGTTCTTCTTTATATGCTGGATAGTCATTGTCATTGAGGTTTTCCCGCAAGAAACGGTCAATCCTGCTGTAAGCTGTTGTCATGTGTTCTTCTCCTTGAGTTTGGCTTCTACCCACATTACAAACGCTCTGTCACCTTCACTCATGTTTTTGCAATCCTCATCCGTCAGTCCTACCCATTCTTTTGTCAGTGGGCTTTTTTCTTTGCAGTGTGGGCAGCGGTAGTACTGCTTGGGCGGCACAGGGTCGCCACTGTAGTCGGTAGGCATAGGCATGTTGGGTTGCAGTGGTATGGGTGTCATGTGTTTTTCTCCTTGAGGTTGGCTTCAATCAAAGTTGCGTATGTTGCGTAACGGGGCAAAGCTGCACGGCTAATTTCCCACATTTCCGATTTTTCTTCATACGTTAGCCCTACCCATGTGCGCTGTGGTGGGTGGGTGTAGAGAGGCGTAATA
>Ga0209086_10004154_pt1 | contig 10805 bp, 7 predicted proteins | sample M_130207_XF_Meta_FD_187312 | JGI IMG/M metagenome (GOLD analysis project Ga0209086, IMG submission 187312) | Freshwater microbial communities from Lake Montjoie, Canada to study carbon cycling - M_130207_XF_MetaG (SPAdes) (version 2) | ecosystem: Environmental > Aquatic > Freshwater > Lake...
GAGCTGAAATTGAACAACTGCGCCGCGAGAATGACGCGCTGAAGAAGACCTCCGCCAAAGGTCTTTCCATGAAAGTCAGCGAGAAGGGCGCGCTGTCCATCTATGGCTTGGGCCGCTTCCCCGTAACGCTCTATAAGGAACAATGGACCAAGCTGCTGGCCATGGCTGAGGAAATTAAGACATTTATTCAGGCTAATGATTCGCAATTGAAGGCGAAGGATTAGCGGGGGCGGGATTGGCGCAGGGTGCTTTGCGGGCAAGTTATTTATTTTTAGTGTCGTCCAAAGTCCATATGGCATACAGCTACGCCCAGCCTGAGTCTGCGGAATTATCGCGCGCTTACGCAATGATTGCTGCGAAAATGAATGTGTTCGTCAACTTCGGATGGCGTGGACAATCCATTGCGCTTGATACTCAGGGATCCGAATGATTCCAATCAATTGGGCTTCATCTTTAAAATTACAAACTAGGCATGCTTCCCTAAATCTAGGGGGCACCTCAACACGTTCAGCCAGATTCAATGGCATTTGATTCAAATTAGTATGGTATTATTTGACATATGCCATCTCCATATTTTGTAAGACGAAGTGGAACAAGTCTTGTCGTCGGACCGCTTACGTCCTCCAACATCAAGTCTATGGCGTCTTCGGGTGAACTTAGACCCGAGGATGAGATTGGTTCCTCTCCCAATGGTCCGTGGCGCTTGGCTTCTAAAATCGGGAAAATTGCCTTCTCTGAGGCAAGTCCTTCACCAATCGAGCAGTCGATTACCAGGGTGCCCATCGAGGATCGTAAAGAATCAGAACTGGTCAGAGATCGTCAGCCCCTTACATCGGTTGCTCCAGCGATGGCGACGTCCACTGCGGGTGCGGCTTCAAATGTTGTCATTATACGTCATGAAGCGGTTAGCCCTTCGGGTGCAATCCAGTTTGCGATCGACCGATTTAGTGCGAATCCTTTGTTCTATATTCTGTCTTCAATACTGGTGGCGCTAGTTGTTCTCATCCCAGGTGCTGGATTTTGGTTTATTGCGGCTCCCGTACTCATTGGCTTCTATCAGTGCGTACGTGACGAAATCACGACCGGGAAGCCAGCTTCCTTCGCCCAGGTTTTTTCTGGATACAAACAGTTGATTCCTGCGCTGGTGATAGGATTTTGGGGATCACTCGTGGTCATGCTTGGGCTTATTTTCTGCTGTGTACCAGGACTAGTGCTTCTGCCAGTGCCTTTCCTTGCGTTCATCGTTGCGGGTCGTGAGCGTGCCGGCGGTTTGAAAGCGTTGACCAGGGCACTTCGTGTTGTCGAAAAAGACCCATTAGGTCTATTTGCATCTTGTATTCTACTCAGTCTGATCGGAATGTCTGGTCTTCTGGTGTGCTACATCGGGGTCGTGGTGACGTTGCCCATCATGCTTCTTGGCATGTACAGCGTAGCTGACCAACTACTGTCTACCGAGGATGCATGACCGCATGAAGCGGCTCGAACCAAGGCTTCGCGTTGATCGGGCGCTTCAAGTGATCACGATTATGGTGGCAGGTTTAGTCATTCAGTTCATGCCCGATTGCTTGTTCCTATCGATCACGGGTCTTCCGTGCCCAATGTGCGGTGGAACGCGCGCTGTTACTTGTCTCTTGCGGGGCGACTTGGAAGGAGTATGGGTATGGAATCCGTGGTCAATTTCTTGGGTGGTCTTGGCATCAACTGCGGCTGCGATTTGGACTCTCGAAGCAGTGGCGGGAAAATCAATTACGTATCCAATGTGGTGGTCCAAGTTCCTGTGGGTAACACTTCTGATGCTCGGTGTACTTACGCTGGCGCTCTGGGCAGTGCGGTTGCTAGGAATCGCGTTTCCATGGCATGAGCCGCTTCCCCATAACGCTCTATAAGGAACAATGGACCAAACTGCTGGCCATGGCTGAGGAAATTAAGACGTTTATTCAGGCCAATGACTCGCAATTGAAGGCGAAGGATTAGCGGGGCGGGATTGCGTGATTGGGGGGCGTATGCGCGGCGGCGCAAGTCATTTCAATATCTAAGGGTATTGTTGTGGAAGTCCCCATTCAAATTTTAAATTACAAACTAGTCATGCTTCCGCCAAAACCAAATGGCCTCTGGCTCGATGTGTATGAGTAATGACAAGAAATGCATTCCCATCGTCGTGGCATTAGTAACAGCAATAGACCGAGTGGAAAAAATATAACAATTAAAAAAAATACCGCGCAACCCAAGTGAGATTTCCATACTGATTGCCCGCATTTAGGACAGCATCCGGTGATTGCGGGGTTTCCGCCTGGGGGTTGAAATACTTGTCCCTGCATTTGATTTTGCTGCATAACCTGCATCGGCGGTGGAGGCTGATTAGATTGATAGTTAGTGATGGGCGGCACTCTTGGCGGCAGGGCAGGTGGTGCATCCGGAAAGAGGCCCTTCACTTTGCGAGCCTCGACCCAGTCAGCAAGACCTTCTTTCCAAATTAAATCAGTTGGCAGAAGCCGGCCGCTTCGTGCAAGCGCATGAATTTCCGTTGATTCGACGGGACCGTTTTTCTGCCCATCGTGTGCCCAGAACCATTTTGATGACATGAGCACTATGGTAATCAATTTTTACTAATGCAATATTTTTAATATGTTTTAAATACATAGCAGGCAGTAAAGCCCGCAATGTCCGACCAAGATCTCCGAGCTCAAATCGAACAACTGCGTCACGAGAATGACGCGCTGTCCATCTATGGCTTGGGTCAAGGCTGTATCCGAGTGGTTTGTGATGAACAGCGGCGCAATAGCGTGTAAAGTTTGTGCTTGGTATAAAGGGCCTAGCGCGATGAAAATTAGGCTTTTTTGTTTCGTCTGAGCAGGCGGGCCTGTTTGGTATACCTATCGTATGAAATCGCATTTCGTGGGTAACAAAGCCATGCTCGAATTTTTGTTTCTAGACATGAGAAACCAAACCAAATCTCATTGTCAGTTGCTATTGATTTGTGTGTGTAGCAAACTTTATCCATGTTGGGGGTCTTTAAATGTCGTTGCTTGTAAAGCTTGAAACAAATCCGTGCTACTCCGCTGCCATAGCGCAATTTTTACGCAGTCCAATTCGTTCTATACGAATCCAAAATTTAGCTGAGGCTTCCTTAGATAAAGAAGCCCAAGCCCAAAGTGATGATTCACGATCAACTAAGCCTTACATTTTTATTTCATACAGGCGGGTTGATGAAGTAGCAGTAGCGGTTATTGCAAAAAACTTGCGTCGGTGTGGATTTAGTCTTTGGTGGGATCGTGGACCAGAGCGGATTTTGCCAGGTCAATCTTGGTCTCCATTAATAGAAGAGAAACTTCGTAAAGCCGCGGCGGTGATTGTAGTGCTCTCTCCAAATGTCATTGCGCGTTCTGAGCAAGGTACGTCCGGTACAAACTGGGTTCTTGAAGAAGTGCGTTTGGCTCAAGAATTTGCAATACCTGTCTTGCCCGTGCAACTGTCTGCAGTAACGCTTCCCTTGGAATGGCGCGTTCTTGTTAGTAATTTACAAATTCATGACGTGCGCGAGGGGTATACAGCTATTCGCCAATTCCTACAGCCGCTCATTGATGCCCAATCGATACAGAATGGTGCTGGCGAACTTTCGATTTCATCCCCACTGGATCCACGGATTCCCCTTGAAACTGCAATATCGAAAAGCAGGCCAAAGCAGCACACTTCAAATTTACTTCGATTGTCCATTCGCACGGTGCCCGATATTGGGTTTGAGATTGATACACCATTTGAGTCACCATCCGCGGGCGGCTCAACGGTATTTACACCAGAAAACACGCTGCTTACCAGAGCCCAAATAGATATTGAACATCTGTATAGAACAGAAGTTCAGTCAGTGACATTTATTGCAGAAGTGTGTAGGGGGTCGACAGTACTAGCGTCCGACACGGCTACTGTTGAATTATTACCAACAAATTACTGGGCTGGCGGAGGCGTCGCCCCCGCATGTCTTGCAGCATGTGTCTTGCCACACGCCGAGTCAGTTCATGATTTAGTCAGTCGGGCTGCCAAGCGACAGGCGACACAGGGCGGCGTCGGCATGGTTGGGTATCAGCAAGGACCAGCCGCCGCACTTGCTTGCGCGCGGACTATTTATGAATCACTGCAAGAATTATCTATTCAATATGTTGCAAGCTCCACCGTAGACAGGCTTGGCCATCAACGGGTGCGATTGCCAGCAGAAATTGTGGAACACAAAATTGGTAATTGCATCGACCTATCGCTGATGATGGCATCAGTGATTGAGGGCGCGGGAATGGATGTGACGATTTGCATGGATGATCGCCACGCTTGGCTAGCAGTGTGGCTTAAAAATTCTGATCTCAGCGAACCGGAAATTCGTGAAGCCTCGTTCATGCAGAATCGCGCAGGAACAAGCCAGCCTTCTTTGTTTTTTATAGATGCGGTATGCATTTCTTCCACTCAGTCATTCGAGGAAGCATGTAAATCAGGTAATGATTGCATGCGCTCACCCAAAGAATTTCTGGCAATTGATATTCATGCCGCTCGGACAGCCGGCATTCGACCTGCATCTGAAACGAGTCGACAAGAGGTAAACGCTTCGGGTACTTCAATCAGTTTTAATTTCGCAGGGGACTTGCCTGGCGAATCGAATCCGTCCAAGCCGAGTGTCGCGCGGCCAATTGATCGGGCGCTTGCAACGGCGATTGACGAACTTTTGGATACATCAATGCGGAACTCATTGATAAATTTCAAACGCGAGAAAAAAAGTGTATTAAAAGTTGCCGCAACTTCTGTTGCCGGCATAGCCAAAGTAGAAGATGCATTTGGCAAGCCACTGGACTCTTGGTTTCAGGTTGTCCCAGTGAAATTATTGGCTGGGGAAGATCTTGATTCCACAATTGATCGCGATATCAGCCAAAAAAGAATTCGCGTGGTGGCAGATTTAGAGCCCGGCATAAAGACAAGTTTAAAATTACATAGCGAGGCTGCCAGAATTCGTGAAGAATCTGGAGCAAGTGTCTTAAAATTAGCCGTGGGATTACTTGAATACTCAAAGGACGGTGAATCCGTCTTAGCTCCACTCATTTTGGTGCCATTGGAGTCAGAGAAAATAAATCAAGCGAACGGCATCCGTGTTCGGCGCTCTGAAGAAGACACAATTTGGAATGTTTGTCTTCTAGAGCACCTTCGATCAGTGCACCAGCTTGTTCTTGATGATTTGGAATTTCCAGAGGACGAGTCTGGTATTGATGTAAGGAATCTATTAAGTCGTGTTCGCGAACGTATTCGCAACCATGCGGGCTGGGTTGTTCATAATGAAGCGTGGTTGCTAGTTGTCGATAATGCAAAGTGGCCGATTTGGTCAGAGCTTCGAAGTAGAAAAGAAGCAGTGACTAATCACCCAGTCGCGCAGAGCATTCTTACCCACATTCCTCTTCATCCAAGTCTTGAAAAAACAATTCCAAGCGAAGACCACATTCGCTCTCTCGGTCCACAGGACGTATGTTGTCCATTGCCATTTGATGGTTCGCAATTACGGGCGATTGTTGCTGCGGAAGCTGGTTGTTCTTTTACACTTCAGGGACCACCGGGCACTGGCAAAAGTCAGACCATTGCAAATTTAATTTCTCACTGTCTTGCAAAAGGAAAGAGGGTTTTATTTGTCGCCGAAAAACAAGTTGCGCTTGATGTTGTCGCGCGTCGTTTAAATGACTCGGGACTGAAGCCATGGATATTGAACCTTCATCCAGAGCATTGTGGACGCGCCGAGTTTGTATCACAGATCAAAGAGTCGTTTGAAGTTCTCGATTCGCTGCAGCCCGATCGCAGAAGGTACAAACCTGCGAACGCTACGGGGCCGTTAAATGATCTGAAATGTCTGATCGCAAATCAGCATCCACTTGATCATTCTTTGTATTCGGCGACAGAGCGTCTTGCTGAATTAAGGGCGTTGAATGTGAATGAAGTTGATGTATCCGCAACATTTAACGCGAACAGTACAAGTGAGCAAATGCGTTCAGTTTTAAGTGCAGCTAGATCATTACAACGTGCCGTCCAGGGGTTGTTGGTTTTGCCAAGCGCGCATCCATTAGCAGAGTTAAATCCAAGCAAGGAAATAAATCCTGGCGCTTTGACTAAAGCGGCAAAAAGTGTGGCGGTTCATGAAGAAAAGATCGTTGACGTGATTCAAAAGATTGCAAAGGCTTTAGGAATTGATGCTCAGCGCTTGGGGGGTATTGAACCCATGCGCGCCCTATTTGATTTAGTACGCCATGTTCAAGCGAGCGAATTAACGACTTGTGATCAAGAAATCCTGGGCCAAGCACTCAACTGCAAATTTTGGAACATCTTGTCGCCTAAAATTCACCAAGGTCTCGTCATTAGTGGCAACGCGAGAACTGCTGCAAGTGAGTTTAATAAATTATTTGATGCAGGGATTCTCGAGATTGATCTTGATCGACTGCTTGCAAGCCTTCGCGTGGGCGCAATTAAAATATGGCCATTGAATTGGATCGAGCGGCGCAAAATTCGTTCTGCTTTAATTGGGTTTTCAAAGGGAACGCTTAGCGCCAAATTAGGGGATCTTCAAAATGCAATTGAAAGTGCAATTGCTTGCAGGGCAAAGCAGCGTGATGCTGCTCCCCACAGAACATTTCTTTTGCAGTTTGGTGAAGAAAATCAAATTCAAGCATGGATCAAATTTTTGGATCTGATTGCAAATCAAGTTCATCAATTTGAAAAATCAATTGCCGCCATCTTTTTAAACTCAGACCCTAAACAATTACCAAACTTTGTGGCCGCTGTTAGAACGGGTCAATGGCCAAACGCTGTCAAGATACTTATGGATTCGCTTCAAGTTGTTGAATCTGGTTTGCTCGATTTAAAAAATCAATTTGGTGTTCGTTTGAAACCTATTCAATGTTTACAAGATCACGTGTTGCGCGCAGCGCGCGCCCGAGGTTGGGTTGAATATGTCGCTGAGCTTGAGCCATGGGCGCTTTGGAAATCCGAGTCGAAAAAAATGGCGGATCTGGGTGGGAGTGTCTTGGTTGATTTGGTAAGTCAAAATAAAGTTGCGGTTTCTTTGGACCTTATTGCCGAAGCCAGCATCCTGCGAGCGTTTATTTCAATTCTTCGCAAGCAATCTACGGCGACAGATTTTCAATCGGCAAGTGAATTTGAGCGTTTGATCAAGGAGCTCGAATATGGAATTGGTTTTGAGAAATCAAGAATCGCTACAGCTTCAGCTAAGTCGATTAAACAGAAATGGGATGCTATTCAGGAAAAACCCGAAGCGAGCGCATCTGTTGCAACACTCAATACTATTCGCTCGATAGCAACTCGTCCACGGCGCTCAATTCGTAGGTTAATTCGTGAGTCTGCGGGCGCACTAAGCGCATTGAAACCCATTGTGCTTGCAAGTCCAATGAGTGCCGCGACACATTTGGATCCAAGCCTGCCAGAGTTTGATGTTGTGGTATTTGATGAGGCCAGCCAAGTTCCGGTAGGCGATGCGCTTGGCGCAATTATTCGAGGACGTTGCACGATTGTTGTTGGTGATTCCAAACAAATGCCGCCAACGCGATTTTTTACATCGAAGGCTTCGACAGATGAAGACGAGAGTGCAGATGCGGCGGTTACGCCACAAGAAAGCATTTTGAATGGATTTATTGCAGCGGGTTTTCAACAGGTCATGTTGCAGTGGCATTATCGAAGCCGTGACGAGCGTCTGATCGCGTTTAGTAACGCCATGTTCTATCAGGGTAATTTGGAGACATTTCCAAGCATCTATCCAAGCAAAAGTCGTGCGCGTAGCGGTGTGGAATTTCGATTTATAAAGGGCGTATATGAACGCGGCACTACTCGAACCAATCAAATGGAGGCCGCTGCAGTTGTTGCCGAGTTAGCGGATTGCCTGAAACGAACTGGAAATAAGTCAACCGACCGTAGTTTGGGCGTTGTTGCGTTTAGTGGCCAGCAGCGAGATATTATTCAGGAGCTTTGGGATGAATGTGTTGATAACGATGCGGAGCTTCGTGCAATAATCGGTACTTTGCCGGAGCCTATTTTAATCAAAAATCTTGAATCAGTTCAGGGCGACGAACGATCCACGATGCTTTTCTCAATTGGCTATGGACCAGATGCCGAAGGCAAATTACATATGGTCTTTGGACCTCTCAATAGTTCAGGAGGCGAAAGGCGCTTAAATGTCGCTATCACCAGGGCTAGGGATCGCATGGTGATTTTTTCCAGCATTCGTGCTTCGGATATTGATCAATCTAAAACTTCAGCTACGGGCGTTCGTCTTTTAAAACAGTTTCTTGATTATGCAGAAAATGATGCGATATTTGCATCGGGCACGAGCGGCATAAGTTCGACTCACGCTGGGACGCCTGACCACATAGAGGAACAACTCGCTCAATCTTTACGTGATCGCGGCCTAAGTGTTGATATGCATATTGGGCGCGGAAAATATCGTGTGAGTGTTGCGATTCGGAATCCGCGAAATCCAGAACGATGGATTATGGGGGTTGAATTTGACGGCTTGTTTTGGTCTAGTGGCTTGACGGCTTCTGATCGAGAGATTGTTCGTTTGAATGTATTAAAGGGTTTGGGTTGGGAAAATATGAGGCGGGTGTGGTGTTCAGATTGGATAAAAAATCCAAAACAAATTACTGATGAAATAGTAAAGGCTGTTCATGAAGCAGCGGCCGTGGATTAAGTTGTGCAAAATGTTTTATTTAATTTTGCAGTTCCAGAAAAACTTCCCCAAATCCCGCCCCCACAAAATCACAAGCTACGATCGCACGCATCAAGACCAGGTCGTGCCACACAGCAAGGACCGCTTGGAAACATTCACCACACCCAGGAGCCCCCGCAATGTCCGACGAAGATCTCAGAGCTGAAATTGAACAACTGCGCCGCGAGAATGACGCGCTGAAGAAGACCTCCGCCAAAGGTCTTTCCATGAAAGTCAGCGAGAAGGGCGCGCTGTCCATCTATGGCTTGGGCCGCTTCCCCGTAACTCTATAAGGAACAATGAGCCAAACTGCTGGCCATGGCCGAGGAAATTAAGACCTTCATTCAGGCCAATGACTCGCAATTGAAGGCGAAAGATTAGCGGGGGCGTCTGACACCCATATTTAATCTTTCGGCGAGAACATCGTATATTTTCTGGACTTTGTGTAACTTATAGGTTACAATCAAATGAATGAAGTACGTCGTTACACCACCAATTCGGGCAAAGATGTCATCGGTGATTGGAAAAGGTAGTGCTACTGCTGTGCGGCGCAGACAAGCGAACGCAATCGACAGACACCAAACGCGCAATTGAGTATTTGAAGGATTACAAAAAACGGAATACGAAATCATGAAACACAAAGCAAGTATTGCGCACGAAGAAGCGATGGTAAAGATGCTGCGAGACGATCCGAAGTTTGCGGCCGCATTTCTGAAGGAAGCAATGGAGGACGCAGACGAACCAAAGGTGTTGCTTATTGCTCTTCGTCAAATTGCCAAAGCGCGCGGCATTGCCAAAGTGGCCAAGAGTGCTCGTATTGAACGCGAAAGCCTGTATCGAGCATTGTCACCACAAGGCAATCCGCGTCTGTCCACGCTTTTTGCAGTGATACATGCGCTTGGGCTTATGCTTACTGTTGCGCCAGGGCGTCAGTGACTTGTAACTCAGAGGTAGGGATGAGCGGGGTGGGGCAACGCCCACAAATAAAAAGAGTCGCGGAAAAAAGGCAGTGATTTCTAATTGGGCCCTCACGTCACCATAGTGTGCAGGCATGTGCATCTATCAAGCCATACCTTTGGCCGCCAGCTGTAAGGCGCATCTTGCCTTTTGTACCCTAGAAAAAATAGTATCTTTTTCTAGGAAAATATGTCACTATGCACTAATAAAATCACATAGTAAACAAGTCATTTCAAGAATTTATGGGCATGGTAGGGGTTGGGCATTTTCACAGAATGATTTTGCACATTCATTCACCCGCAGCCAGATTGATTACGCGCTATCAGAACTCTGCCATGAAGGGAAAATACGCCGCGTGTGTCGGGGCATTTACGACTACCCAAAATTCAGTGAGCTTCTGAATCGGGAACTTAGCCCGGATTTTGATCAAGTGGCACAGGCGTTGGCGCGAAAGTTCAATTGGCGAATTCAGCCCACTGGCGACGCCGCGCTCAATCTGCTTGGGCTTTCAACGCAGGTGCCTGGTCGACTGGCCTATCTCTCTGATGGACCAAATCGCAAGTACGACATGGGTCATTGCACATTGGAATTCAAGAAGTCCGCATTGAAAGATGTTGGCTTTCAATTTCGTGAAAGTGGATTCATTGTTCAGGCGTTGAAGGCGCTAGGTCAAAATCGCGTGACCACCATAGAGATCAACAAGTTGCATAAACAGTTGGACGCAACAGCGCGCAAACGGGTGCTCAAAGACACGGTCACCGCAACGGGTTGGATTTATAACGCCATCAAGAAAATTTGCCAAGAGCGCAATTGATGGAGTCGGTTGCGCACTTTCCAACAAGCGATCATAAAAACATAGAAGGGAACCGCGACTGGTATAATCATGAATAAAATAACTTCGCCCATGATCCACCACACCAACGACAATTTATTGCATGCCAATGCCCAAGCGTTGGTGAACACGGTGAATTGTATTGGCTTCATGGGCAAGGGCATCGCTTTGCAATTCAAGCGTGCATGCCCCGCCAACTTTAATGAATATGTCAGCGCATGCCAGCGCCAAGAAATTCAGCCCGGCCACATGTTTGTTTTCAACACTGGCCTCATGGTCAATCCC
>Ga0209086_10004163_pt1 | contig 10794 bp, 12 predicted proteins | sample M_130207_XF_Meta_FD_187312 | JGI IMG/M metagenome (GOLD analysis project Ga0209086, IMG submission 187312) | Freshwater microbial communities from Lake Montjoie, Canada to study carbon cycling - M_130207_XF_MetaG (SPAdes) (version 2) | ecosystem: Environmental > Aquatic > Freshwater > Lake...
TAATTTGCAAATTCTATACAATATTTTAACCATATCTCGCTACATTGAATTACAAATGCTGATCATTGTATCCTGCTAATTAACTGAATTTTCTTATTTTGCACCTATTATGATACACAGAAGTAAAGCTCCTTTAAGAATCGGATTAGCTGGCGGAGGAACCGACGTTAGTCCTTACAGCGATATGTTTGGCGGCGCTATTTTGAATGCTACGATTTCTTTATCCGCTTATGCTAGCATAGAACCAATTAAAGAAAATAAAATTATTGTTGAAGCATTAGACAGAAATGAAAAACAAATATTTGATTTCAATACAGTATTGCCTATTGATGGAACATTGGATTTATTAAAAGGTGTTTACAATAGAGTTCAAAAACAATATGGGCTTCCTTCAATTGGGTTTAGATTATCCACTTTTGTGGACGCTCCTGCCGGATCTGGCTTGGGAACTTCCTCCACATTAGTAGTAGCCATTTTAGGTGCTTTTGTTGAAATGTTAAAGCTGCCTTTGGGCGATTACGATATAGCCCACCTAGCCTATGAAATCGAGCGATATGATTTGGGTCTGGAAGGTGGTCGACAAGATCAATATGCCGCAACTTTTGGAGGTGTTAATTTTATGGAGTTTTATGAAAAAGATAAAGTTATTGTTAATCCCCTTCGAATAAGATCTCAATATATGAATGAATTGGCCAATAACTTAGTGCTGTACTTTACAGCAACCTCCAGAGAAAGTGCCACTATCATTAAAGAACAAGTGAAAAATGTAAATAATAAAAATGAAAAAAGCATTGAAGCCATGCATCAATTAAAAGAGCAAGCTAAAATGATGAAAGAAACACTTTTGCAAGGAAAATTAAATGAATTTGGTCAAATATTAGATTATGGATTTCAACAAAAAAGAAAAATGGCAGCCAATATCAGTAATAGTGCCATTGAAGAAATTTATGAAGCAGCCAAAAAAGCTGGAGCAACAGGAGGAAAAATAAGTGGTGCCGGTGGTGGTGGATTTATGATTTTCTATTGCCCAGGCAATTCTAATTATGAAGTAAAAAAAGCATTATTAACTTTTGGAGGTGAAATTAAGAATTATACGTTTACAAAATATGGCTTAAGTAGCTGGAGTATCTAAACAATTAAAAGCATAACTAAATTATGAATAGTCAAATAAAAAAAATAATTAAAGACTCAATAGATGTAAAAACATTAGTCTTGGCTAACAATGAATTAATTGAAACATTAGCACAATGCGTAACGGAAATTGTTGCCGCTTTTAAAAATGGTAATAAAGTTTTGTTCTGTGGTAATGGCGGAAGCGCGGCGGATGCCCAACATTTAGCCGCTGAATTTAGCGGAAGATTCTATACTGATAGAGAAGCACTTCCAGCCGAAGCGCTTCATGTAAATACTTCATATTTAACAGCAGTAGCAAATGACTATAGTTATGATGTAGTTTATTCAAGAATCATTAAAGGGATTGGTAAGAAAGGAGATGTACTAGTTGGATTAAGCACTTCAGGCAACAGCGGCAACATAGTAAAAGCATTTGAAACTGCCAATGAAAAAGGGATGATTACAATTGGACTTACCGGATCTACTGGTGGGAAAATGAAAGAACTAAGTAAGTATTTATTAAACGTCCCATCAAATGATACCCCTAGAATTCAAGAATCTCATATTTTACTTGGACATATTATTTGCCAAATAGTAGAAGAACAATATTTCAATACGGTACAGTCATAATATTTCTTTACAAAGATGAGTACAGAAAATATTCTACATCGTGGCCCAATTACATCCAATTATACCTCATATGAATGCATCATTCTAGCTGGAGGATTAGGCACCAGGTTGCGTTCTTCTGTTCCCGTTTTACCAAAATGCATGGCCCCAGTTGCTGGGAATCCTTTTTTAAAATATGTAATAGATTATCTGATTGATCAACAGGTAGATAGTTTTATTTTTTCATTAGGATTTAGACATGAGTATATAAAAGATTTTTTGAAAAATAAATACCCTGATTTACAATATAAAATTGCTTTAGAAAAAGAACCATTAGGTACAGGAGGAGCAATAATGCTAGCCTCTAAATACACTTCAGCTAAAAATGTAATTATCCTCAATGGCGATACCCTATTTAAAGTTAATATACATAGTATAATGAGCTTTCATGAGCAAAACAATGCCTCATGCACCCTTTCATTGAAGCCAATGCATAATTTTGACAGATATGGTGTTGTAGAAATTAATAAAGATGGTTATATTCAGGAATTTCAGGAAAAAAAATATTACCCAAGTGGATTAATAAATGGAGGCGTTTACGCATTGAATATTAATAATTTTAATCAAATTAATTTTCCCGAAAAATTCTCCTTCGAAAAAGATTATTTAGAAAGCTATTTCAATACTCAAAAAATGATGGGCATCATTCAAGATGACTATTTTATCGATATAGGAATACCTGAAGATTTCGAAAGAGCTAGTAAGGAAATATTTTAATGAGCAACTTCTTATTACTGATAATTAATACAGCCTAATATAAAAAAAATGATTCCCTTAAAAGAAATAGATAAAAGCTGGACTCTTTTTTTAGACCGAGATGGGGTTATTAATCATGAAAAGCATTTAGATTATATTCATACTTGGGATGAGTTTAAATTTTATGATGGCGTGAAAGAAGCCTTAAGTATTTTCGCATCCACATTTAACAGAATTATTGTTGTAACAAATCAAAGAGGTATTGGCAAAGGTGTTACTAAATTAGAAGATTTACTAACCATTCATGAAAATATGAAATCAGCCATTGAGGTAGCAAATGGGAGAATTGACAATATCTACTTTTGCCCAGATATGGAAGATAATAGCCCTAATAGAAAACCCAATGCAGGCATGGGTTATATGGCTAAAAATGATTTCCCAGATATAGATTTCAGCAAATCAATCATGATTGGAAATACCATGAGTGATATGGCTTTTGGCAGAAATATTGGAGCGTATACTATTTTCTTACCCACTACAAAACCAGAAATTGATCAAAATGATCACAGGATTGATTTAGTATTTAACTCATTATTTGATTTCTCGAAAACCTTGTTACCCAACCCTTAACCATTAAAATGAAATCGACTTTTTTTATTGCTTTATTTTTACATTCCATTACTTATGCTCAAAAAATAAGTCATACAGAGTATAGTTATTTAAATAAAAAGGAAGATTCTTTAAAAAAAATATCATTTAAGATTTTGCAAGACAGTTCATTGGATAAAAGAATAGTTGCAGACAGCTTATTCACTAAAATATTTGTTCGTGCGCTTAAATCCAGCAACTCTTTTTATTTCCCTTTCGATTCTTTATTTTCGATATCAAGGATATATGCGCCAGATAGTAGTTTTAAAATTTTTACCTGGCAACTGATGTTAAATGAAAATAATTATATTCAACATGGCGCCATACAAATTAATACAAAAGATGGAGCCTTGAAATTAATCCCCTTATTTGACAAATCTGATCAAATACAAGAAATTGAAACACCCATAACTACTAACCTAAACTGGATTGGCGCTATCTATTATAAAATATCAGAAAACGAATACCAGGGAACTAAATACTACACATTAATAGGCTTTGATGAATATAGCCAGGAAACTAATCGGAAAATAATAGAAGTGCTACATTTTGAAAACGAACATCCTGTTTTTGGAGGCGACTTCTTTTCATTAACTGAAAACAAATTTGAAGACAAACCAATTTCTAGATATGTGATGGAATATAAAAAAAATGCTGGCCCCCGTTTAAATTATGATGAGGAATTAAATATCATTGTTAAAGAACATCTTGTTTCTGAAACAAAAGAAAGTAATAAAAAATCAACCTTAATTGGCGAGGGTGAATATGATGGATTTACCTGGAAAGATGGCAAATGGATTTTTTTATACGATATTTTTAATACAATCAAAAAAGAAAATACTTTAACTCCTCCTGTAAAAGATTAAGTAGGAAATAAAATCATTTTTATATTTTAATCATCTAGTTTTAATACAGCTAAAAATGCTTCCTGAGGAATTTCTACATTACCTATTTGGCGCATTCTTTTCTTTCCTTCCTTTTGTTTTTCTAACAACTTCCTTTTCCTACTAATATCACCGCCATAACATTTTGCTGTAACATCTTTTCTCATGGCACTGATATTTTCCCTAGCAATTACTTTGGCTCCTATCGCGGCTTGTATCGCAATTTGGAATTGCTGACGAGTTAATAACTCTTTCAATTTCTCACACAATTTTCTTCCAAATTCATGAGATCTACTTCGATGAATCAATGCACTTAATGCATCTACTTTCTCCCCATTTAACATGATATCCATTCTTACAATATCACTTTTTCTAAATCCAATAGGATGATAATCGAAAGAAGCATACCCTCTTGTCTGTGATTTTAATTTATCATAGAAATCAAAAACAATTTCAGTAAGCGGCATTTCAAAAGTAAGCTCCACTCTACTTGGGGTTAAATACCCTTGATGAATGAGCATTCCTCTTTTACCAATACACAACGTCATTATATTTCCGATATAATCAGGTTTGGTAATGATTTGAGCTTTAATGAACGGCTCTTCAATTCTTTCCGTTCTTGTGGGATCAGGTAATGTTGCTGGATTATGAACATCAATCTTTTCTCCGCTATTAGTGTAGGCTATAAAACTAACATTTGGTACCGTAGTAATTACGGTTTGATTGAATTCCCTTTCTAATCGCTCTTGAATAATTTCCATGTGCAATAATCCAAGGAATCCACAACGAAACCCGAATCCAAGTGCCTGAGAAGTTTCTAATTCAAATGTCAATGAGGCGTCATTCAGCTGAAGTTTCTCCATGCAATCACGTAATTCTTCAAACTTATCTGTATCCACGGGGAAAATACCAGCAAAAACCATTGGTTTAACATCTTCAAACCCATCAATACGTTTATCAGTAGGATTTATAACAGTAGTTAATGTATCCCCAACTTTTACTTCTTTTGCATTTTTAATACCAGTTATAATATATCCTACATCCCCACAAGTGACCATTTCTTTTTTGTCCATGGTTAGCTTCAAAATACCTACTTCATCGGCTACATATTCTTTATCCGTACTGAAAAATTTTACTTTATCTCCTTTCTTTAATGACCCATTAAAAATCCTATAATAAACAATAATTCCTCTGAAGCTATTAAACACACTATCAAAAATAAGTGCTTGCAAAGGAGCATCCGGATCACCTGTTGGCGCAGGAATTCTTTCACAAATGGCTTGTAAAATTTCTCCAATACCAATTCCTGTTTTTCCACTAGCTAATAAAATATCTTCCTCTTTACATCCAATCAGGTCAATAATTTGATCCCTCACTTCCGGTATCATCGCCCCATCCATATCCACTTTATTAATAACCGGAATTATTGTCAAGTCATTTTCAATGGCAAGATATAAATTACTGATTGTTTGAGCTTGAATACCTTGTGTAGCATCGACTAATAATAATGCGCCTTCGCAAGCTGCCAATGCCCTACTAACCTCATAACTAAAATCAACATGACCAGGGGTATCAATTAAATTCAAAATATAGTCACCATCTTGTGTTTTACTTTCAGGATTGTTGTTTTTATACGGAAAATTAATCTGAATAGCATGGCTTTTAATTGTGATGCCCTTTTCTCTTTCTAAATCCATATCATCTAATACCTGTGCATGCATATCTCTGTCACTAATGGTATTGGTCGTTTGAAGTAACCTATCCGCTAATGTACTTTTACCATGATCTATATGGGCAATTATACAAAAATTTCTAATATTTTTCATCGATGAATCTCTACTTTAGTTTGTAAAAATAACTCATTTTAGGGGAATGCAACTATAATAATAGTAAGCTTTAGCGAATGAGCAGAAAGATCCTAAATATATCTTTTTTTACTTTTTCAGGCTTTTTATTATTCCAGAAAATTCTGATGCAATGAGGCTGGCACCTCCTACAAGACCTCCATCCACATCAGGCAAGCTAAATAACTCTTTGGCATTAGATGCTTTTACACTTCCTCCATATAATATTGATACAGTTGCTGCAATGTCATTCCCATATTTTTTTTCAATAACAGCTCTTATATGTGCATGCATATGTTGCGCCTGATCACTGGTGGCTGTTCTTCCAGTGCCAATAGCCCAGATCGGTTCATAGGCAATAATGAAATGCTTCATCTGATCTTTTGTCAAATGAAACAAACTCTCCTCCAATTGTAATTGTACAAATTCATTTTGAGCATTTTTCTCTCTTACTTCCAATGGCTCTCCGCAGCAAAAAACTGGCTGTACACCATATTTAAATGATAAATTGATTTTATTAGCCAATGTGCTATTATCTTCCTGATAATATAATCGTCTTTCACTATGACCTATAATGGAATATCCTATTCTCATTCCATTTAACATCTGCGTGCTTACTTCTCCGGTATAAGCTCCATTATCTGTAGCTGCGCAATTTTGCGAACAAACATTAAAATACTTATTCCCACTTATTTTTTGCTGAATATTCAATAAATAAGGAAAAGGTACCGCTAATAAAACTAATTGATTGTTGGTAAAGGAATAATCCGTTTTTAACAAATCAGAAACTAAGGCATCTGATTCTTGTAGGCTTAAATTCATTTTCCAATTTGCAGCAGCTATTTGTTTACGCATATGATGATTGCTTTTAAAGGTATATGTTTTTTAATTTTTCAATTTCTGTTTCTGTAATGTTATCCCCCTTCATTTTTTTCCAATTGTCAATATCCCTTATGGCTTTTTCAAATTCATATTTCTCATTACCCCATGTAAAATTAGGGACATTTTTTTTAGGGAATCCCTCACCAAAGACATTACAACACGCGCCAACAATTGTAGCCGTATTGAACGAAGTATTAATTGCCGATCTGCTATAATCTCCCATAATTAAGCCACCCTTATTAAAATCAGTTTTGATAATTGCATTTCCAGTTAACGCGTAATTTATATTTCCTCCTGTATTCTTTATATTGCTATTACTGGTGCCTGCGCCTAAATTGCACCATGCACCAATAACACTGTCTCCTAAATATCCATCATGCGCTTTATTGCTATTTTCAAATAAAATTGAGTTTTTTATTTCTCCTCCAACTACACAATTTGGCCCCACGGTAGTTGCTCCATATATTTTAGAACCCATTTTAACAACACTATTTCCTCCTATTGAAAAAGGGCCTCTTATTAAACTCCCTTCCATAATCTGAACATTCTCTCCAATATAAATGGGACCATTATCCGCATTTAATGAACAGTTTTTTATTTGTGTTCCTTCTTCAATAAAAATATCTTTTGGATTGCTGCAATAATTAGAAGCATGTATACATGCAGATGATCTTCCTTCTGTAATTAATTTAAAATCATTCCTCAATGACCAATCATTCAATTGAAATATATGCCAGGGATAATACATTATTTTTATCGTTGCTGTTTCAATTACCAATTTATTTGATATTGATAACGCTAAAATTTCATCGAAGTTTTCAATTGTAGGAATAACATTTGCCGGAATCGATATTGCATCTTCAACGATTTCCAATGAATCAACCAGTCTACCTTTCCCATCTAAAAGCAATTCCCATTTTTGTCTAATTGTCAAAATTCCTATTCTTATATCTGCAACATGTCGAGTGTGAGAAAAAGGCAGGAAATGCTCTTTGCAATCTATATCATTTAGAAAAATATTCATCTAGGTAAAATTAGTAAGATATTTCCAATACTTGTTATGACTTGATTATCGACATTATCGACAATCCGAAATAAAACAAAAAAGCCTGTTCTAATAAAAGAACAGGCCCTATACTTTGATAAAATAATTATTTTGCTTTTTTCTCGTATCTCTTTTTGAATTTATCAATACGTCCTGCCGTATCTACCAATACATTTTTACCTGTATAAAAAGGATGAGATGTATTTGAAATCTCTAATTTAATAACTGGGTATTCTTGGCCATCACCTTCGTAAACAATTGTTTCACTACTATGTGCAGTTGAACGACTTAAAAAAGTTGTTCCATTACTCATGTCTTTGAATACTACTGGTCTAAAATTTTTCGGATGAATATCTTGTTTCATAATATTTATTTTTTTGTACGGATTTTGCCGTACATGTTAATTAAGGAGTGCGAAGATAGGGAATTTTAGTTAAAAAATAGAAATTATCATCCTTTCATATTATCGTATTGAAGAGCCAAACCAAGGTTCCATGTCTTGCTGAGCGCTATAACTTCCTGTAAATCATCTATTTTCTTACCAGTAATTCTTATAATATCATCCATGATAGCGGCTTGAACTTTTAAACCACTTTCTTTTATCAATTTGACTATTTTTTTTGCATCTTCCTGCTTAATCCCATTTCTTACAGAAACCTCTTTTTTAGCTATTTTACCACTAATAAATGAATCTTTACTTAAATCATATACTTCAGCTGCCAAGCCTTGTTTAATACTTCTACTAATTAACACATCAACAATTTGCTCAATTTTCATATCACTATCTGCTTCCAAATTCACTTTAGCCTCTTTTTTATTGAGTTCAATCACCACATGAGATCCTTTGAAATCAAATCGGTTGGTAATTTCTTTTTTAACAACATTTATAGCATTGTCTAAAGTTTGCATATCTACTTTACTTACTAAATCAAATGAAGGCATAGTTTATAATTTAAGGTTCAATATTTGTTGTGTTCGCTTTGTTATTTTTTAATTTTGAAAATATCATTAAAGTGGTTCCTCCTAACATCAACATCATTGCAATGAATTGTGCCTGGGTTGATTGGATACCTAATATATTGTAAGGTTTATTTACCCTCATACATTCTACCAATAATCTTTCTGTTCCATTTAAAAGCAAGTATAGGCCAAACATAAAATAAGGTGTAGTTATCTTTTTCCTTAAAGACCACATGAATAAAAACAAAATCAAACATATACAAGTTTCATAAAAAGGTGTTGGAAAAACGGGTGATGGCAAAACCCTGTTATGATCATCCGTAACTCCGGGAATTAATATGCCGTCTTTATTTACATTTTGAGGATAGTTATAAGCAAAAAACCACAAAGGCAAAAAGGATGGTGCTTTTAATGAATAATGTGGCACATCCTGTAAAGTTGGGTAAATCCTATCTGAAACATATAGTACCTGATTTCCTTCTATAACTTTACCTTCAATAAAATAGGTAGCATTTTTTGTAAGTGCATTATTAAAATCATTTGAGTTAGCAGGAATAATATTACCTAGATTATCATTAATGTATGCACTATTATATATCCCCCAATCGCCATCACCAGAAACCTGACAACCAATTCTGCCTACAGCATATGCAATCATTAATGCGGGTGCGGCAGCGTCTACCAAATGTTTAATAATTATATCTTTTTTATTGGCATACCAAATAATTGCAATGGAAGCAAGAATGAGTCCTCCATAAAATGTAAGTCCGCTCGGAGATATTAACGATTGAATGGGATGCTGCCAAAATTCATCCCAATGTTCAAGATTATCAAAAATTTTAGATCCTATAATTCCAAAAATTAATCCTAAAATAATGATATCTCCAACTCTGTCATGAGGCCAAATTCTAATAATTCTTCTTTCTGGTTCTTTTAAAGCTTGTTTATTTTTCTCCCACCATTTTGTAATCGCTATTATTAAGCCTAATGCAATACCTCCCAACAAATTACCACTATTGGAAAATACATATTCTTGAGGATTAATCTCCATTGGTTTAAAGAAAAGCAAGCCTATTAATTTATACCCAAATACAAAACCAATCAACCCGTTGGTGAATAAGTCTATTATTGAGGCAGGCTTGCCAATCGTAATCATTTCTTCTCTTGGAAAAAGTAATCCTTGTTTTTCTTTTCTCCTTAATTCAAATGATATTACCCATGCCGCAATAAGAAATGCAAACGCCACCATTAATCCAAATGTATTCAGAAAAGAAAGCATATGCCATTCCACCCCAAACCAATCTTTAAATACATAATATAAATTAGGGTACATAGAAATTGAATTTTACAATTAGTTACAATGCACTTCAAATGCACTTAATAAATTTTCTGCAATCATTTGTGCACTTCTTCCTTCAATATTGTGCCGTTCTATCATATGAACCAATTGACCGTCTTTAAAAAGTGCAATAGCGGGTGAAGTTGGCGGATAAGGCAACATATACTCTCTTACTTTCTTTACCGCATCAATATCAAATCCTGCAAAACTTGTAGTAATCTGATCTGGTTTTTTTGTTGCATTCATCACAGCCATTAATACGCCTGGCCTTGCCGTTCCTGCACTACACCCACATACTGAATTAATCATCACCAAAGTAGTGCCTTTCTCAGCTAGGGTTCTATCTACATCTGCTGGATTTAATAATTCTTTAAACCCATTTTCTGTCAACTCTTCTTTCATTGGAATTACGATTTCTGCTGGATACATATTTTTATATTTTAAAGTTTACTATACAATTAAATTTATTTTTTCTTTTTAAATGGGCTCTGCGACAAACTATTTAATACCCCAAAATTTTCAACATACTTTGCGCCGTTTGTTCTTTTGCATAAACCCAATCTACTAATTTTCCATTCTTATCGTGACCTATAATGATATGTTTTGGAGAAGGGATCATACAATGTTTAATTCCACCATATCCGCTTATTTGATCCTGATATGCACCAGTATGAAAGAACCCTACAAACAATGGCTCACCTTCACCCAGCTTTG
>Ga0209086_10004165_pt1 | contig 10792 bp, 6 predicted proteins | sample M_130207_XF_Meta_FD_187312 | JGI IMG/M metagenome (GOLD analysis project Ga0209086, IMG submission 187312) | Freshwater microbial communities from Lake Montjoie, Canada to study carbon cycling - M_130207_XF_MetaG (SPAdes) (version 2) | ecosystem: Environmental > Aquatic > Freshwater > Lake...
AAGCACCAACCGTACTTGTTCTAGATCAAGTTTTTCACGAACCCCAATTCCCAGAAACGGAAGTTGTGAAACTAGCACAGTTGGAAAGCAAATTACTCAGCAAGTTTCATGGTAGAAAGATCATGCTAAGGGCAGGTGTCGCATTGCCGCAAAGCTACAAAGATAACAAAGATCGCAAATATCCTACTATTTACGAGGTGCCAGGATTCGGAGGTAACCATTTCGCAGCTCTTTCTTCACCAGGCCGGGGCAAAACTTTATTGGAAGGCCAAGAAGTTGTTCACATTATGCTAGATCCAGATTGCCCGCTTGGGCATCATGTATTTGCGGATTCGGCCAATAATGGCCCATGGGGAAAGGCCCTTACCGAAGAATTCATCCCCTTTCTTGAAAAAGAATTCCGCTTGGTTCCGCAAACCTGGGCCAGGTTAGTTACAGGGCATTCTTCGGGTGGATGGAGCAGCTTATGGCTGCAGGTGAAGTACCCTACTGTTTTTGGTGGTGTATGGTCTACCGCACCAGACCCCGTTGATTTTCGTGACTTCCAACAGATCAATCTCTATGCTTCCAATCAAAACATGTTCAAGGACGAAAAAGGCAAAGATCGCCCGATAGGTCGCAAAGGCGATACGCCCTTCCTTTTCTACAAGCCTTTTTCAGATATGGAATTTGTGATGGGTAGAGGCGGTCAGCTTGGTTCTTTTGAAGCGGTTTTCAGCGATAAGGATAGTAAAGGCAATCCAAAAAAACTTTGGGATCGTAAAACCGGCGTCATTGATAATTCCACTGCGGAGAGTTGGAAAAAATACGACATCCGACTTCTTGTGGAGGACAACAAGGATGCTCTATTTGGGAAGCTTAAAGGTAAAATACATGTCTACATGGGCGATAAGGATACCTTCTACCTAGAGGGTGCCACCAGGCTTTTGGGCGATACATTAAAGAAGTTGGGCAGTGACGCTACCGTGGTGCTTTTTGCTGGCAAGGATCACTCCAGCCTGATGGATGCGGAACTACGAACGAGAATCAACAAAGAAATGGCACAGGCATTACAAACAGGCAGGCAGATCAATTCAAACCGTTAGTAGGATCATTTCACATGGTTGAAACACTTGCATTAATCGGAACGGGAATGATAGGCGGATCGATAGGCCTGGCATGTAAAAAAGCAGGCCATGTAAAAAGAATTATTGGGTACGATACAAACCCAGAATCGCTTGAAGCAAGTAAAGCTCTGGGGATATGCGACAGCATTGAGTACAAGCTGGAAGATGCTATAAAAGAAGCAGATTTAGTGGTTTTTTCAATGCCTGTTCAGGCGATAGCAGAAGAGATATTGCGGGCTGCAAAATGCGCAAAAGAAGGAGCAATTTTTACAGATACTGGCAGCACAAAAGCTGAAATCTGCTCTTTAGTAAAAGAAAAACTTCTAGGCATGACGCCAGTGTATGTGCCCGCGCACCCGATTGCAGGATCTGAAAAAAACGGTCCCACTGCAGCAAGCGAAGTATTATTCAAGGGTAAGCTCACCATTCTTTGCCCCTTCGAAAACACCCCCGCTTGGGCCTTGGATAAAGTTGCAGGGTTCTGGCAGGCAATGGGGGCAAGAATTGAAAAACTTTCACCCGAAGAACACGATAAGATTTTCGCATTCACCAGCCATCTGCCCCACCTAATAGCCTATGCACTTGCAGGACTATTAGAACCTAGGCATGCGCAATTCACTGCGGGCGGTTTTCGCGATACCACCCGGGTTGCCGGCAGCGACCCCGCGCTTTGGACCGAAATATTCAAAGCCAACAAAGGCCCTTTGCTCGAAGCCCTAAAAGGTTTTCAAGAAGGCTTGCACAACATCGAATCTTCCTTGAAATCTGATGACTTTGCATCCCTCGAAAAGATTCTCACCAAGGCTCAGCAATTCCGCAGGAAAGTCCAATAAAAAAGGGAAAGGCAACTGCCCTTCCCCTAAGTTCATTTTTTCTTGTTCCCGAATCATGCGCTATTCATCATCTTGTCGAAGCTTCGAAAGAACCGAGTAATCTTCCAGAGTTGATGTATCCCCCGTAGTTTGTTTGCCACTGGCAATATCTCGCAGCAACCTGCGCATGATTTTTCCAGATCGTGTTTTTGGCAGGCTATCGGTGAAGCGAATTTCATCAGGCCGCGCAAGGGCTCCGATTTCTTTGGTAACATGATCGCGCAGCTCTTTTTTCAACTCTTCAGAAACGACCACACCCGCTTTTACCGTCACAAAACAGCAAATGCCTTCGCCCTTGATTTCATCAGGCTTTCCGACCACTGCAGATTCCGCGACCTTCGCATGCGAACCCAATGCGGATTCAATCTCCATGGTGCTTAATCGATGCCCTGCTACATTCAACACATCATCCACACGACCCATCACCCAGATGTATCCATCTTCATCTTCCCGCGCGCCATCTGCGGTAAAATAAGTGTTCGGAATTTGCGACCAGTACTGCTCTTTATATCGGATATCATCGTTGAAAATAGTGCGAAGCATCGATGGCCATGGCTTCCGAATGACTAAAAATCCTCCCTGATTAGCAGCTACTCTATTTCCTTTTTGATCAACAACCTCTGCAATAATTCCTGGCAAAGGTTTGGTTGCAGAACCGGGCTTGGCTGGAATTGCGCCAGGCATTGGGGCAATCATCATCGAACCGGTTTCGGTTTGCCACCAAGTATCAACAATCGGGCAACGGCCCTTCCCTATCTTTTCGTGATACCACATCCAAGCTTCGGTATTAATGGGCTCTCCCACCGAACCAAGCAAACGCAAGCTACTAAGATCATGAGAATCGGGCCAATGATCGCCCCACTTAATAAACGCACGAATAGCTGTGGGGGCAGTATAAAAAATACTTACCCGATACTTCTCAATAATCTCCCAAAATCGATCTTCTTTAGGATGATTAGGCGCACCTTCAAACATCATCACCGTTGCGCCATTACATAACGGCCCATACACGATATAACTGTGCCCGGTGATCCAGCCTACATCTGCGGTACACCAATAAACATCATCTTCTTTAAGATCAAAAACCCACTTGTGTGTTGAAGAAGTGCCAAGAAGATAACCTGCAGAAGTATGCAGAATACCCTTTGGTTTGCCTGTAGAACCGCTGGTGTACAAGATAAAGAGCGGGTGTTCGCTATCAAAAGGTTCTGCAGGGCAATCTGCGGAAGCCTTGGCCATTTCTTCGTGCCACCACATATCCCTGCCAGCCTTCATGTTAACGCTTAAATTGCATCGGTTGAAGACCACAACTTTTTCGATGGTAGGTGATTTCTCGAGCGACTTGTCCACATTTTCCTTGAGGGGGATCACTTTGCCTCTGCGCCAGCCACCATCTGCAGTGATCAATATTTTTGCCCCCGCATCATTATTTCGGTCAGCAACAGCATCAGCGCTATAGCCGCCAAAAATAACACTATGAATCGCGCCAATTCTTGCACAAGCCAGCATTGCAATTGCAGCTTCAGGAATCATTGGCATATAAATCGTGACTCGATCGCCCGACTTGGTGCCAATGTTTTTTAATACATTTGCAAATTTACAAACCTCCCGATGCAGCATCTGATAGGTAAGGATACGCTGTTCGCCAGGTTCTCCCTCCCAAATGATTGCAGCTTTATTATGCCTTGGCCCATGAAGATGGCGATCGAGGCAATTCGCGCTGATGTTCAGCTTGCCCCCAACAAACCACTTTGCATGAGGCGGATTCCACTCTAAAACTTTGTTCCATTTTTGCATCCATTGAAGAGTCTCGGCTTGTTGGCCCCAGAATTTCTCTGGGTCTTTCGCAGCGTCCTGCCATAGCTTTTCATACTCAGCCATGCTTTTAACATGCGCATTTGCAGAGAATTCTGCGGGTGGGATGAATGCCCTAGTTTCTTTAAGAACGCTTGTAATATTACCCGACGATGTTGACATAACTTAACCTTCGATTTTATTTGGGAGTAAAACTCAAAGATCAAGTATTCGAATTTCTCTAGCAAGGTCAAGTAGAAAGAGCACAAAACTTTTTCTTGCCCTATTCAGACAAAGTTTCAACAACTTTGCATTTAAAAGCGTCAATCTTGTTGACCCGAACCGAATTTCATCAAATAATGACTACTTATTCAATCACCCTAAAAGAGGCTTCAATCATGCGCTATTTCAAACTTTCACTCAAACTTTTAATGGTAGCAGTTATGTGTCTATTGGCGTCCATCAATGCGGTTTCTGGCCAAAGTAAAACTGAGGGTGGACTTCAAACTTTATTTATTGGAACTTACACAGGGCCAAAAAGTGAAGGCATCTACAGCATGCAATTCAACCCAGAAAATGGGAAACTCTCTAATCTTTCTGTCGCAGCGAAAACCGAGAGCCCCTCTTTCCTCGCACTTGATATCCCAGGAAAAAAACTTTACTGCGTTAATGAAGTATCTATCTTTAAAGGAGAGAAAGCGGGCGGTGTTTCCTCTTTCACCCTTAAAACCGATGGCAAACTCGAACTCGTCAATCAGGAATCCAGTGTGGGCACCGGCCCATGCCATCTATCTATTTCCAAAGATAGAACCCACATTATCGCAGTGAATTACGGGGGCGGAAGCACTTGCATGCTGCCCGTCGACCCAATGGGCAAGCTTTCCAAAGCTTCAGACTTCATCCAGCACAAAGGGACTAGGATGATCAAAGGAAAACTCGAAACCCCACACGCCCACTCCGTCCAGATTTCTGCGGATGGAAAATATGCGGTGATCGCAGATTTGGGCTTCGACAAGATTTTTATTCACGAAATTGATACCAAATCAGGGAAACTTACACCTTTTAAAGTTCCTTTCCTTGAAACCAGACCAGGCGCTGGCCCTAGGCATCTGGCTTTCCACCCATCAGGCAAGCACCTTTTCGTCGTTAACGAATCCAACTCCACCGTGACGGCATTCCGCTGGTCCCCCGATACGAAGGATTTCAAAACCCTTGCTACCGCTTCCACACTTCCCAAGGATTTCAAAGGCAACAATTCAACTGCTGAAATCGTGGTCCACCCCAATGGCAAAACCATTTACGCATCCAATCGGGGCCATAACAGCATTTGTGTTTTCAACTTCGATTCTGAAAAAGAAACCTTGGAAGCTACTGGCCATGGCGCTGAAAAAATCAGCACTCCCAGAAATTTTACCCTACACCCATCAGGCAAATGGTTACTCGTAGGCAACCAAGCCAGCAACTCCGTTGCTGTTTATAAAGTTGGCACGGATGGGGCTCTTTCCTTCTCGGAACTTTTCCAAGATATCCCCAATCCCATCTGCCTTCGGTTCTGGATTCAGTAAAGATTGATGGTATTAGTTGCAAAATTCCTTAAAATAGTCATCATGGATAATTTCCCTTGCGGGATTGAGCAACTGATGCCTGATTCTTTCCTTCATCCTGAGTCTGATTGGAACTCTGGACAGAATGCATCTGGGCAGAATTCTAGCCCTCATGGTTCGTCAAACAAAAGCTATCTTAAGCGCTATCGGATGGAACTTGATTTCAACCCAAAAGACAGGGTATTTGTGCCGGAATTGCCAAAATTTTACGCTTGGCAGGAATGGACTTGGAAAGTCCAAGAATCGCATGCGAATGTTATTTTCGATAGCTTCAACAAGGAAATGGATTGCAAGATTTTCAGCAGTTTTCATACCCCTGGTGGGTGCAGCATGCTGATGCGGGAAATTTGTTTACGAGCTGAATTCGTCCCGGAGGCAACCTGGCTTATTCTCTCGCCCGATGGGCCTTGTGGCTCAATTCAGGCTATTATGCAAAAAGGAAAAACCTTGGCTATTCAAAATGTTGGTGTTATTCCACAGCATAGAAAAAAAGGGCTCGGAAAAGCTCTTCTTCTCAAACTTATGTCTTCTCTTGAAAGCTACAACCTGAATAAAATCACCCTTGAAGTTTCCGCACAAAATCTGGCAGCTATTCAACTTTATCGAAACTTGGGCTTTCGAAAAACAAAGCTGATCTACAAAGAGGTTTTATCTTTTTTTATTCCTTCTTGATGCTTTTCTAACCAAATCGCAGCATTTAACAGGCGAGGCTTACCTTGGCAAAACAAGTTTTTCAACACACTTTCGATAACGGCCTTACTCTCATTGCCGAAAATATGCCTCATGTCCGCTCTGCAACCATCAACATCATCGTTCCTGCTGGTTGCGCCTATGATCCAGCAAATATGCCTGGTATCTCTTCCGTCTTATCTGAAATCATTCTGCGTGGTGCAGGCAAAAACAATAGTAAGGAACTTTCTCTTGCAATGGATGGTATTGGCCTCGACCGCAGTTGTTCTGCCGGAACCAACCACATTCGCCTCTGGGGCGCCACCCTTTCCCGAAACCTGCCCAAAACAATTGATCTTTTTGCGGATATCATTCTTAAGCCTCATTTACCCAAATCCGATATTGAATCAGTGAAATTGCTGGCAGCTCAGGAAATCATGTCCATCGAAGATGATCCCAAACAAAAAGTCATGCTTGCGCTTCGGAAAATCCATTTCCCTTCTCCTCTGGGAAATGACAGGCGTGGCACACTTGAAGGTTTAAAAGCCATCACCCATGATGCCCTAACCAAGTTCTGGAAAAAGAATTTCAGGCCTAGTGGCACGATCATTTCTGTTGCAGGAAACATCGAGTGGGAACCCTTGAAAGCACAAGTTGAAAAGTTATTCGGAAAGTGGAAAGGGGGCGATGTTCCAGCTTTAAAACTTTCACCCGGGAAAGGTGGCACCAGCCACATAACCAAAGATACACAGCAAGTCCAAATTGGTATCGCATACCCTTCCGTTACTTACGGGCACAAAGATTTTTACGCCGCAATCGGCGCAGTGAATGTTCTCAGCGGGGGCATGAGTTCACGGTTATTCACGGAAGTGAGAGAAAAGCGGGGCCTTTGTTATTCGGTCTGGGCTTCCTACCAAAACTTTAAGGAGGTTGCCTCGGTCATCTGCTATGCAGGAACGACCACAGATATGGCACAGGAAACTTTGGATGTAACCCTTAAACAAATCGGAAACTTAACTAAAGGAATTAAGGAAGAAGAAGTTAAAAGACTTAAAATTGGGCTCAAATCTTCCATGCTAATACAGGAAGAGTCAAGTTCTGCGAGAGCCGGTTCCATTGCGGTGGACTGGTATTACCTTGGCAGAGTCAGGCCACTGGAAGAAATTCAAAAATCAATTGATTCGATTACGACCAAATCGATTCTGGCCCATGTTAAAGAATACAACCCAAAGGAATTCACCATTGTGACCTTGGGAAACAAACAACTAAAGTACGGCAAATAAGCTGTCATTTATAAAGGAACTACCATCGTGACATTTCATCAGCAGCAATGCTCAAACGGTTTGACAATCATAGGCGAAGTAATTCCAGAAGCCCGGTCTGCAGCCGTAGGATTTTTTGTGCGAACAGGTTCGCGCGATGAAACCGTGGAAGAATCAGGCGTAAGCCATTTCCTTGAACACATGCTGTTCAAGGGCACAAAAAAGCGCGATGCTGCGCAGGTCAACAAAGATTTCGACAAAATCGGCGCCAATTACAATGCGTTTACCAGTGAAGAAAACACTGTGTTTTATGCATCAACCTTGCCCGAGTACCATCAAGATGCTACCGAAATACTTGCGGATATTCTTCGCCCTTCCTTACGAAGTGCCGATTTTGAAATGGAAAAAAAAGTCATCATCGAAGAAATCGGAATGTATGAAGACAACCCAGGGTGGATGGTTTTTGATCACGCACGCAAGTTATTTTTTGCTGATCACCCTTTAGGCAACAGTGTACTCGGAACAACCCAAAGCATCATCGATCTAAAACGCGATCAGATGCTGGATTATTTCCAACGAAGGTACATCGCTTCCAATATCACCTTGGTTGCCTCGGGTAATTTCAATTGGGATACTTTCCTGAAAAAAGCAGAGAAACTCACAACCAATTGGAAATTCGGCATGGCTAGGCGAGATCACATTCGACAAACATCAGGTTCTGGCGAATTCAAACTCCTGGAAAAGAAAACCACAACGCAACAAAATGTGGTCATGATCTGCCCCGGTCCACCCGCAGCCTCTCCTCTTCGCTATGCTGCAAATTTATTCGCCATGATTTTAGGCGATCAATCTGGCAGCAGGCTTTACTGGTCGCTCGTGGATAACGGGTTGGCAGAATCCGCAGATTGCTCGTTCCATGAATATGATGGAGCGGGTGCTTTCTACACTTCCTTTTCATGCGACCCCAAGCAGACTCATAAAAATCTTGAAATCGTCATCAAGCAAATTCATGAACTTATCACCAAGGGGATTACCGAAGAAGAACTTGAACAGGCCAAAAGCAAGGTGCTATCCCGCATTGTGCGGGCGGGCGAAAAAACCATGAACAGGCTTCAAGAAGTTGGTATGACTTGGGTCTATTTGCGCAAATACAAATCAGTCGATGAAGATATGCAAACTTACGAAAAGGTAAACCTTAGACAAATCCAGCAACTGATCGAACGCTATCCTTTACTCAGGCTCACCACCACATCCATGGGGCCCTTGGCCAAATTAAAAATGCCCGAGATTCCAAAGCAACCAAAAGTCCCTAACGCACAACATTCATAACAACCGACTTGGCTGCAAATTCGGTGTTCTTACCCTCTTGTTTGGATAACACGACAAAAGGGTAACTCCCGGGCTCCACCCAGGAATCCACCTGAATGGTTATAAATCGTTGTGTCTCTTTAGGGTTTACAAGAATACCGTTTAGGCCGATATCCAAAACTCTTGCTCCATGAGGAAGGCCTTTTACATCGAGAGGGACTCGTGCTGCGAAGCCATTGCCTCGCTCAATTTTAACAAGAATTTTAACCTCGGTACCCGCCTTTACAGTTAACTCTTCCGGGCTGACAATGGTTTTTAAATCACCCTTGGGGCCTAACTTGGGGGCATCGAATTGCAATTCTTTTTCAACTTTTAATCCTCTGATTTGGGTCGAAGATTTAACTGTCCATTTCCCATGATTAATAGGAGGGGCTTTCGCATCTGTTTGTGCAAACATGCTGAAGCTCGCAACATTTTCACCTCGCGGAATCAACAACGCAGGCGCATGAAACCCCTCGGGAAGTCCACTTATTTTTATTTCTACCGCTGCATCAAACCCATCAAACCGATCAATCTCTACATTCACCGGCGTACCAGAACCTAAGCCAGGGCTTGCGTTCACTGGAGTGATGCGGAGGTTGTAATCTGGTTTTGGATGCCTGACTAATAAGCGGTAACTGGCTTCAGGACCAAATCTTGCCTGCATCTCTCGAACCCTTACGCTGTAAATTCCATCCTCAGGGGGATCAAACTCTAGCAAGGAATCTTTGCCATGCTTGGGCCCACCATCATCGTTTTGATGAAAAAGGGTGATCTGGGGCAAGCCATTCGGTGGAAAAGTGGCACCAGGCGGATTCAAGGAAACTTTATAAATAGGCTGACCCAAGTAATGATGAATGGGAGTTGTTCCTTCAAAAGCCATACGCTTGTTATCCAATTGAAAGAACCTGCAATCATCATCAGGGTTTCGTGGAAGGGCCCTAATTTTCATCAAATCCGTTCCAATAACGACATAATCATTCACCGCAAGTTCATTCCAAGCTTCGATACGAATACCTTGAGTAGCTGAATCATGATCGCGAAAGATAGTGTAAGTTTTGGAAAGCCCCCTCAAAACGACTCTGGGCAAAGGGTTACCCATGGGGTCTAAAATTTCAAGATAAGTATCAACATTGGAACCAAGCCTGCTCGCCATCGTTTCAACAATAATTTTATGGCCTTTTTTAGCTTCAAGTTTCCAAACATGCACATCTTTTTGATTCGCAAACAAACCATTGCCCACGCTGGGAACTTGGAGCACTTCATTTTGAATATGAGTTTTTTCCAAAACATCAGAAGCGACAAGTGTTTTACCGGGGACAACAGTCAACCCGGTAAACAAAGTTTCAAAAGGAACTTTATCCCCATCTTTGTAAGAGTTTGGGATGGTGGCCTTCAAGATATTTTTGCCTGTAAGTCCAACCCCTTGCAGAGTCCAGGTGGTTTCTTTGCCGATCTGGGCACCCAAAGGAAAAATGGAAGTCACAATCGGAAAACTGCCAACATGCAATCGGTACGAACCCAAAGTTTCTCCACCCCGATAATCACGGTCTCGAACTTCAATAGAGTATCTTCCTTTTTGAAAACACGCATGGGCCAACCAACCTTGCGTAGATTCAGCAACCACGGTTCCATCGGGTGCTACCATTTGCATAACGGGAGCAAAAATCTTGTCATCTTTTTCAGTTTGAATTTGAACTGCGATTTCTTGACCGGCATTAGCATCAATATAAAACCAATCACAATCCCCTGGCCTCTGCAGCGCTGATTTTATACTTACAGGCAAAACCAAAGCCTGCCCTGTTAGGCGAGAGTCATTGGGTTCATTTTCTGCAATCCGTAAAAACCGATCGACCTCAAGATCAATTTCAAGAACCTGCCCTTTCGAACTTTTACAGTTGATTTTACAAATCCCCGGTGAAGCATTAGCATCAATTTGCACATCAAGATTCAAACCGTCTTTAAGTGATGATGCTACCGAAGAAAGGGTAACTCCCATCATGTTTGATGAGGCAACAAAGGGTGCTTCAAAATGATCTGCCTTGATTGCAATCGTTACTTTTTTACCCAATGTTGAATAAGTGGGCGTGATACTTTTTAATAGGGATTTGGGTTCCATGAAAGGAATAAGCGGCTTT
>Ga0209086_10004168_pt1 | contig 10787 bp, 14 predicted proteins | sample M_130207_XF_Meta_FD_187312 | JGI IMG/M metagenome (GOLD analysis project Ga0209086, IMG submission 187312) | Freshwater microbial communities from Lake Montjoie, Canada to study carbon cycling - M_130207_XF_MetaG (SPAdes) (version 2) | ecosystem: Environmental > Aquatic > Freshwater > Lake...
TCCAATCTGTTATCGCCAATTAGCAATTCGCTTGCGTTTGCTTCTAAAGATGGTGCGCCAGACAATTTGGTATCGTTAATTGTCGATCATCGTGAAGTGTATTTATTAGGCGAAGCATCGTCTGAGGTATGGGTTGATGTTGGAGCGTATCCGTTCCCGTTTCAGCGCATACCGGGAACATCAACACAACACGGCATTGCAGCACAATTTTCAATGGCGCGTTTTGGCGATTCGTTTGCGTATGTATCTCGCAACAATCGCGGTCAAGGCGTCATTGTGCAAATGAACGGTTATCGACCACAACGCATTTCAACACACGCTGTAGAGCAAACGCTAGTTAACAAATATATTGATGATGCTATAGCGTGGACTTATCAGCTAGAAGGTCACGAAGTGTATGTTGTTAGTTTTCCCACAATCAACATTACGTGGGCATACGACGCAACGTCTCAAATGTGGCACAAATGGCTTTACTGCGACAACACAAACACGTACAGCCGGCATCGAGGCAACTGTTCTGCATCATTTCAAGGCTTAGTGTTGGTTGGCGATTATGCAAATGGCGTGTTGTACGAGCTTGATCCATCTAATTACACAGACAACGGTCAAAACATACGTCGTTTGCGTCGATGCCCGCATTTAGTGTCTGATTTGCAGCGTGAGTTTTTTGACGAATTGCAAATTCAATTTCAGCCGGGCGTTGGCAACGCAAACGATCCTGCGGCTGATCCGCAAGCAATGCTGCGTTGGTCAAACGATGGCGGCAGCACATGGTCAAAAGAATACTGGGTTTCTATTGGCAAAATTGGTCGTTATCGCAATCGAGCGATTTGGCGTCGCTTAGGCACTGCTCGAGATCGTTTGTTTGAAGTCGTTGTGACTGATCCTGTGTGGGCTGTGATTGTTTCTGCCAATCTTAAAGCAAGTGCTGGCGAAAACTAATGGCCACAACTAACATCAACGACGTCAACATACCGCGATCACCGTTTTTAAACGGTTTGGCTAATACGATTTCGCGCGAATGGTTGTTGTATTTGTTGGGTTTGGGTCGCGTGTTGTATTACGGCGCTTTCCAAGATACAACTACGCAAACAGCGTCAGCAATTAACACGCCGACTGCAATTACGTTTAACACGACTGATTTATCAAACGGCGTGTCAATCGGTACAACAACATCGCAAATATTGTTTGCAAATCCGGGTATTTACAACTTTCAATTTAGTATTCAGCTAGAGAACACAAATAATCAGCTTGACGATGTTTATATTTGGATTCGCAAAAACGGCACAGACGTAACTGGCAGCGCAGGTTTAATTTCAGTGCCAAACAAGCACGGCAGCGTTAACGGACACTCAATCAGCGGCTGGAATTATTTTATAAGCGTAAATTCTGGCGATTATGTGCAGCTTTATTGGTCAACGTCTGCCACAACAACATCAATTAAATTTTATGCCGCGCAAACTAGCCCTGTAATTCCTAGTACGGCTTCTGTCATATTAACCGTCAATCAGGTGACTTTTTGAATCAAGCTGACATTTTTAAAATGCTGCACGGCACGTTTGCTGTTGACCCCGATGTGCGGCATCACTTTTCAGACGGTCTATATGCACGTCAAATGCGCATTCCTAAAGGTTATGCTGCGGGGCAACACGCACACGAATACAGTCACTTTAGCATTTTGGCTAAAGGCAAAGTTTTGATGAAATCTGATGACGCAGAAACGGTGTTTGTTGCGCCAGCGTGCATTGAAGTGCCGGCACATCGCATGCACACGATTGTGGCTTTGGAAGACTGCGAATGGTTCTGTATTCACGCGACGAGCGAAACAGATGTTGATAAACTTGACGAAGTGCTAATAAGCAAAAAAGAGGACTAATCATGCCATTTTCATGGGCCGTACCAGCTGCGGCAAGCATTGTAGGTAACATTATTGGCGGCAGCGAACAAGCTGATGCCGCACGCGAAGCAGCGCGCACACAGGCTGACGCTGCGCGCTATGCAGCAGATCAGCAGAAAGCAATGTTTGACACGCTGAACAAGCAACAAGCTGCTGGTCGTGGCGCGGGTTACAGCTCGCTAAACACGATTCGTTCGTTGTTGCCGGGCGCGTACACGCAATACGACGAAAATGGCAACCCGATCGGCACAGCAACTGGCACAGATTATTTAACGCGTCAATTTACGCCAGCTGATTTTGCGGCCAATCTTGATCCGGGATATGCGTTTCGTCTTAGTCAAGGTCAAGGCGCGACAAATGCATTAGCTAACGCTAGCGGCGGTTTGCTTAGTGGCAATACGTTGCGCGGCTTGCAGGATTATACTCAAACTAGTGCAAGCAATGAATACAGCAATGCGTTTGACCGTTTTCAAAGACAACGCACAAACATTTACAACACATTGGCTGGCATTGCAGGTTTGGGTCAAAATGCGCAAGGTCAAACAAATCAACTAGGTCAAAACTACATTAACGCTGCAACAGGTTTAGGCACGGGCGCAGCTGCATCAGAAGCAGCTGGCACAATCGGCGCTGCAAACGCAAAAGCAGGAATGTACGGCAACATCGGCAACAACGTGATGCTTGCGTCGTTGTTACGCGGTAATCAACCTAGTGCTGTGCCTTTTCAAGCGTTAGCTAATCCCGGTGTTCCGAGCGCAGGAAGCTCATACGATCCGTACAACTACGCAACATAATTGGTGAATAACAATGGCTGACTACAGCGGACTACGACCAGATATTGCGCTCGGCATTAAGCCGGTGCAAACGAATATTGCCGACATGGTAAATCTTGCGTCGGGTATTCAGAGCTTACAACAAGCGCAACAAATGAATCCGTTGCAGCTTGAGGCTTATAAATTACAGCTGCAACAAGCGCAGCAAATGAATCCGTTGCTTTTGCGTTCGCAGCAAACAGCAACATCGTTAGCTGAAAGAACTTTAGAGCCGCAAGTTTCACAAGCAACATCATCAGCAAAAACAGCAGAAACGCAAGCACAAAGCGCAGCGTTTAAATTAAACGCAGATCAGCAAGGCGTTATGATGCAACTGATGACTGGCTTAGAAAAATCGCCAGCAGTTTTAAGAAAAGACGCAAAAGGCATTATGCAAGATTTGGATGCTGTGCAACGCATTTCGTCAGAAATGTATGGCATACCAGTTAAAAAAGATGGCTTTATGTCTCAAGCACGCGAATTGCTTGCAAAAGGTAATGTTGCTGGCTTTGAAGAATTGATGCGCAATACGCGTATGGGCATGGCTGGAACTGCGACACAGACAACTCAATTAACGCCAACTTTAGGCGCGGTCAGCGGCATGCCAGCAACGTTTACTCCCGGCGCAAGTCCAACAGGCACAATTGGCATGCCGTCTGGTTTACAAGGCGAAATCACAGCCGCACCGCCGCCTGTGACAACGCGTCAACCAGTGCAGCCTAGTGTTACTGGCGAAGCAATGGGTCGACGTCCTGGCGAACAAGCGCCGGCAACCACGATGCAGCTGCCTTATCCTGTGCGTCGTGCAAATGTGCCTTATGCGCCTAGTCCGTCAGAAACTGCTGATTTGACTGCTGGTCAAACGTACAGAAACAGCTTAGTTAATACGCAATCAGAACTTACAACAGCGCGCAGAAACGTTGAAGAAGTTATTTCGCAATCTAAAAAATTGTTAGAAAGTTCTTTACCTACATCTGGTATTGCGGGTGCTGGTGTTAGAAAAATCTCAGAAATAGCAGGTAGTGACGAATACAAAAAATTAAGCAAAGACCTTGCAAACGCTCAAATTGCGCAAATTAGATCATCCGGTGGTTCTATGGACACGGTTGCTGGTCAACAACTTGCGCGTATAGCAAATGGTGACGAAACATATCCGCCAAATGTTTTGTTGGGTATCGCACGTCGTACACAAGCAGATTTAACTGATCTTGATATGCGTGCAACTGGAGCGCAAAAGTTTTCGCAGCGTTTTGGCGATAACAACATGCGCGCATTTCAACAAGCATGGCAATCAAACGCAGATTCCCGCGTTTTTGAAATAATTAATTTGTATAAAGAAGAAAAAGATCCAGCAGTATTAAAGCGCGAAGTAGACAAATTATTAGGTAAAGACGCAGAAAAACGTAAGCAATATTTGGAAAAATATCAAAACATTAAAAAGCTCACTTCTACGGGAAGTCTGTAATGCCTGATCCAATTGAGGCTTTAATCTTAGGGCAACAACCTGCGCCGCGTGCTGTTTCGCCCGCAAGTTTTCCGCGCGAAACGCCAGAGCAATATTCTGATGCAATGTCGCGTCGTGCAAAAATCTTGCAATCAGAAATGTCTGATTTAGAAAAGGCATTGACTGACGCACGCAAAAACAACAGAACAGCAGACGTTGCGTCAATTCAACGAGACATTGGCATTTTGCAGCAGGACATTGCAAAATCTACTGGCGCGCCATCTGTTTCTGCCACAGACCCGATTGAAGCGTTGATTGCTGGTGCGCCTATGACAACTCCAACGGGTGAAACGCGTTTGCCACGATTGCCGCGTGAACCGTCTTTAAAGGCTCGCGCTGATGAAGGCGAATCTTTTATTGGTGGGATTGCTAAACGCGTCATTCAACCCGGATTACAACATTACTACGAACTTGCAAAAGAAGCTGGCGAAAAAATTGTTGGCGCAGGTGAAGCAGCAACAGCGTTGGCAACCGGTGGGCCAGCTACTGTAGGCGCTGCTTATGGCGGCGTTGGTGCTGCTTTGTTATCGCCGTTTACAAAACAAACGCCAGCAGAAGTAGAGGCAACAACAAAGAAAATTTTGTCCACAATTGGCTATCAGCCAAAAACCACACGCGGGCAAGAATACGTCAATGAATTAGCAAAATTTTTTGAAGAAACAAAATTGCCGCCAGTTTTGACGCCAGAATTTATGGCGTTACAAGCTGCGCAAGTGGGCGCAGGAACTCAAGCTGCAAACATAGCGCGCAAAGCTACAGCACCTGCTGTTAGTGTTGAACCGCCTCGAGTGTTGCCAACACAACCAAATCTAGCATCAACAGAAGTGCCAGCAGTGTTGCGTAGACAACTTGAAGCGCGTCAAGCAGCTGCTGCTGCGCAACCTACTCCAGCTGCTGCTCCGACTGTTGCTGCGCCAGCTGCTGCTGCGCCATCTGCTGTTGTTGAACCCGCTGCTGGTCGTGTTAGCGCAGGTGCTGCTGCTGTGCCGCAAGAAGATTTACGAATTTCTAGAGCGCGTTCGTTACCTGTGCCAATTGATTTATCTAAAGATCAAGCCACTCGAGCGCCAGCAGACGTTCGTTTTGCGCGCGAAACTGCTAAAGACCCAGTTTTGGGTCAAGCGTTGCAAGAAAAATATGCATTAGACAATGCAAAAATTCAACAAAATTTAGACTTTTTGTCTGAGCAAACTGGCGCACAAATGATCGGGTTGCCGCCAGCTGAATTGGGACAACAAGTTTTAAAAGTATTTGAACCCTACAAAAAAGCGCGTAAAGCACAAATTGAACCTGCTTATGATGCAGCGCGTGCAGCTGGCGAAATGTCAGAGCCAATTAACATTAAAGCGTTAAATGATTTTGTTACTAAAAACGCATCAGCAGAAAAAAACGCACCTATTTTGTCAAGCATTAGATCAGAAATTAAACGACTCGCTGGCAAAAACACAGAAATACCTTTAAACGATCTTGAAGAAATGCGAAAACTGATTAACGTGTTATCTGAAGATAGCAAATCAAATGCACATTTTGGTAAAGAAGCAAAAAAAGTTATTGATCGTTTAACAGAAAACAAAGGCGGCGAGCTTTACAAAGTGGCACGTAAACTTAACGAAGATTACATGACTGAATTTGAAAATACTCCAGTCATTCGTAATCTTACGTCAATGAAACCCGGAACCAAACAACGCAGCGTTGCAATTGAAGATTTGGTAGAAAAATCATTGCTGCGTGGCCCTACTTCTGACGTGCGCGAACTTTTTGCTACTTTAGAAAAAACCGGTCCTGAAGGTCAAGCAATTATCAACGAATTGCGTGGTTATGTTGCAAACAAAATTAAAGACGAAGCAACAAAAGGCGTAACTTTAGACATTAACGGCAAACCGTATGTATCAACAAAAGGTCTTGATTCTCAAATAAAGAATTTAGACAAAAGTGGAAAATTAGAATTGTTGTTTGGTAAAGAAGGCGCAGAACATTACCGTACATTAAACGATGTAACTAAAGACATACAAACCGTGCCACAGGGTACAACCAATCCTTCTGGTACCGCATCTACAATTCTTGCTGCAATGGCTGAAATGGGCGCACAAACTGCTTTAACTGGTGTGCCTGTGCCTGTAGCAATGGTTGCAAAACAGTTATACGGCAGACACCAAACAAAAAAGAAATTAAACAAAATTCAACAATTTATTGATTACGGCAAAAAATAAAGGCTAATTATGTCAGTCAACCTATCACCCATCGGTAACGGCATCAGCTTTCTTTCTAGCACGGGTCAACCGCTTGCTGGTGGATTGCTCTACACGTATCAAGCCGGCTCAAGCACTGCGCTAACTAGCTACACTACAGTAAACGGCACGGTTGCAAACTCTAATCCAATCGTGTTGGGCACTGATGGCCGCACGCCAAATGAGATTTGGTTGACGCAGGGCTATAGCTACAAATTTGTGCTTAAAGACTCAACTGGCTCAACGATTGCTACTTATGACGATATTTATGGCATTTTGGGCACAATACCATCAGTAACGCCAATACCGTCTGGCGTCATTACGATGTGGTCTGGCTCTGTCGGCTCAGTACCTAGTGGCTGGAACCTGTGCGACGGTACAAACGGCACACCCAATCTAGTCAACAGATTTGTCGTTGGCGCAGGTAGCACATATTCTGTCGGATCAACTGGCGGTTCTACTGACGCAATTGTTGTCAGCCACACGCACACAGCGACTTCTGTTGTTACTGATCCGGGACACTTGCATAGCTATACAACGTCAAATTTAACAATTGACGCAAACAATGGCGGTAATCGTGCTGGCGCTTCTACAACGCTTAACACTGCATCTGCGACAACTGGCATTACTGTTGCAACAACAAACTCTAGCACTGGTACTAGCGGCACTAACGCTAACTTGCCGCCGTACTACGCGCTTGCATACATTATGAAGCTCTAATCATGGTCGGCATATCTGATGTAAACGCTAAGATTGATAACCATATTGATGTATGTGCTGTACGTTATGAGGCAATAGAAATACAGATGCGCGGAATGAATGCCCGTCTTAAACGTATTGAACAAATTATAATTGCTTGCGCCGGCACTTTAATTATTGCGATGAGCAGTTTGACGTTTGCATTGCTAACAAAGGCACATTAAACATGGACACATTAGACTTGCTGGTAAAATGCTGGCCATTGTTGCTTGCCATCATTACCTTAATTATTGTTCTAAGCAAACTTGATTTGCGTGTTGCTGTGCTTGAAGAAAAAGTACGCACATTGTTTGAGCTTTGGAATAAAAGAGAGGACAAATAATGTTTCCGTTAGGCGCAGTGTTAGACATTGGCAGCAAGCTGCTAGACAAGTTTTTCCCAGACCCAGCACAAGCTGAAGCAGCTAAATTAAAGCTGTTAGAAATGCAGCAAAACGGGGAATTGGCTCAGTTAAATGCTGATGTATCAGAGCAACATGAGCTGACCGACCGTTTAAAAGCGGATATGGGGTCAGATTCTTGGCTATCTAAGAACATTCGCCCATTAACGCTTGTGGCCATTTTGATGGGCTATTTTGTGTTTGCAATGATGTCAGCGTTTGATAAAGACACAAATGAGCGTTACGTTGAGTTGCTTGGCCAATGGGGCATGCTAATTATGTCGTTTTACTTTGGCGGACGTACGCTAGAGAAAATCATCGACATGAAGGGCAAACGCGATGGAAAGTAACTGGGACCAGTCTTTTGCCCTAGTTATGAAGTCTGAGGGCGGGTATGTAAATGACCCGCACGACAATGGCGGTGAAACAAATTTTGGCGTAACTAAACGGGCATGGGGTGAATATTTGGGACGCGCCATAAACGAAGGCGAAATGAAGGCCCTGACTTTAGAGACTGTCAAACCATTCTACAAGAAAATGTACTGGGACAAGTGCCGTTGTAATGATCTGCCCACTGGAGTAAATTATGCCGTATTTGACTTTGCAGTCAATGCTGGTGTTCAACAATCTATTAAATTGTTGCAACGCGCTGTGGGCGCTGATGCAGATGGGGTTATTGGAAAAGAAACATTTGCTTTGGTAGATGCAACACATATTGACGATGTGCTTGAATCTTTTAGCAACCAAAAACGAGATTTTTACAGAGCGATTGTTGCGCGTAACCCAACTCAAGCAAAATTTTTAAACGGGTGGCTAAATCGTGTAAACAATGTGTTTACACACGCTGAATCAATGCTAACGTAATAGGGGGATTTATGATTTTGTCTTCGGGAATCAATTGGATTCGTATTAACGAAAATGATTCTCGATTTGTAGAGCTAGAAAAGCTACTACATCAAGCTGAAAAATTTGTAGCAATCAAAGACCCACGCATTTTGGAATGCGATTATTGGGGCATTTGCCGCGACAACAAAGAAGAAGAAATCGTCGTTAAATGCAGCGGCGAATATCACGGCGAACGTTTAGCCGTTACCTACAAAGATGTCATGCGCGCTTTCCCTGAACTGCAAAAGATCATGGATGAGCTAAAAATTTACCCCTACATTGGCAAAAATTACATTGGTAATTGGGGCATCCATAAACACGCTTATGGGGACAAAAGCAAATGGAACATCTGCGTGCTTGGCAAAGGCAATAAAAACGCCACTATCAATTTTCACGAAGTAATAGAACCCAACAATAACTACAGTGAATGCACCAACCAGTATTTTTTTCACATCCTAGAGCCAAACGAAAAAACTGAGGTTACTGAAACCATTCATGTAGTTCCGGGGCATATCTATTCGCTCAATACGTGGCAGTGGCATTCTCATATAACCAAATCCAAAGCCAATCACGCTCAGTGCTTTTTGCTTCACTTTAAAGGCGCAATTACCAAAGAACAGGTCGAAAAAAAGCTGCACAACATTGATGACAACTATAGCCTGTTGCATCAGACGTGGAGCTTAGTCACAGGGTTGTTTAAATGAAAACATCTACATTGTTTGAAAGCAAACAACCAATTGATGACGAACCGTCATTTGCAAAATCTATCAATGGCAGAACAATTATAGCCGCTCAAAGAGAGCTTGACGGATACACCATTTATTTAGACAATCACGACATAATTGTGGTAACTGGAAATTTTGCAATTGGTTTGCTTGAATACAATCCGTATAGCATCAATTAAAAATAAAACAGGGAACACAAAATGACAATACCTAAATTAAATGATGAAGAATTTATAGAACTATGGAACAAAACAAAGTCTGCTAGGGCTTTGGCTAGGATTGTCGGCGTTACCGTAAGAAACGTTATGATTCGCCGACGTAAACTAGAAGAAAAATACAGAATTGAATTGCGGGCAGAGCATAAGAACGGCCCAAAAATGCATCATCTTTCTACGTCTCATTTGCACAAAGCGCGTCTGTCTTTAGGTCTGCAAAATGGCGTTGTTATTGTGTTTAGTGATGCTCACTTTTGGCCAGCCATTCGTACAACCGCAATGCGTGGCCTATTGTGGGCAATTGGTGAGCTTCAACCAAAAGCAGTAATTTGTAATGGTGACGCTTTCGATGGCGCGTCTATTAGCCGTTTCCCGCGCATTGGTTGGGATAACAAGCCATCAGTCATTCAAGAATTAAACGCCTGCAAAGCCAGTTTAGGAGAGATTGACGACGCGGCTAAAGCAGCACGCAAAGAATGTAAACTTATATGGACGCTAGGAAACCATGACGCAAGATTTGAAAATCGGCTGGCTCAGGCCGCTCCTGAATTCGAAAACGTCGAAGGTTTTACCCTTAAAGACCACTTTGGAGATTGGACTCCTGCGTGGTCTTGCTGGCCTACCGACTCGGTTTGTGTTAAACACAGATATAAAGGCGGAATACACGCCACCCACAACAACACGGTAAACTCTGGCGCAAGCATTGTTACAGGCCACCTTCACAGTTTAAAGGTAACGCCGTTCTCAGACTACAACGGCACACGTTTTGGCGTTGATACGGGAACTCTTGCAGACACAACTGGACCGCAGTTTACGGATTATTTGGAAGACAACCCTGTAAATTGGCGCTCAGGATTTGCGGTTCTGACGCTGCATAAAGGTCGTTTGTTGTGGCCTGAACTGGCTCACAGATTTGAAGAAAACGTTTTAGAATTTCGTGGTAAATTAATAGACGTTTCAAACTATTAAAAATTACAAGGGATTAATAATGCAAAAACTACTGTTGTGCGCTCTTTTAAGCGTTGCTGGCGCTTGCGCAGCTAAAGAAGTGTGTCGTGATACAGGGCAAACAATTGTAATCTGGTTAAGCATTGATAAATCAATGGAAGTGCCTCAGCAAGTGTGCAGGATTGTGCCCGACGATTCAGATAAAGTCGCAGAAACATCTCAGAAAAAATCCAAACAAAAAGAACAAAAACGCAATTAGAATATGTGTGCCCGTCTCCCTGCGGGCTTGTTCCCCTGAACTGTCCATCCTTGTGGACTTATCCCGACTGCGTGTCGGGATTTTTTTTGAGTTGCGCGATCTTGCGATCTAAGTACCAACGCGCTTTTTCAAGGTCTTGTAGCGGATTGCCTTTGTGCTTGTATCGAGCTAAATAT
>Ga0209086_10004170_pt1 | contig 10779 bp, 9 predicted proteins | sample M_130207_XF_Meta_FD_187312 | JGI IMG/M metagenome (GOLD analysis project Ga0209086, IMG submission 187312) | Freshwater microbial communities from Lake Montjoie, Canada to study carbon cycling - M_130207_XF_MetaG (SPAdes) (version 2) | ecosystem: Environmental > Aquatic > Freshwater > Lake...
GCACGCGGTGCTCGATGGGGCCAACCTTCAGGGCACCGACCTCACCGGCGCCAACGTTTCCGGCACCTCGTTTCTGGGTGTCAACACCAACAACGTCAACTTCGGCCCCACCGAAATGACCGGCTACACGCTGCCCGACGACGCGGCGCCGTCGAACACCTGGGGCGCCGACTGCGGCGGCGGCGGCGGCCCGCTGTGCCAGGCCATCTACAGCGCCACCACCAGCCTCGATCTCGTCTTCTACCAAGTGGGCGGACCCAACGTGGTGAAGTGGCTGCAGGACGCCGTTCGCCGCGGCGTGGCGGTGCGCGTGATCGTCAACTCGGCCAACGCCGAGCCCGGCTGCACGGTGCCGAGCGCCACCGACCAGAACTGCGCGTGGTCGCCCAAGGCCGACGCCTACTACGCCCTTGAGGCCCAGCTGAAGGCCGCACTGCCCGCCGGTGCGCCCAATGTGCCCCGGGTGCAGTTCTCATCCCAGAACTTCAACATCACCCACCAGAAGACGATCATCGTGGACGCCGCGAAGTCCGATGGCACCCCACTCTCGTCCACCGAGCTTCCGCCCACCGCAGAGGCGCTGGTGAGCAGCGGCAACCTGCAGGCCTTCCCCAACAACTGGGGCCAGTACGCCGAGAAGGTGAATGGCACCTGGGCCGTGGTGAACCCCGACTACCTCACCAACCCGTCCGCGCTGTGCGCGGCGCAGGGCTGCGACACCGAGTGGAGCCCGCGCGACTTCCTGGTGGCCGTGCGTCAGTACGACGGCACCGCTGCCGGCGTGACCGACCCGGGCAAGGAAGGTGTCAGCCGCATCGAGGGCGTCTTCGCCAGCGACTTCGGCTGCGCGCCCGGCAACGTGGACAACGTCGGCACGCTCATCCCCGACCCCGCCGACCGAAGCCCGACCACGGCATCCTGGCCCGAGACGTGGTCGAACGGGTCGACGTACGCGGCAAGCGATGTGGGTGGCGCCAAGCAGCCGCCGGCGAGCATGCTCAACAACTATCCGCTGCCCTGGAGCAGCGCCGACCCCACGTCGGGCTACTTCTCCACCAACGGTGGATACGTGGACAACCTGCAGGGCAACGTGCGCACCCGTCAGGTGGCACTCATCAACTCGGCGAAGACCTCACTCACGGTCTACAACGAGGAGATGAGCGACTTCACCAAGCCCAAGTGGAATTCGACGACCAAGACGATGGGGCCGATCCCCACTACCAACTCGGGCGGGTCGATCGTCAACGCGCTCATCAACGCCGCGCGTCGCGGGGTGAAGGTGACCATCATCATGGCCAACGGATACACCGCCAGTGGCGCCGTTGACCGCTCGAGCACCACCTGGGCGGCTTCGTTCGACGCGCTCAAGGGCTTTGGCGACTACACCGCCGTGTACGACCCCACCCTGTACCCCAAGGCCGTGGTGCCCACCATCTCACTGCTTCCCGGGACCACGGGCCTGTACATCCACGGCAAGGCATTCGTTGCCGACAACACCGACGGCTGGATCGGATCCATCAACGCCACTTACGGCTCGATGGACACGAACCGCGAGCTGGGTGTGGGTGTGACCAACCGCAGCGACGGGTCGAAGCCGGCCATCGCCTCGTACCTCAGCCCCAGCATGGTGGCCGGCGTGCAAACGGCGGCAGCGAAGGACGCGCCGGCTGGCAAGCCGTGGCCCACGGGCACTGCAAGCAGGACCATCACGTCCGGTGGGTTCGTCCCGTCCGCGCAGTTCCCCTGCATCAACACGCAGGCGAACGCCGACACCGGCCTGCCGGTGCGCGCCCTGCCGGCCCCGCCGTTCTCCAGCATCATGGGGACGCCCACCAAGTAGTTGGGTGCAGTGGCCCCGGGGAGCGACGATCGCTCCCCGGGGCCACTGCAGAACGGTCCGTACAAGAGTCCTGATGGGTGTCTTCTGAAGTGGTCCGGTCAGCCTTGGGGCCGAGGCTTCTCAATCGGTGCCCCGACACAGTTCGGCGAGATCGCTGGCTGAACCCCGCGGCGGCGGCGAGGTCACCCAGCATGGATCAGGCAGACGATTCGATCTTTGCGGTCATGTGCTCGATCACGTGGCTGTGCGGCTCCTGCGGGCTGAACATGACGATCTCGGCGTCGGCCTCGACACGCACGTTATGGCCAGGGGGCCAGTAGAAGAGGTCGCCCGCGTCGACCGTCTCGCGCTGCCCCTCCGCGTCGGTCGTGGTGAGGCGGCCGCCGAGCACGTAGCCCCAATGGGGGCACTGGCAGATGTCGCCCTCCAGCCCGATGAAGAGCGGTGTCGTGTCGACACCAGCGGCGAGCGAGAAGTACTCGCAGCTGATGGTGTCGTAGCCGCGGACGTCGCCGAACCCCTTGTGCTGGCGCAAGGTTGCGCCGGGGATTGCCAACTGGACGTCCACCTGCTCCTTGGCGATGCGCATCGTCTCGTTCCTTCCGGTGGCCAGACAGCAATGGACTGATCGATCGAGGTTAACCGCGAAAAAACAGTGCAAGGCCGCCCGTTCGCATAGGTCAGCCCTCGCCCGCACGCTGGCCGCGTACCTACCTGTGTTTTGCCAACACCGGCGAGGCGTGCATCGAGCCGTGGTACCGGTCGGTGATGTCAGACCGAGCCATATGGAGCGCACTGGGGTTCACACGCGGCAGGCCATCGGCGAGGGCTGGACCTGTCCGACAAAGCCCCGGGAGCGCCGGCATCTAGCTGTGGGCCACCACCGGGCCGGCATCCACGAGCGTGGCGGTGGGCAAGAGACCGGGGTTCGCGGCAACCCACTCACGGGCTGCCTCGTTGGACGCCTCCGCGCTCTCGAGGCTGTCGAAGACGCTCACCGAGCACATGCGTCCGCCTTCCTCGCCCACGTCCACCCAGTAATAGGCCACAAAGCCGGGGAGCCCCTGGAGCACGGGGATGAATTCCTCGTTCAGCCGACGATTCAATTCGGCCGTCTCGCCAACGTTGTTGTACTCGCGCACTGTTGCGTACATCGCGGACCCTTCGTGGGGTGGTGGAGGCCCCGGCCATCAGGTGCCCCTGGGTTCGGCGTGAGTGCATGCACCACCCGTCGAGTGGCATCGGCACCGCGGCCGACGACGATTGTTGCACGGGGTACGGGACGGGGTCTGCCCGACAACGACTGAGGGAGCCCCAGTTGGCTCCCTCAGGTACTTCGTATGTCCTTGATGGACCCGGCCGGCACTGCCCCGGCGTCCGAAGGCGTTTCCAGATGGGTTTCTCCGAGCGCAGCCGATGATGTGAATCTCGGGGTGGGTGCCACCGTCGGCAAATCACTCCACCCCCAGCTCCTCCTGCAATCTCGCCCCTTGGCCGAGGAACCCTGCCTCGGGGCCAGAACCACTATGCGACGCCGGTGATCTCCCTTGTGGTTCAGAGGGAAGGCCGACGACTCTCAGATCCGCTTACTAGGCGGCGAGAGCGAGCTGGCGAGAATCCGCAGCTACGTTTGGTTCCCTGTTGGTAACGCGGTCCTCAGGGTCCGCGGCTCGCTTGCCAATCCTTCTCCACCCCGTCGAAACTGGTTCGGGCCCGTTGAAGCTTCCTGCTGTGCAACAGGGTATCAGCGCCCCGGCGGGTCGTCCTTACGCAGCCGGGGTGTCGGAACCTCGCTCGGCTGAACGGCCGCCGATGGCCACCCCCACCACGAGCAGCACCGCCAGAAGCGTGGTGACGGTGTTCTGGAACGCTGGAGTGAGCCCGTTCCACTTGGCGTTCTCGTACATGATGAACCAGTTGCCACCCACAGTGATGAAGCCGAAGAAGAACACCATGAGGCCGAAGAATGCGCCGACGAAGGTCCAGCGCTGACCCGGCTCCCAGCCCTCTGCCGTGCGCGAGCGACGTATGCCGAGGATGCCGCCGACAAGCAGCGTGATGCCGGCAAGCGTCTCCCCAGCGATGATGCCGATATAGGCCAGCACGTCAAACCATGTCTGGTTGATGAAGCGCCACTCGAAGCCGTTGTCGGCAGGCGTGCCCTCGCCACCAAGCACGCCCTTCACGAATGGCCAGTTGCTCCCGTTCGGGTTCGTGGGGTTGGTGATGTTGTCGAAGGCCACCACCAGGAAGTACGCGGCGGCCATCAGTACGACAACCGAGGCGACGATGCGTGCGACGCGCCAGAGGGGCCATGCGGAAGCGTTGGAGGTCATGCGCCGCACGCTACCCCTGCGGTCCGGGCATCGGCCCTACACTTGTGTCAATGCAGGTTCTTCTCATGCGCACGTGTCTCTCGGACGCCATCGCACCCAAGGTGTGGAAGGCCACGCGCCGGGCGCTGGAGCGCGCAGGCGTTGACGTGAAGGTGCCCCGCGGGCAGACCTGCTGCGGGCAGCCTGCGTGGAACAGCGGCCACCCCGATCAGGCGCGTGCGGTGGCCCGGCACACCATCAAGGTATTTGCGGGCCCCGAGGAGGTCGTGGTGCCGAGCGGTTCGTGCGCCGGCATGGTCATCCACTCATACCCCGAGCTGTTCAAGGGTGAACCCGACGAGGCCGAGGCGCTCGATCTGGCGGCCCGCACCATCGAGTTCACCCAGTTCCTGGCCAAGCACGACCTCAACCCGCGGGCCAAGCCCTGCGGCGCCGTGACGGTGCACGACTCCTGCCACATGCTGCGCATGCTGGGTGACGACACCAGCGCGCGTGCGGCGCTCGACTTGGTGCCCGGCCTCGAGGTCCGCGAGATGGCCAACACCGATCAGTGCTGCGGGTTCGGTGGCACCTTCGCGCTGAACTACCCCGAGCTGTCGGGGCGCCTCGGCGACCAGAAGGCACACGACGCCATGAACAGCGGCGCGCCCGAGGTCGTTGCGTGCGATCTGGGCTGCCTCATGCACATCGCTGGGCGCGCCCACCGCACGGGCATCCCCATCCGTGCCCGCCATATCTCAGAGGTGCTGGGCTCGTGAGCACCCGCCGGCGCCGTACACAGGGCGGCGTGACGTACGACGACGTCACCGGCACGCTGCGCGAGCGCACCGTCGAGGCCATGCGCGATCCGGGGCTCGCCGCCAACCTGCGTACCGCCGGCACCGCCTGGGCCGATCAGCGCGAGGTGATGGACCATGACTACGGGTTTGAGGCGATGCGGGACCGTGCCCGCGAGATCCGCCGGTCGAATATTCGTGACATGCCTGCCCTCCTCACCGAGCTTCAACACAACGTGCGTGCCAACGGCGGCACTGTGGTGCGCGCGGCAGATGCCGCCGAGGCCTGCCGGTACATCGTGGGCCTGGCCCGTGCGCGCGGCGCGCACACCGTGGCCAAGAGCAAGTCGATGGCCACCGAGGAGATCAAGCTCAACGACGCGCTTGAGGACGCCGGGCTCGAGGTGGTGGAGACCGATCTGGGCGAGTGGATTCTGCAACTGGCCAACGAGCACCCCGCGCACATCATCGCCCCGGCCATTCACCTGAACAAAGAGCAGGTGGCCGAGCTGTTCCGGCAGGAGAGCGATGGCGAGGTGCCCGACGACCGAGAGGGGCTGGTGGCCCACGCGCGAACCCGCCTGCGCGAGAAGTTCGCCCAGGCCGAGATCGGCATCTCGGGCGTCAATCTGGCCGTGGCTAACACCGGCACGGTGTGCATCGTCGAGAACGAGGGCAACGCCCGGCTGGTCACGTCGCAGCCGCGCATCCACGTGGCCGTGATGGGCATGGAGCGCGTGGTGGCCAACTGGGATGAGGCCGCCCACATCCTGCAGGTGCTGCCCATGGCGGCAATCGGGTACGACGCCGCCAACTACGTGAACCTCATCAGCGGTCCCCGGCGCGAGGGCGAGGCCGATGGCCCCGAGGAGTTCCATCTGGTCATCATCGATGGCGGGCGGGGGGCGCTTCGCGGGTCAGAGTTCGAAGAGGCCCTCGCGTGCATCCGCTGCGGCGCCTGCCTGTACTCGTGCCCCATGTGGCGCACGGTGGGTGGGCAGGCCTACGGCTCGCCGTACTCAGGGCCCATCGGTGCCGTCATCACCCCGTTGCTGGAGGGGCCGTCGTCTGAGGGCTCGCGCGACCTGCCGTTCATGTCCACGCTCTGCGGCGCCTGTGGCGACGCCTGCCCTGTGGGTATCCCCCTTCAGGACCTGCTGGTGAAGGCGCGTGAGCGGTCGCGGTCGCCCGAGAAGACCAAGGCTGGATGGGCCTTTCGCCTGTGGAGCCTCATGTGGCGCCGGGGCATCACCTATCGGTTCACCATCGCCGTTTGGCGACTGGGCCTCCGCATGCGCGGCAAGGACGGCTGGGTGCGCCGCCTGCCCGGGCCGGGCGCCGAGTGGACCCGCGTGCGCGACATGCCAAGCCGCTGGCCGCCACGCAGGTGAGCAGCGTCATCGCCGACATGCAGGCCTCGCTCGCGCGGCGCAAGGCCACGTGCGAGGTGGCCACGGCCGCCACCGCAGGCCGCGCTGCGGCAACGTGGATGGCCGATACGGGTGTGGTGCGCGCGGTGCTGGCTGACGACCCGGTGATTGACCAGATCGGCCTCGACGCAGCGCTGCGCGCCGCAGGCATCGACGTGCTGCGGTGGCCCGTGACGCTCAGCCGCCGCGAGATCCTGGGGCTTGACGGCCCGGAGGACGTGTGCGGCATCACCGTCCCCACCTTGGCCGTTGCCGAGCGCGGCACGCTGGTGCTGGAGGCGTCGGAGGGCCATGGGCGGGGGCTCGACGTCACCAACCGCCACCACCTCTCGCTGCTGCCCGCCGACCGCATCGTCGAGACGCTCGGGCAGGCACTGGCACAGACCTTCGCGCCCGGCCGCCCCATCCCGTCTGCCGTCAGCCTGGTGTCGGGGCCCAGCCGCAGCAGCGACATCGAGAAGATCTCCACACTCGGCGCGCACGGGGCGCTCACCGAGCATGTGGTCATCATCAGCGGCTAACTGCGACCTCTGCGGGCATTGGCCCGTGACAGCTCGCGGTTCATCTCCTTGTCCTTGATGGCCACGCGCTTGTCGTACTGCGTGCGGCCGCGCCCGAGGCCCAGTTCCAGTTTGGCCCGGCCCTCGTCGTTGAAGTACATGCGAAGCGGAATGAGGGCCACGCCTCGCTCGGCGAGCTTGCCGTCAATCTTGTCGATCTCACGGCGGTGCAGTAGCAGGCGACGGGTGCGCTGGGGGTCGTGGCCACGGCCGCCGGCGGGGCCGTAGTCGCTGATGTGGGCACCGATGAGGAAGATCTCGCCGTTGATCACCTGCGCGTAGGCGTCGCGGATCATCGCGCCGCTCTCACGCAGGCCCTTCACCTCAGTGCCCATGAGGGCGATGCCCGCCTCGTAGCGATCGAGGATCTCGTACTCGTGCAGCGCCTTGCGGTTCTGCGCGATGTCCTTGCGCGGCGGCACCTTGGTGGTGCCCTTCTTGTTCGCCTTCTTCCCCATTCGGGCGATCCTATCGGCCCCGGGGCGGCCTCCGGCCACGGCGCGGCGCACGATGCCGGTCGCGCTGCTCTGGCACACGGGTGGTTTTCGGGGCCGGACTGTCAGATGGCTCCACCGTCACACGTCCGCGAATGGGCTCGATGTCGTGCACACGCACGCTCACGGCGTCGCCCAGACGGATACGTGAACCGGTCTCCTCGCCGATGGCCTGGACGCCGTCGGGGTCGGGCACCCAGTGGTCGCTGGGCATGCGCCGGAATGGCATGAAGCCGTCGTACGCCTGGCCGAATGACACAAACAGGCCCGACTGCCCGATGCCGGTCACCTCGCCGTCACGCGCGCGGTCCCACTCGTCGTCGCCACGCATCTCGTCGGCAAGCAGGTAGGCCAGGCACATGCGGTCGGCGCGGCGCTCCAGGTCGGTGGCGTCGCGCTCGCGCTCGCTGCTGTCGCGGGCGATCTCGGGCAGCATGGCCACCTCGGGCGCAGGCTCACCAAGCCCAAGGGCGTGCACCAGACCGCGGTGCACCACCAGGTCGGGGTAACGGCGGATGGGCGAGGTGAAGTGCAGGTACGCCGCGCTCGCGAGCCCCGAATGGCTGGTGGCGTCGGGGCGGTACACCGCCCGCTGCAGGGCGCGCAACACCATGTACGGCAACGAGCGGCCGCCCTGCCCCGTGCGCTCGGCGAACATGCGCGTGGCATGGGCGGCCACACCCGCAGCCTCACGGCGCTGGTCGGTGGTGAGCATGCCCTCGGCCAGCGGCGGCACGGGCACGCCAAGCACCTCGAGGCGGGTCCACAGCTCTTCGATGGCCATCTGCTCAGGATCACCATGCACGCGGAAGATGGTGGGCACCTTGCGCGCGATGAGGAACCTGGCCACGGCCTCGTTGGCCGCGATCATGCACTCCTCGATGAGGGAGTGGGCATCTGTGGGGCCTTCAATCTCGAGACCTGCGATGCGGTCGCCGTCGAAGTGGAATCGCGGCTCGGTGGTGGCCACATCGAGCGCCCCGCGGCGCATGCGGCGGGCACGCAGCGACCGCGCGAGCTCCATGGCCAGGCGCACGTCGGCCTCCATCACCGCGTCGCCCAGGCCGCCATGCCCCTCAAGCAGGGCATCGACCTGCGGGTAGCTGAGCCGGCGGTCGGAGCGGATGAGCGAGCGGTGGAATGCCTCACCGGTGACGGTGCCGTCGGGCATCACCAGCATCTGTGCGGTGAGCGCCTTGCGGTCAACGTCCGGGCGCAGGGAGCAGATGTCGTTGGAGAGCTGCTCCGGCAGCATCGGGTCAACCCGGCCGGGCAGATACGTGGAGCAGCCGCGGCGTTCGGCCTCGCGGTCGACAGCGCCGCCAGCCGGCACGAAGCGGCTCACGTCAGCGATGTGCACCCACAGCCTGATGCCCTCACCCTCGCGCTCCACCGCGATGGCGTCGTCGTGGTCCTTCGCGCCATCGGGGTCGATCGTGATGACCCGCTGGTCGCGCATGTCGCGCCGGTCGGGGTCGTGCTCGGCGGCGGCGCGCACGGCGGCGTCCGCCTCGTCGCGTGCCTTCTGGCCGAAGCCCCGCCCAAGATCCTCGCTTGCTGCGAGGGCCCGGATGGCGGCGCCCGCAGATGCCGCAGGGCCATGCACCTTTGTCACCTCCGCCCCGCCGCCCTTGAGGCGGGCGGTCACCAGGTCGCCCATCCGGGCCTGGCCGCGCCCGCTCTTGAGCAGGGGAACCTCGGGCCCACCCTCAAATACCGGACGCAGGGCCATGCCCCGCCCATGGGGAAGCAGTTCGGCCACGAAACTGGCGCCGGTGCGACCGCGTGCCATGCGGTTAGGGCTTGCCCGTGCAGGCGTGCGCCAAGGCGGCATCGAGCGCCTCGTCGGCACTCGTGCCCGGGCGGTCAACCGCAACCACGTCTGGCTGAACGCCCTTCTTGCCGATATCCGTGCCCTTGGGAGTGAGGTATCCCGCGATGGTCACCTTGATGGCACCGCCATCGGTGGTGCGCTGGGTTACCTGCACCTCCGACTTGCCGAAGGTGGGCGTGCCCACCACAAGTGCGCGGCCGTTGTCCTTGAGTGCCCCGGTCACGATCTCGGATGCGCTCGCGCTGTTCTTGTCGACCAACACGGTCACCGGCACGTCGGCCGGGATCGGATCGCCCTCGGCCTTCCGCATCTCTTCGGGCGTGGTGCGGCCCTTGATGGTCACCACCGTCTGACCGGGCTTGAGGAAGTCGCCGGCCACGGCGACGGCTTCGTCCACCAACCCGCCCGGGTCGCCACGCAGGTCGAGCACCACGGCGGTGGCACCCTTGCCCAGCAGCTTTGTCACCTCATCGCGCACGGCGTCGCCCGCGCCCACGTCGAAGCGGTCGAGCGACACCACGGCCACCTTGCAGCCGTTGCCCTGACGAATACGGCCCTCCACGAGGGGGACCGTCACGTCACCGCGGGTCACCTTCACGTTCTTGGTGGTGCCGTCAGCCGTGCGGATACCCAGGGTCACCGTGGTGCCGGGCTTGCCGGCGATGGCGAGCACGCTCTTCTCGGGGCCACGCTTCGATACGGGGATGCCGCCCACTGCGGTGATGACGTCGCCCTTCACCAGCCCGGCCGTGGCCGCGGGGCTGTCGGCAAACACCTCGGTGATGCCGATGCCGCCATTGCTCCGCTTTACCCGGATACCGATGCCGGTGTAGCGCCCCTCCGATGCCCGCATGAGTTGGCGGTACTGGTCGGGCGTGAGGTACTGCGTCCAGCGGTTGCCGAGCGATGCGGCGGCTGCGGCTGCGGCCACGCGCTCGAGTTCCGTGCGGTCGATGGGCCCGCGGTAGCGATCGGCCAGCACGTTGATGACCTGATCGGGCAGCGACCCCACCGATCCACCCACGAGGGCATCACGCACCGGTGTGGGCAGTTGATCGAGCCCCGACTGACGGGGGTGCCCACCCACCACGATGCCCGCCACGAAGATGACGAGCCCTACTGCGATGGCGACGACCCACCGGCCAACCCGGCGCGACGTTGAGGGTTCCCCTGGCACGAGGGGCATCCTAGGCCCGGCCGGTGACGGCCGGGCCCCAGATCAGATGCGCAGGAACCTGCGGAGGGTGATGCCACTGCCCAGCGCGCCGAGGAATGCGCCTGCACCCACGAGCACCAGCGTCAGCAGCGGGAACCCGATGGTGGTGGCAGCGCTCCCCGACTTGGTGAGCGCCGTGTCGGCACCCGATGCCCAGGCGTCAACCACACCCACCTTGATACCCCACAGCATGGCCACAGCCACCACGGCACCGACCAGGCCACAGATGACGCCCTCGATCATGAACGGCCACCTGATGAACCAGTTGGTGGCACCCACGAGGCGCATCACCT
>Ga0209086_10004172_pt1 | contig 10776 bp, 8 predicted proteins | sample M_130207_XF_Meta_FD_187312 | JGI IMG/M metagenome (GOLD analysis project Ga0209086, IMG submission 187312) | Freshwater microbial communities from Lake Montjoie, Canada to study carbon cycling - M_130207_XF_MetaG (SPAdes) (version 2) | ecosystem: Environmental > Aquatic > Freshwater > Lake...
AAGGCGCGACTGGGTTTCAAGGGTCTCAAGGAACGCAAGGCGCGACAGGAGCTCAGGGTGCGACAGGAGCTCAGGGTGCGACAGGGTTTCAAGGGACTCAAGGAACGCAAGGCGCGACAGGGTTTCAAGGGACTCAAGGAACGCAAGGCGCGACAGGGTTTCAGGGGGCTCAAGGAGCGACTGGGACTCGGGGCGCGACAGGGTTTCAAGGGTCTCAAGGGACTCAAGGAACGCAAGGCGCGACAGGGTTTCAGGGTGCGACTGGTGCTCAAGGTGCTATCGGAACCTCTTATTTAACTTTAAATAATACTACATTATATCCTGCAAATACACAACAGGATTTACAACTAGGATTATCAGGTCCGACTGCGTCTTATAAATTAGAAGTATATGACTCGACTGCTACAAGTATAAATACTAGTATAACTCCTACATTGTATAATCCATATAGTAGTAGCGTAACAGGAACAGGTTATAATTACTATAACTACTCAACTCCTGGAACATATTCATTTTTTTATACAGGACCAACACAGACGGTGTATTATCTTCTAGTTGGTGGTGGAGGATTTGGATCGTCCGGGACAACTGTAAGTGGTGGCGGGGGTGGCGCCGGAGGTTCATATGTAAATTCCAGTTTCCTAATAACTAATGGAACATTAGTTGCCATTACGGTTGGTGGTTCATCAACTGATTCATCTATCACCTATATTCGTCTAGATGGTCAAACCGAGTCATTAATAGCAATTGCCGGAGCAGATGGCTCTAATACGATTGGAGGTGTTGGAGGTAATGGAGGTGATGGAGGTGATGGAGGTACTACTAGTCAAACTAATACCTCTGGTTCCGATACAAAATTAATAACATTTTTAGGAGATAACTTACCAAATACTATGCGTATAAGTGGGGGCGGGGGTGGGGGCGGGGGCGGGGGCGTTGGTACAATGCAAAATGGTGCCACAGGGGGTGGTGGCGGTGGTGGTGGTGGTGGTGTCGGTGTAAATTCTCTCACTACAACAGGAAATTATCCAACAAGTACTAATTTAGGCGGAATTGGTATTAATGGTGTAAATGGTGGCGTCGGTAATATTGAACAAAAGAGCCTAAGTACTTTTCATCAGGATGGTATGAGGACTTGGACTACTACTACTACATGGTATGCTCCGAATGGTGGAGATGGTGGACAAGGATTTCAATTTTCCACTGGTGGTGTGGGGGGTGGAGGCGGAGGCGGAGGATACGGAACGCCATACACCACCCCTAGTGGTATGTTTGTTGGTGGCGGTGTTGGAGCGCGTGGTTTGGGTGGAAATGGCGCAGTCATGTTGTATTTTTTATCTCCTGCCAGAACTCAAACCATGTATGTAAATGGTAGTGCAACAATAAGAAATATTTGTTCAGCAGCATCATTTTATACTACATCAGATTATCGAATAAAACAAAATGTAGAATCTCTAGATTATTCTTTATCAAATATACATGAATTACGACCTGTTATGTATAAAAATGTAATAACAGCCAATCAAGAAATTGGATTTATTGCTCACGAATTACAAAAAATATATCCATTCTTGGTGACAGGTGAAAAAGATGGGGCTCAAAATCAAACGGTTAATTACACAGGAATAATCGGTGTTTTAGTGAAAGCAGTTCAAGAATTGTCCATTAAAGTTACGCATTTAGAATCGAATAAATGAAAATAATATATATTAAAAAGGAACTTAAAGAGGCTTCTGGGTCCCGCAAACTGAAAAGTAAAGTGTCTGAACTTCTGAACTGTACATACTTAAAGGGGATTTCTGGTTTCTCATTTTGGACAAAAAACCATTTAAAAACAGGGTCTGACCATAATGCTCTAAAATTTATTTTAAGGTGAAAAAAGTGTGACGATACTTTTTTCGATTTTCTCACTGTTCTTTATGGATAGTGAAAAGTCGCCAGAAAAATGGGAATGTGTCGAAGGAGGTGACAATTGAGAAGACAATGATTGTTTAGGGTTGGGATATAATACTTTATTAGTTGGATGAAATAATAAAGTATTCGCATATATTAGTCAATAATATTATGGATTTTAGTGAAGAAGCAGAAGCTGAAGAAGCATCGGCGGCGACCATACCCGAAAATACAGCAATTTTCACAGTAGGTTCGCATGGAAATGTATTAGTAACCCAAACAAAACAAGCGAAAACCCCTCTGGAGTACAACATTATCCCTATAAATTTTACTAAACTATTGCCATCAAATAAACAAGAAGTCAACTGCGAGTTATTTTATATGGGTATGGTTCCACAAGGATACGCGGCAACTCACACACCTCATACAATAAATTTATTTAGAACAGTTGCCGATAATTATATTATACCAATTCTAAATTCGACTGATGATAGAGATACTAAAATAGGCAACATACGACAAATATTACCAACTTTTTTAATAGAATATACGAAACTAATAATACCGCATATTAAAATATTATTACAGACGGCGACCGATAAATTAGGTGTTACATCAACAGAATTATTAATAGATACTAACACAAAAGTAAATTCTAAGAAACTCAAAGTAGACCGATTAACATCTTCAGAGGTGCCTGATGTTATGAACGATATTACTACTTTGTCCGAAGAAGTCCAAGATCTTGTAAATCTTTTATGTGCGCTTTTATTTAATCCGGCCTCGGTAGTATGGTGTGCTTTTATAGATAAAGACAATCCGCGTATTTATAAAAAATTATTTAACAGTATGCGATACTTACTTGAAGAAACTCCAAAAGAATATTCATGGGATATAATATGTCAACTACCTGGTCAAATAGAATTTGGCTTGTTCGGTAATCCTGCTAAAACACAACAATTTTTACCAAAATTACCACAAGAATTACTACAAAAATTAGAGATAACTAATGTAGATTTAATAAGAACTGTATTTCTGCGTCCAGAAATTACTAAAGTGGTTATGATTGATGGTAGTTGCGCGATTGTGTTGAACGCAAATAAACCTAATAATCATGTAACAGACAAATCAGTTATTCATAAAATTCAAGCTGATACAGATCGTTTATTAGGGGTAAATAAAATAACTATAAGTCCGGACCTGGCTCAAAATGTGGCTACACAAGTAAACGCATTAGTTGTCAGCGACATTGTATTGTTAGAATTATTAAATGCTAGTTTTATAGAACACGGAAATTTAGCGTCTTTAAGCGAAAGTGTTTTAAATGCTCGACCTGGAATGTCTAAACCATTTCAATCATTTATTGTCAATAAAAATATAGAACTTATGACAGCTAATAAAAATGGTTTATTATATCATGATCAACTTGATCGTTTTTTAAGGGAAATTTTTAGGCAAAAAGGGATGATAAGACAAAAAAGTTTACCTATTCTACCATCAAAGGCTCATGACAGTTTACCTATTCTACCATCAAAGGCTCATGAACTAAATGTGAGTTTGAGAAGGGGAGCCTCAGTTCAAGGTCTGCCTAGAGATTTAAGAGTTATAGATGACGCTCAGCTTATGATGGCGAAAGAAAAATTAAAAAAACGACAGGTTGAGGGCGGTTCGCGGCGCAAAAATGCTTCGAAAAAATCGATGAAACGGAAGAAGAATCGCTCTAAGCAAAGTACTAAGCAAAGTATTAGACGAAGGCTTAAAAGAAGGCGTATTACCAGGAAGCGCGTTTAAAGGGAGAAGTCTTTAAGTTCAAAAATAATATATATTAAAAGGAACTTAAAGAAACCTTAAAGAAATAAAAGAATTTTTAGTGTCTTAAAAATCCCTTTAAATTTAAAAAAATTGAAATACTTAAAAATACTAGTAATTATAGTATATTTACAAACTTAAACAACTTTTAAAAATGGCAACTAACGCAACTAATAACTCAAACCCTGTTGTAAAAACAGGCGAACGTAAAAAATTACAAGGTACGCATCATAAATATATTGTAAATTTATGTAATTCAGGTAAATATGTGTGCAACTACTGCGAGAAGACTTCCAAGAATCAATCGACCATTTCAGAGCATATCAGCCGCCTTCACGCAACAGAAGCAGGACGCATGGCGATGCCATTCGAGTGCGCTATTTGTGAAAAGAGATTCAATAGCGCTTCTATTCGAGACCAGCACATTCAGAACAATCATTTCAATATCAGAGACAGCTGTGTGTCACCAGGGTGTAAATACACTGGAAAGTCTGCCTCTGCTTTATGCTCTCATTATGCTAGAAAGCATATGGATACAGACAGCTTGATTACTATGATTGACGGCAATATTGCCGAGTGTAATCACTGTAACAAGCAGTTGAATAAATCTTCTATAATATACCACTTGGCCAGGTGCCATCCAGCGTCTCCTTATTGTAAGTCTATACAAGATTCGATGCGGGCCATCGCAAACCTAGGTCTAGAGGAAGAGGAAGAGATTTTTCGGTTCGAGCCATTATTAGACCTTTCGAATGCTAAACCGGCTGACAAAATATGCTCGCCTTTTAGTTCAGAAAAGGGTGAAAAAAAAGCACTTGTTCAAGCGGAACCGGTTTTCAAAAAGGCAAGAAAAGAGCGAACTGTGAGAAAACCAAGAAGGAGAATTCTGGTAATACTTGAGGAAATCGATTCCAGTTCAAGTGAAGAGGAGGAAATGTCAAGCGAAGAAAGTGAAACAGAAGAAAAAACAAAAGAAACTCCTGTCCAGAGGAAGGCGAGAATAGCGGAAGCAACAAAGCGAATGCGAGAGAAAATGGCGACGCCAAGAGGTTCAGGTTCTACTAAGAAAGCGGTCGCTATAAAGGAGACTGTTTTATGTAAAGAAGTAGTTTGTGAACTAATTTCCTTAAAGGAAGGAAATGCTTCCTTTGGAATTCGAAATAAAAATGAATTTATTGAAGTAAGAAATATTTCAATAGATGCGAGTGGTAAATTATGCTACCCAAATAGCAGCAATGAATTAAAAAGCGTCTCGTCATTGATAAAAGAGGTAAAAGGATTACAGACTGCGAGATGGTTAAACCATTTATATTTTAAGAATGGTTGCGGAGAAGAATATAGCTTTAAAAAATTTGTTTCTCAAAAGTATAATTTAAAATTCACATAATAAGTCGGTGTCTAAGGTAAGGATTTAAGAAAGGCGTTTAAGAAATGCGATTTAGGTAAGCAATTATGCTGTAACACTGTAACACTGTAACACTGTAACACTGTAACACTGTAACACTGTAACACTGTAACATTTGTTTGTAGGAAAAAGATGGTATAATTATACCATCTTTTTTCTTCTAAATTGCGCTCTTATTATTTAAATAAGTTGTGTAAGTGTATTGTTTTCCACTAATTTAGCATATATACTCGAATGAACAAATAATTTCTCCGATTTTTTGAAATCCGCGTCAACTGCTACATTTTTTTTACCGGTCTTTAAACTGTTACATGCGCTACGATGCCGTTCCATATTCCAGATTTCTATAAAATCATCGGGAGCTACAATTTCACTTACCATTACAAAATTGGTTTTACTCCAATTCCGAATCGTTTCCCAGAATAAAGGTGTATCGAATGTGTCGTAATGTTTTATATCTCTGCGATATTTAATAGGAAATTTAATATATGCGTAAGGCGGGTCGCAATATATGAATTTGTTTATCGGAGTTAACTCAAGATAACTTTTATTTGTAAAAGTCACATTTTGAATTAATGGCGCGGTATGTTTAAGACTGCGAACCATTTCTTCACAGAAATCTTCTTTTTTAGCATTAATATATTTATGCGCATATGCGCCAAAAAACCGGCCGCCAAAACTCATTCCAAATCCTACAAATGATTTATGAGCGCTCGGTGATGGGGATGCTTTTGCTTGAAAATATTCCTCCTCCGATATGCTGACTGGATAAACAAATGTTCCGGATTTTACTTCTTTCCACATTTGTATTAAATCTGGATGATAATCGTTTGCTTCAATATTATCAAATGTATCGGTTATATTTTTTAATACACCACATGACCCGCAAAATGGTTCTAGATAGCCATTTAAATTTTTAAACTCTTTGATTTGTGATATTTTATTCCATAAATCTTTAAAAACTGGTCCTAAATGTTTTCCTAGACGCTGTTTGCCACCCAAGTATTTCATAATATAGGCTAACATATAAACAAAAACTTGTAAACATATTATGATAATTAGAGGCGATTGTTTCTTTAAGTTCAAAAATAATATATATTAAAAGGGAACTTAAAGAGAATTCTGAACTTCTGAACTGTACATACTTAAAGGGGATTTTTGGTTTCTCATTTTGGACAAAAATAAATGTCCAAAATCGAAAACCCAATTATAGATTTGGAAAATGACCATTTAAAAACAGGGTCTGACCATAATGCTCTGAAATTTTATTTTCAGTGAAAAAAAGTGTGAGCATATATTTTACAGATTTTGCGTCAAAATCTTCAGGAGATTTTCTCACTGTTCTTTATGGATAGTGAAAAGTCGCCGAAAATCTCTGAAAATTTTGAATGTAAAAAATGTTACTATATTACATGTAAATTCAGTGATTATAAAAAACATTTGACAACTGATAAACACAAAAAACGCCAAATGGATAGTGAAAAGTCGCCGGAAAAATGGGAATGTGTCTGTAAAAATATCTATAAATACGAAAGTGGTTATTATAAACATAAAAAGAAATGTATTGAAATTTTGGTTAATGATAAAAAGGATGTCTCGGAGAAGGAATTAATCATATCGTTACTTAAAGATAATAAAGCATTACAAGAGTTGGTGGTTGAACAGAGTAAAAACATAATGGAAATTTGTAAAAATGGCGCTAATCCTACGACCAATTTGAATAATACAAATACTAATACTAATTCCAATAACAATATTGGTAACAAGACCTTCAATTTACAATTCTTTTTGAATGAGGAGTGTAAGAATGCGCTGAATATTAGTGAATTTGTTAGTTCTATTAAGATGGACTTGGGGGATTTAGAGAAAACTGGGTTACTAGGTTATGCGGAGGGTATTTCCAATATTATAAACAAGAATCTGAGTGAACTAGACCAAACAATGAGACCAATACACTGTAGCGATGTAAAACGCGAGGTGTTTTATGTGAAGCACGATGACCAATGGACAAAGGAGAATGAATCGAAACCGGTTCTAACAAAGGCGATTAAACAGATTGCGCATGATAATATCAGGCAAATAAGTCAGTGGCAAAAGAAGTATCCGGATTGCTGTGATCCGGATTCGACAAAGAATGATGTATATTTGAACATTGTTAGTAACGCGATGTCAGGCGGAACTAGCGAAGAACAACTAAATAATTATGAGAAAATCATCTCGAATGTGGCGAAGGAGGTTGTAATTGAGAAGGGGGTTGTTCTTTAAGTTCAAAATTAATATATATTAAAAGGAACTTAAAGAGAATTCTGAACTTCTGAACTGTACATACTTAAAGGGGATTTTTGGTTTCTCATTTTGGACAAAAATAAATGTCCAAAATCGAAAACCCAATTATAGATTTGGAAAAAGACCATTTAAAAACAGGGTCTGACCATAATGCTCTAAAATTTATTTTTAGGTGAAAAAAAGTGCGAGCATACTTTTTCAGATTTTTCGCGTTGGCACCTTTAGGCGATTTTCTTTGATACCTATATGGAACAAAAAGGTGACGCGAAAGTTGCGAAAGAATATCAACTAAATTATCATTGTAGTATTTGTGACTATAATACATGTAGAAAAAGTAGTTATGACAAACATTTATTGACAGCAAAGCACAAAATTCAATGTCCAGGTGACGCAAAAGTTGCGCAAAAATGCGATACTGATGATCCGAATTTTGTTTGTAAAAAATGCGATAAACAATATACCTCCAGAAATGGTTTATGGAAACATGGTAAGGGTTGTAATGAGGTATCTGAAAAAGAACTAATCATGATGCTGTTGAAGCAGAATAGCGAACTGATAATGAAAATGGGAACTAACAATACAACAAACAATATGACTAATAATACAGCAACCAATATGACAAACAATAACAAGACCTTCAATTTACAATTCTTTTTAAATGAGGAGTGTAAGAATGCGCTGAATATTAATGAATTTGTTAGTTCTATTAAGATGGACTTGGGGGATTTAGAGAAAACCGGGTTGCTAGGTTATGTGGAGGGTATCTCCAACATCATAAACAAGAATCTGAATGAACTAGACCAAACAATGAGACCAATACACTGTAGCGATGCGAAACGCGAGGTATTTTATGTGAAACACGATGACCAATGGACAAAAGAGAATGAATCGAAACCGGTTCTAACAAGGGTGATTAAACAGGTAGCGCATGATAATATCAGGCAAATAAGTCAGTGGCAAAAGAAGTATCCGGATTGCCGTGATCCGGATTCGACAAAGAATGATATATATTTGAACATTGTTAGTAACGCGATGTCAGGCGGCACGACTGAAGAACAGCTGAAGAATTACGAGAAAATCATCTCGAATGTGGCGAAGGAGGTGACAATTGAAAAGGCGGTTGTTCTTTAAGTAGGTTTCAATATTATTTAATTTTGGATTTAAAGAAATTAAATAATTGGAGGTTTATTGGGTAGCAACTTGGCTCCAGCGATGCTCTGCGCAGTTTTTTGTTAGTTAGTCTTTAAATAATAGTAGAAAGGATATAAATATAAAACTATATATTTAAATATGTATAAATCAGTAACGATACAAATACCCTGCGATGAAAATTTACCCGAAAGGTTTTTTGAATTGTCTCCTGAAAAGGTTTTATTAGCAATCAATGTTGGTTGCAAATGTATTTCAGATGCAGAGCAATCAATGCTAGAATTAACTGAAGAGATGATTTATAATAAAGTAAAAGAAGAAACTGCTGAAGGAATAAAAAAGCTAGAAATGAATTTGTTAGTTGAAAAAGAAATAGCAAGAAAAATGGATGAAAGAACAGCTAACAAATACGAAGAACAATTGCATAAAATGGATTTTCAAATAGATCGATATAAAAAACAACTAGATACACAAACATGTCAATTAAAGACTTATGAGTTAGAAAATAAGGATGCAATGAATGAAGCTATCAAAAAGGAAAAGGAAAAATATGATTTGTTGATAAATGCGAAAGAAAAAAGAATAGATAAACTAGAAGAAATTAATGATCAAATTAAAGATGCATTGATTAAGCTAACATATCAAAGCGCGGCACATAAAGGTTCAGCAGGAGAAAATGGTTTCAGAGTATATGCAGATGAAACATTTATGGATTTCAAAGGATATGATTTAATTGATAAACATGCTCAAGGCGGTTCAGGAGATTTTCATATGAGATTTGAAGAGTTTGATTTGTTAGTTGATGCAAAAAAATACGAAAAAAGTGTTCCTATAACACAAAGAGAAAAAATAAGAGATGATTTAATTAAAAATGAACACTTAACATTTGGTTGGCTGGTTTCATTAAATACCCCAATCGATAAGTTTGACAAATCACCAGTAATGTATGAGTGGATAAATACAAAACAATGTATCGTATATATAAATAATTTGTCACAAAATGAAGATCCAAGAAAGCTATTGAGAATAGTATGGTACACTTGTAAAGAATTATATAAATTGGTAGAAAAGGGATCTACAGAAGACAATGAACTAACAAATTTAAAAGAAAAACAGATAGGTTTTATGACCAAGGTGAAAAATATTAGAAAAACTATGCGTGAAATAAATACAACATTAAATACTACAAAAAATCTGTTACAGGTAGTAGATGATCAATTAAAAGAAATACTAGAAGAAGAAACAGATCAAATAGTTGCATCAAATTATTCAGTGTTTGATTCTTGGTGGGATTTAAATGTTGAACAAACAAATGAAGATGTTAAAATAGTATCAACTGATTTATGGATTAAATTTAAACATGATAATAAATCATTATTAAATGAATTAGAAATAACACCAGACAAATTTAAACAATATATAAAAACAAAAGTTTCGATGTCAAATATTATTTTGAAAAATAAGAATGCTCATAGTGCATTTGAAATAAAAGGAATAAAATGGATTTCAATTAATATAAAATTAGAGACTGAAGATATGGATATTTTGTTAGTTAATACAGAATTAAAGCTAGAAAAGAAGAAGGTAATCTCAAAACCAAAAAATGTAGTGGTATCTTTTACTGAAGAAATAGATAAGAAAATACTAGAAGACTATAATAATACAAAAAATGATATAACAAAGATCGCAAATATTAATAAAGTGGAAATATATCAAGTTGTATCTTTGTTAGTTAAATACAAGATTATATCTAAAAGGAATGAAGCAAGAGGTTATGATAAATATAAAGAGACAGATGAATACAAGAACAAGGCAACTAGTAAATAATATTATTATAATTTGAAATATTTTAGATCATAATAAGAGACAATTTTGCGGCTGAAAAGTGCCGACTTTTGCTCGATATGTATGCAATGACATGGTCACAAATAAAATAGAAGTGTTGAAATATTTGTGACCATTGATGGTGTCAAAAGAGAATCTTCGATATCAATTATATACTGAGACCATGAGTGATTACTTTGGATATGGATGCTTCAGATTGAGACCATAGATGGTCACAAACTTGTAGCACCGCACAGCTGGGGCATATGAGACCATGGATACATACACCAGGAACGAGTGTCAAAGATCGAGACCATGGATGCTCACAATCAGAATTTCTGTAAAATATATTATCTGCGGCTATAATGTGTTGGCCACTAGAATATCATGTTTAGGAAACGCTAAAACCC
>Ga0209086_10004176_pt1 | contig 10770 bp, 3 predicted proteins | sample M_130207_XF_Meta_FD_187312 | JGI IMG/M metagenome (GOLD analysis project Ga0209086, IMG submission 187312) | Freshwater microbial communities from Lake Montjoie, Canada to study carbon cycling - M_130207_XF_MetaG (SPAdes) (version 2) | ecosystem: Environmental > Aquatic > Freshwater > Lake...
TCGACGCCGAAGTCGACCGCATGACCCATCTCATGGACAACGGACTCGACGCGTGAGCGCGCGCGGGCCGTTCAGCGACATCCCCGACTCGTCGGCGCTGCGTCTTGCGCAGTCGCTTCGCGCGCAAATGCCCGTGACACGCACGCTTGCGCGAACACGCCGCGCGACGGCGTTTTTCGCACTATTTCTCGGATTGGTCCTCCCGATGGCCGCCGCGTCGCGCAGAAAATCGAGGAGTCGGACGACGTGAACTTCGGCTTCAACGCCGCGACGCAGAAGTACGAGAACCTCGTTGCCTCGGGCATCATCGTGCCGACCAAGGTCGAGCGCGTGGCGCTGCAGAACGCGGCGTCGATCGCGGGCCTGCTGCTCACGACCGACTGCGCGATCACCGAGATCAAGGAGAAGAAGGAGAAGGCTCCCGCGGGTGCGGGCGCCGGCGGCGAGTACTGAGCCGCGCTTCAACGAGTGAATCAGCCGAGGCCGCCGAAGGGCGGCCTCGGTTCTTTTTCCAAAGTTGTGAGTGCCCGCAGGCGGAAGCCTGCGGAACGCTGGATGTGGGAGTCGACTTTCCATGCAACCGTGCCGCAGGCTCGCGCCTGCGGTCATTCATAGTTGGCGCGGTCAGGGCGCGGTCGTCGGATGCAACAACGACTTCGCGTCGTGCGGCGGATTCACGTCGCGCGTCACCTTCCCGTCGATCTGCGGCGAGACATACATGATCTGCCTCGGCGCGTACGCACCGAGCGGGAGGGGCTTCGGCCAGTTCCAGGTCGAGCAGTCGGGCAACTGCGCACCGCCGTGCAAGACGGATCTCAACCACGACGGCAAGACCGACGGCGCGGACCTCGCGATGCTGCTCGGCGCCTGGGGCACCGCGCTCGGCGATGTGAACGACGACGGCCTGACCAATGGCGCGGACCTCGCGATCATGCTCGGCGCGTGGGGCGCGTGCGGTGGATAACGCTGGAAAGAGTCGATGTGGCTGCGCCGCGCTTTGAAACGCGGAAGCGCAGCCATGTGCGTGATTTACAAATGCGAGGCCGCCGCGGGGCGGCCTCGGTTTGTTTTTCTGTGTGGGAAGGCGTTCCGAAATCGTGGAGATTGACGCATGACGTACAGGCGCGCCCGTCGGCGAAGACCGGCGCGCTGCGGTGACTTTGTGGAGATCTCTGATGCGTGCGATGAGCCTTGGTCTTGCGTTGTTGGTTGCGGTTGGCCTCGACAACGTCTCAATGGCAGACGTGATGCGGGTTCCGACGGCGGTTCCGACCATTCAAGCGGCAATCGACCTGGCATCCGCGGGCGACATCATTTTGGTGGAGCCGGGTACCTACGTCGAGGCGATCAACTTCAAAGGCAAGAGGGTCGCGGTACGCAGCGTCGCGGGACCGAAGCAAACACGGATCGAACGGCCTGCCGGGCCGAGTTCTCCGACGGTGACATTCAACTCCGGCGAATCGCGGTCGGCGGTACTCGACGGATTCACGGTCGCAAACGGGACTGGCGTTTTCTACTCGGCGTTCCCATGCAATTGCGATGGCTACCAGCTTGGGGGCGGCATCCTGATCACGGCTTCTTCAAGCCCATCGGTTTCGAACTGCGAGATCCGGGAGAACTTCTGCGGCACCTACTTCTCGCGCGGAGGCGGCATATACATTGATAGCGGGGAGGCGCTCATTACGCGCTGTCGCATCGAGCACAATCAAGCGAACGGCGGCTATGGTCGCGGTGGCGGCGTGTGGATTGGTGGAGGCTCTCCGACTTTCGACGACTGTGTCGTCCGCAACAACAGCGTGAGTTCTTACTGGTACGGCTACGGCGGCGGCATTTGGGCTCAAGGCGGCAGCCCGACGTTCCGTAACGTGCGCATCACCAACTCAACGGCCAGCCATGGGATCGGCGCCCTGCTCACCACGCCGACCACACGGCTCGAGCGCGTCTACATCGGAGGAAGTAACAGCCTTCCGGTTCAGGCGGGTGAGTTCGTCGACTTGGGAGGAAACGACTTCGACGGTGATTGCAACGGAAACGGCGTCGATGACGACCTCGAGATCTTCTCTGGGTCGGCTGAAGACACTGATCATGACGGCATGCCTGACTGCTGCCAGGCGCCCGTGGCGTGCCTGCGTGGTGCAGTGCAATGGCGGGTTCAGGATGGCGGTAATGGACACTGGTACTCGATCGCGTCTGAGCCGATCGCCACGAACTGGAGCGATCTGAATGCCGCGGCATCCATGCGGGGCGCGCATCTTCTGACCCTAGGTAGTGCTGCGGAGCAGACGTTCTTCTATGACCACTTCGGTGTCGCCGTGCTGGGCTTGCATGCAGACGCCGGCTCTCCGAACTTCTCATGGGCAAATGGCGAGTCGGGTTCGTTCGCAAACTGGGGTACCGGCCAGTGCCCCTCGGGTCCGTATCCGAACAACCCACTTGCAGCGGAGCGATTCGTGTTCATGCACCACATGGATTGCGTTGGCACCGCAGGTGTAAAGCCATCATGGGACGACTACCAGCCGAGTGAGATCGGACCGACCCTCTCCTCCGTCGGGTTCGAATGGGATGCCGACTGCAATGGCGACGGTGTGGTTGACTACGGCCAGATCCTCGAGGGGACGTTGGCCGATATGAACCACAACAACGTGCCCGACAGCTGCGAGTGCATTGCCGACAGCGACGGTGACGGGACGCCAGATTGCAGTGATGGATGCCCGCTGAATCACGAGCTTTCCGCGCCGGAGAACTATTTTATCGACGGCGATCTGGATGGATTTGGGGCGGGATCGCCAGTAGCGTCGTGCATAGCCATTCCTGGCAGAGTGACAAACGCTCTTGATTGCAACGACGATGTTGCTGCCTTGCATCCTGGTGCACTCGAAGACTGTGGGAATCTCGGCGTGGACAACGATTGCGACGGCGTCAATGGCGCTGAAGAGGCGATCGATGCAATCGGCTACTTCACCGACGCCGACGCCGACGGCTTCGGCTCTGGCGCGGCGACGATGTCCTGCATCGACATCGCCGGCATGGTGACGAACTCCGACGACTGCGACGACTCTCAGTTGCTCTTCGCCGACAACGACGGCGACGGCTTCGGTGCAGGCGTGCTGGCCGCGTGCGGTGTCGCGTCGAATGTGGACTGCAACGATGGCAACAGCTTGGTCAACCCAAGTGCGATCGAACTCTGTGACGGCCTCGACAACAACTGCAATGGCATCGTCGACGACGGAAACTGCGCAGTTCCTGCAACGCAGTGGGGCGTTGATCAGGGAGGCAACGGCCACTGGTACGCCGTGGTCCCGAATGCACTCCAGCGCAACGACGCGCGCGCGGCGAGCTTGGCGCGCGGCGGAGATCTCGCGTCGATCTCGACGGCTGCGGAGAACGCGCACATCTTTGCGCTGCTTCAGGAAGGCGGCGTCGGTTCCGCGTGGATCGGCGGCGAGCAGACGCCAGGAAGCTGCGAGCCCGGCTGCGGCTGGGGTTGGAGCGATGGCACGCCTTGGGGCTATACCAGTTGGCCTCCAAGCGAGCCGAATGACGGCGGCGGCGGGCCGACCGATGAAGCTGGACTGCAGTTCATTCTTGCGGGTGCGACCGGTCTCTGGAACGACTTCTGGATGTGGCAGTCGCTGCCGTACGTGATCGAGTGGTCCGCGGACTGCACCGGCGACGGCATCGTCGACTATGGGCAGATCCTTGCCGGTGAGCTCGCGGATGCGGATGGCAACGGCGTGCCCGACGCATGCGAGAACGGCGCGAGCTATCCAGGTGCGGCTGTCCAGTGGTCGGTGGCGAGTGGCGGTAACGGTCACTGGTACGAACGCTCCATGTCGCTAGCGAATTGGTTTGACGCTGAGGCACAGGCAGAGGCGCGTGGAGGTCACCTTGTCACGATCGCCGACTCCGGTGAGAACGCATTCGTCTTATTGCATGGTGCTGCGACGTACGACTGGCTCGGTGGCTACGCGCCGCCGAGTCAAGGCTGCAATCCAGCGGCGTGGCGATGGGTAACCGGTGAGCCGTGGTCCTTTGCGCCGTGGGCGCCTTCCGAGCCAAACTACTGTGACGAGACTGCGCTCACCTTCTCGTACTACTCGTTTAGGGGATGGAATAACTATTTCCCAGTTGCTATGGCGCACTATTGGATTGAGTGGGACGCCGACTGCAACAACGACGGCCTCGTCGACTACGGACAGATCCGCATCGGTACGCTGTTCGACGTCAACAACAACAACGTTTCCGACAGCTGCGAGTGCCTGCTCGACACCGACGGCGACGGCACGCCTGACTGCAGCGATGGTTGTCCCCTTGATCCGTCGCAGAGCGTGCAGACGGCGTACTTCGCCGACAACGACGGGGACAGCTTCGGCGCAGGCGCTGCGACGATGTCATGCAGCGCGATCCCAGGGAGCGTGACGAACTCCGACGACTGTGACGACACCCAGTGGCTCTTCGCCGACAACGACGGCGACGGCTTCGGCGCAGGCGCGCCGATTGCGTGCGGACTTGCATCGAACAACGATTGCAATGATGGCAACAGCGCAGTCAACCCGAATGCAGTGGAGCCCTGCGACGGCATCGACAACAATTGCAACGGCATCATTGACGAAGGTGCATGTGGAAACGATGTGCTGATGGCCGAGCAGTGGAGCTCGATGAGTGGCGGCAACGGGCACTGGTACGCGCTCGTGCGCTGCGGGCCGGTGCAGTGGGATGAAGCCCGTGTAGCCGCCGAGTCGCTCGGTGGCCACCTCGCGACGCTGACGACTCTGGGTGAGAGCGCATTTGTCGCCGCGATGCTCTCGCAGCATGGAGACCTTGGCGAGTCGCCTACGTCGCAGTTCGGACCATGGCTCGGTGGATACCAAGCCGACACCAGCATGGAGCCTGCAGGGGGATGGAGCTGGATCACAGGTGAGCCTTGGGACTTCACGTACTGGGCTTCTCATCAGCCCGACAACGGCTGCGGTTCGACCGGCGCCGTTGAGGACTACCTGCATCTAATCGGTCACGCGGGCGGATCCGAGTGGTTCATGTGGAACGATCTTTCGACCGTGGGATGCGGCGACGCAGTCGTCAGCTTCCTCGTCGAGTGGGACGCCGATTGCAATCATGATGGAGCGGTCGACTTCGGCCAGATCCTTGCGGGCGAACTTGCCGACGCGAACGCCAACTCCATTCCCGACAGCTGCGAATCCGGAAACGGCAGCTCGCCCGTGGCGACACAGTGGCGCATCGAGGACGGCGGTAATGGGCATTGGTATGAGGGCGTGTTTGTCTCGTGGACGGGTGTGACCTGGAGCGATGCGCGTGCCCTCGCAGCTTCCAAGGGAGGCGACCTCGTGTCGCTCAACACGCCGCAGGAGCGGCAGTGGGTGTTCGCGAATGTTGCGAACAATCCATCCCTGTGGTCGACGAGGCTCGGCCCATGGGTCGGTGGATTCCAGCCTGATGGATCGAGTGAGCCAAATGGCGAATGGATGTGGGTCGACGGCACGCCGTTGTATGACGGGTTCTACTGGGATGGTGCGCATCCCGATGGCAACGACAATTGCGGTGGTCCGGCGAATCGCATGACCTATTGGGGCAACTACGTCGACGGCGTGGGCGACTTGTTCGCCGACTGCGCGGACAATACGCAGCTCACGTGCTGGAACATCGACTTCGGCCCACATTACGCGTATGTCGCCGAGTACTCCGCCGACTGCAACAACGACGGTCTCGTCGACTACGGTCAGATCCTTGCGGGTGAGCTCGTCGACGCGGATCACAACAACATCCCTGACTGCTGCGAGCATTCCGTGGAGTGTCCGAGTGCAGCCGTGGAATGGAAGCTCTCTGAAGGCGGCAATGGGCACTGGTATCAGTTGAAGAGCCCGTTCTTCGTCTCGTGGGTCGCGGCGGAGGCATTTGCCGAACGATTCGGCGGCCATCTTGTGACGCTGACTTCTTTGGAGGAGCAGACGTTCGCGGCGGCCCTTGCGTTCAGCACGACTCCGCAGTCGATCGACGATTGCTGGCTCGGTGCGTATCAGGATCACAACGCGCCGGACTACTCGGAGCCTGCTGGTGGATGGCGATGGGTCACAGGCGAACCATGGGTATTCACATCGTGGCGTTCCGATGGACACCCGTCTGGCCAAGGCGACTATCTGGTGGCGACAACGGTGCCGGCCGACCAGCTTGGTTGGGTGGACAGCCATCGTCACCATGAGCCAGGCAACTGCCAGGCGTTTGTCGAGTGGTCCGCCGACTGCAATGACGATGGCATCGTCGACTATGGACAGATCCGCGACGGCACGCTCGCTGATGCGAACCACAACAACGTGCCCGACAGTTGTGAGTGCTTTGCCGACACGGACGGCGACGGCACGCCTGACTGCACCGACGGCTGCCCGTTGAATCCGGCGCTGAACGCGCCGATCGCGTACTTCGCCGACAACGACGGCGACGGCTTCGGTGCAGGCGCAGCCTCGATGTCTTGCGACGAGATCGCAGGCAGTGTGACCAACGACTATGACTGCGACGATACGCAGTTGCTCTACGCCGACAACGACGGCGACGGCTTCGGCGCCGGTGCGCCAGCTGCCTGCGGCGTCACGACGAATTCCGACTGCGACGACAGCAACAACGCAATCAATCCCCTCGCCTCCGAGTCCTGCGACGGAACCGACAACAACTGCAACGGCGCCATCGACGAAGGCGTGTGCGGCAACGACGCGATGCAGATCGCCGAGTGGAGCGTCTCCGACGGCGGAAACGGCCACTACTACGCGCTCGTCAAGTCCGGACCGATCACCTGGAACCAGGCGCGCGTTGCCGCGCAGGCGCTCGGCGGTCACCTCGCGACCGTGACTACGCCCGAAGAGAACAACTTCGTCGCCACGCTCGCGGCCGATCCAACCGCATGGAAGGACAGCTGGCTCGGGCCATGGCTCGGCGGTCATCAGACGCCTGGCTCTCTCGAGCCGGGGAACGGCTGGTACTGGGTCACGGGAGAGCCGTGGGATTGGACGCACTGGCTGCCAGGCGACCCGGACAACGCGGCATCGACGGGCCCGTGCTCGCCGGAGGACGCGCTGCACTACTTCTCGCCGGCACACTCTGGTCCTTCGGCGGGGTGGAACGACGCGCCCGAACTCAACCCGTGCGTCACCATCATCAGCTTTGTGGTCGAGTGGGACGCAGACTGCAATCATGACGGCGCGATCGACTACGGCCAGGTCCATACAGGCCAGCTTGCCGATGCGAATGGCAACAACACTCCCGACTCGTGCGAGCAGAGCATCGCGCTCCATGTTGATTGGGTGGACCTCACGTCCGACGACGGCGGCACGCCTGCGACGGTGGCGGGAACGATTCACACGCCGAATGGACCGGTCGAGGTCACGTACCACGGTGAGCGGCTCTTCAGCTATCTCGATGGAGGCGAAGCCAACTGGTCGCCGTCCGATCCCTATCTGAGCGCATCGGTGCCAAATGGCCCGCCGTCGACCGACATCATCAGTCTTGTCGGCGGCGGAGTCGCGACTGGCCGAATCACCTTCTCTCGCGCGGTAACGAATCCAGTCATGGCGGTGGTGAGTTTGGGTGGCGGCGGTGGCGCCACGGCGCGTCTTGAGTTCAATGTGCCGTTTGAGATTCTGTCCAACGGCGCGAGTCGGTTCGGAAACGGGCCTTTCTACAAGCAGGGCAATACGCTCGCCGGCAATGAAGGCAGCGGTCTGATCCGTTTCCAGGGGACATTCACTGAAGTCGGGTTTGCGATGCCGGTGTTCGAACACTGGTATGGCTTCACCGTCGGCATTGCCGAGGGCGGATCCGATTGCGATCGCGACGGCGTGAACGACTACGACTCCGTCACTTCGGGCGGCGTCCTTGACGGCAACGGCAACACGGTGCCCGACTCCTGCGAGCATGCGCCCGCGTGGAGCGAGACCGCTGTGCAGTGGCCGGTGGAGCAGGGCGGGAATGGGCACTGGTATGAAGGCGTGTTTGTCTCCTCGGCAGGCGTGACATGGACCGATGCACGCGCGCTCGCAATTGCCAAGGGAGGCGACCTCGTGTCGCTCAACACTCCACAGGAGCGGCAATGGGTCTTCGCGAATGTTGCGAACAATCCATCCCTGTGGTCGACGAGGCTCGGTCCGTGGGTCGGCGGGTTCCAGCTTGCTGACTCGAATGAGCCGGCCGGCGGATGGATGTGGGTCGACGGGACGCCGTTGTATGACGGGTTCTTCTGGGATGGCGCACATCCCGATGGCAACGACAACTGCGGCGGTCCTGCGAATCGCATGACCTATTGGGGCAACTACGTCGCTGGCGCAGGCGACTTGTTCGCCGACTGCGCGGACAACGCGCAGCTCACGTGCTGGAACATCGACTTTGGCCCGCATTACTCCTATGTCGTCGAGTACTCCGCCGACTGCAACAACGACGGCCTGGTCGACTTCGGCCAGATCCTTGACGGCACGCTCGTCGATTCCAACCACAACAACATCCCCGACAGCTGCGAGTGCACCGCCGATTCCGACGGCGACGGCACGCCTGACTGCATCGACGGATGTCCGTCGAGCCCCGAGCTCACTGCGCCGATCGCGTATTACGCCGACGGCGACAGCGATGGATTCGGTGCGGGAGCTGCGACGATGTCGTGTAGCGCGATCGCTGGTTCCGTCGGCAACAACTCCGACTGCGACGACGCGTTCGTCATGTACGCCGACAGCGACGGCGACGGCTACGGTGCCGGTGCGATGATCGCCTGTGGCGGCGTGAGCTCCATCGACGACTGCAACGACAACGATGCATCGGTCTACCCAGGCGCCGCCGAAGTCTGCGCGAATCTCGGCACTGACAACGACTGCGACGGCATCAACAGCGATGACGAAGCCATCGACTCGATCGATTACTTCGTCGACGGTGACCAGGACGGCTTCGGCGCCGGTGCACCGACGAAGTCCTGTTCTCCGATCCCCGGCAGCGTGCCGAACGCGGATGACTGCGACGACACGCAACTGACGTTCGCCGACGCCGACGCCGACGGCTTCGGCTCCGGTCCATGGATCGCCTGCGGCACGGCGACGAACGACGCCGACTGCGACGATTCACAGCTGCTCTACGCCGACACCGATCGTGACGGCTACGGAGCGGGCGGTGCGGTTGCATGCGGCGCGACCTCCAACTCCGACTGCAACGACTCCGACTCCTCCATCCACCCCAGCGCGATCGAGTACTGCAACGACACCGACGACGATTGCGACGGCACCGTCGACGGCGGTGCATGCTCGCTTCCCGCGACGCAGTGGAGCCGGAGCACTGGCGGCAACGGTCACTGGTATCTCGCCGTCGATGCTGCGACGGGTCTCGCGGCCGAGGCTTACGCCGCGGCGCATGGGGCGCACCTCGCGACGATCTCGAACGCCGCGGAGAACGCCTTCGTGTTCCAGATCTATCTCGGCAGCGGGCGGCAGTGGGGCTATCTCGGCTTCGTGCAGGCGCAAGGCCAGGCCACGCCCGCCGATGGCTGGTACTGGACCAACGGCGAGCCCGTGAACTACACGAACTGGAGCACGCACAACGGCGCGTTCCCGACGGGTGCGCCTGATGACTCGCCATGCGCGCTCCCGCCGTGGGGCGTGGAGGACGACCAGGCCGACCAGTGCGTCATGCAATACGACGGTCGCTGGGACGACATCGAGCGCGGAATGCCCACGTGCGGTTCGCCCGTGTGGAACAACACCGCGCTGCTCGAGTTCGACGCCGACTGCAACAACGACGGCATCGTCGACTACGGCCAGATCCTCGCTGGTGAAATCGCCGACGCGAACGGCAACAACATCCCCGACTGCTGCGAAGGCGGAAGCAATTGCCCTGGCGCGCCGGTGCAGTGGCGCGTTGAGGATGGCGGTAACGGGCACTGGTATGGCTTGACGGAACAAGCCGGAACCTGGGACCAGGCGAAGTTGCTGGCGAGGGACGCGGCTGGTGAACTCGTCAGCATCTCGAACGATGGCGAGAATGAAGTCGTTCATCGACTCGTTGCGGGAACTGCCGGTTCTTGGATCGGAGCGAGCAAGCTTCCACAGCAGCCTTGGACATGGGCGGACGGCTCGCCATGGGGCTACGTGCATTGGTGTCCAGGAGAGCCTTGCTGCGGCGACGCCGGACTCTACGTGTACCTGAGTGTCGGCGGATGCTGGGACGATCACAACCAGACTGAGACCCTCCGTCGTGGCGTCATCGAATGGTCCTCCGACTGCAACAACGACGGCCTCGTCGACTTCGGCCAGATCCTCGACGGCACGCTGGTCGACGCCAACCACAACCACATCCCCGACGAGTGCGAGTGCGCAGGCGATCTCAACAACGACGGCTACGTCAGCTCGTCCGATCTCTCGCTCCTCCTTACCAGCTGGGGCGGCGCGACGCCGTCGATCGCCGACATCAACGGCGACGGCGAGGTGAACGCGGCGGACATGACGCTGCTGCTTGCGCATTGGGGTGTGTGCACGCACTGACGAGGCGCATTTCTCCGATCCCTTTTCAGCGCAGTCGGCGAAGGTCCGAGCGGTCGCCGGAGGAGGCAGTACGACAAATCTGCCTTACTTCAAAGCGTTCTAGCAATCTGCGTGCGTGAATCGCCGCCGGAAAGCGCATGGTCGGCGGCATGCGTTCCGTGAACGCGTCGCGAAGCGACATCCCAAGGAGTCCCGAGATGCAGATGAAGTCGATGGCGGCGGTGGCGTTGGCGACGAGCGGTTTGATCAC
>Ga0209086_10004177_pt1 | contig 10770 bp, 8 predicted proteins | sample M_130207_XF_Meta_FD_187312 | JGI IMG/M metagenome (GOLD analysis project Ga0209086, IMG submission 187312) | Freshwater microbial communities from Lake Montjoie, Canada to study carbon cycling - M_130207_XF_MetaG (SPAdes) (version 2) | ecosystem: Environmental > Aquatic > Freshwater > Lake...
AAGAGATAATGAAAAACTCGCCCATCGCTCCCCCGATAGTGCACTTGGCTCGAGCCCTTGGATTAAAGGATGCTGGACTTTCTGTACGAGACATGCGTCGAGCAACCCAAGGGCTGCGCGAATCAACGCCAATATCGAAGCCAAACACTGCCTCTGTAAGTGCAGTTCCTGTCATTGAGATTGCACAACTCACTGTTGTCTATGGAACCACTACCGCACTTGATTCAATCACGACCACTGTCTTTGATAATGAAATCGTGGCAATCATGGGGCGCAATGGCGCTGGTAAAAGCTCTCTGCTTCGATCAATAGCCGGGGTACATGAGATGCAAACCGGCACTGTCCGCGTGCATTCTCTTGTATCAAAAGATTTACATAGCAAGCTGCGCAGACAGACAATCGGCTACATTCCGCAAGAGCCAAGTGATCTTCTCTATGCCCAATCAGTGGAGAGAGAGTGTGAACAGGCAGATAAAGACAACCAGATCCCACCTGGAACTACTTATTCGGTACTTGCCCAGTTGGTTCCAGGGATTTCGCTACATACCCATCCCCGGGATTTATCTGAGGGCCAGCGTCTTGGACTAGCCCTAAGCGTTGTGCTTTCGGCAAATCCTAAAGTTCTTATTCTCGATGAACCTACGCGAGGGTTAGATTATGAGGCCAAGAAATCACTCACACGAATACTTCTTGAGTTTGCATCAATCTTTAATCGTGCAGTCGTAATCGCAACCCACGATGTAGAACTCGTAGCCGAATTAGCCAGTCGTACTATCTTTCTCGCTGATGGTGACATAGTTGCCGATGGTCCAACGATCGAACTTCTGCTCTCTTCCCCGGCCTTTGCTCCTCAAGTTGCCAAAGTTATGTCGCCCCAGCCATGGCTACGAGTGCGCGATGTAATCGCCGCCATTGAAAGTAAATCACCATGATGCGCACAAAGGATGTCGTTAGATTCTCACGTCGAAATGGCGCTGTGTTAACTCTTGCATCCTGCATCAGCGCCGCCGGCTTTCTCTGGCCATTTTTCTACTCAGGTGAGAATCTGCCACGAACACAGATTTTTTTCTGGTTGGCGATAACAGTTGCTGTGGTTCTTACCATCTCTGAAGTTTCCAACTCCCATCTAGATGCAAAGTCGGTCGCACTCCTTGGAGTTTTAGCCGCTCTTGTTGCAGCGTTGCGTCCACTAGGTGCAGGCGCCGTTGGAATCGAACCGATGTGGTTTTTACTAATATTGAGTGCTCGAGTATTTGGTCCCTCATTCGGTTTTCTTCTAGGCCTCACATCTGTCTTTATCTCAGCGCTCCTGACCGGTGGTCTTGGCCCATGGCTGGGATATCAAATATTTGCCGCTGCATGGATCGGACTACTGGCTGGACTTCTGCCAGGCCGAGAGAAAGTACGAGGAAAGAAAGAGATTGCGATGCTCATGATTTTTGCAGTTTTTGCGAGTGAGCTATTTGGGATTTTAATGGATCTTCAGTTCTGGCCATGGGCGTTGGGCGCCAATACACAACTATCTTTTCTTGCCGGTGCCCCAATTGGTGAGAATCTTTATCGCTTCTTTACTTTTCATTTTCTAACAGCCATGGCCTGGGATCTACCCAGGGCAGTATTTACTTCGGGCCTCATACTTATTGCAGGACAGCCTGTACTAACGGCCCTGCGGCGCACATATGTGCGAGCAGCCTTCCTTACTCCCATTGAATTTATCGAACGTGAGAGGCAACAAAAGGGAGTTTAACTACCTCAACTAAAGAGTCTCGACCACGAACATCTATTACTAACTGATCACCAATTTTCACGCTCGATGCTAAAAGTGCGATTCCGATTCCAACTTTGAGTGTTGGAGAAAAAGTTCCACTCGTGACTTCACCAAGAAGATCTCCTGCTGCATTCTTGACCTGCATGTGTCCACGCGGAATCCCACGATCTAAGGATTTAACTCCAACACTTCGCCACAAAGGTTGATTGGCTTTTTCCCTGCGCAGAAACTCGCTACCGATAAAGTTCTCTTTATCCCAGCCAATTGCCCATGATGCACTGGCCTGCACTGGGGTGATTTCTAATGAAAGTTCATGTCCATGTAATGGATAGCCCATCTCAGTACGCAACGTATCGCGGGCACCTAGACCACAGACTAAACCGCCAAGAGGTTCGATCGCGGCAACGAGTGCATCCCACACACGCGAGGCATCACTTACCTGAGGAAGAAGTTCGTAACCACGCTCTCCTGTATAGCCAGTACGACAGAGAATTACTTTAGCTCCACCGATAAGAACGTGAGAAAATGCCATGTAATCAATCTCAGTGTTGATTCCCAGAGATTGCATTACTTGGGGTGCTAGCGGTCCTTGAACAGCTAACACTGCAAATTCATTATGAAGATTAGTAACAGCTATACCGGCTGGTGCCATTGATTGAAGAGTTGAAACCACGTCAGTGGTATTTGAAGCGTTAGGAACTAAAAAAATATCATCTGGGGAGTTTCGATAAGCGATCAGATCGTCGATAACCCCTCCCTCGGGGGTGCACAGTAATGTGTACTGAGCCGACCCATCCTGAATCCGATTGAGATCATTTGTAAACATCGTGTTGAGAAAATCAAGGGCTCCAGTACCGATCACTGATGCCTTGCCTAAGTGGGATACATCGAAGATTCCTACACGCTCACGTACGGCCGTGTGCTCGGCTATGACTCCGCCTCCAGGATATTCAATAGGCATCATCCATCCGCCAAAATCAGCCATCTTTGCATTACGGGCTACATGCTTATCGTTGAGCGGGGAGATTTTCATTGTACAAACCTACCAATACATCTATTACGCTAAGGCCTATGACCACACTGAAAATATCTGATGGCCTCCTTAAAGATGAAGTTCTAGTTGTGGGGTTAGCATCTACAAATTCCAAGGGCGGCATTGCAATTGAATCTGGCGACTTAGCCATCGATACAAAAGCGATTCTGGCATCACTTATTGAAATGGGTGCCACGGGCGCTGCAGATGAGGTCATTAAAACTCCGGGCAGTGCAGTGAGCATGATGGTCTTTACCGGACTTGGCAAAAAATCTAACTCCTACTCACACGAGACTTTGCGCCGAGCAGCTGGTGCGGCATCACGGGCTCTGGCAGGTACAAACGCTGCAACATTTTCCCTCTCATCCACAAGCCCTGAATCCATCGCCGCTGTCGCCGAAGGCGCAGCCCTGGGTGCATATGTCTTTAGTGAGTTCAGGGGCTCATCCAAGGCCGAGCACAAGGCGGCCTTGAAGACGATTACCATCTACAGTAAATCTGCAACTAAGCCAGATGCAAAGGCTGCGATTGCGCGCGCAAAGATTATTGCCGATTACACTTTTTTAGTACGCGATTTAATCAACACCCCTCCCTCGCATTTAACGCCTGACTCTTTCACTAAAAAATTAGCAGTTGCATTCAAGGCTGCTGGTGGATTGAAGGCTGGATTAAAGATCACTATCTGGGATGAGAAGCAACTTAAATCTCAAGGCTTCGGTGGAATTATTGGGGTCGGACAGGGATCGGCTAATCCCCCACGTCTTCTGCATATCTCCTACACACCAAAGAGTGCAATCAAAAAGCGTTTCGCATTTATAGGTAAGGGAATCACCTTTGATACAGGTGGATTAGCTCTCAAACCCGCCCTCGGCATGGAGGCGATGAAATCAGATATGAGCGGGGCAGCTGCAGTATGTGCTGCAACACTTGCCATTGCAGCGCTCAAGCTCCCTGTTGCAATTGAGACCTGGGCACCGTTGGCTGAAAATATGCCAAGTGATAAGGCAACTCGCCCAAGTGACATCATTACGATTTTCGGCGGCAAAACTATTGAAGTATTAAATCCCGATGCAGAGGGGCGCTTAGTCTTAGCCGATGCTTTGGTAAAGGCTCAGGCCAGCAAGAACAAACTCGATGGAATCATCGATGTCGCAACGTTGACCGGTGCACAAGTCATCGCCCTCGGCACACGCACGAGTGCAGTCATGACAAATAACGAAGAGTTCTCATCAGAGTTCTTAGTTGCAGCCTCAAAGAGTGGTGAACAGTTCTGGCCGATGCCATTACCTGTAGAGCTACGCGCATCTCTTGACTCCCCCGTGGCCGATATGGCAAATATCGGAGACAAGAGTGGCGGCATGTTGGTCGCTGGCCTATTTCTAAAAGAGTTTATTCATCCCGATATGCCGTGGCTGCATTTAGATATCGCAGGTCCAGCCTTTAACACCGCCAAGGCACATGGATATACCCCAGTCGGTGGTACCGGTATCGCACTTCGTGCACTCGTGACCTTGGTTGAAGGGGCAAGCAACTAGGCATTGGGCAGTTTCACCCCCTGTACGGCAAGATAGAGCCCTGTAGATATTCCACGAACGGAGCAGTACACGTGTCAGAGTTTGATCTAGTCATCATCGGTGGGGGTAGCGGCGGATATGCCTGTGCCCTGCGAAGTGCTCAGTTAGGAAAGAGCGTCGTTCTCATCGAGGCCGACAAGGTCGGCGGCACATGTTTGCACAGAGGCTGCATTCCAACAAAGGCGTTGCTGCATTCGGCCGAGATCGCCGATGGTGCCCGAGAAGGTGCAAAGTTTGGAGTTAAATCCAGCTTTGATGGAATCGACATGGCTGGAGTCAATAGCTACAAAGATGGCGTTGTATCCCGTCTTCATAAGGGCTTGCAGGGTTTGATTAAGTCTCGTGCAATTACATACGTTGAGGGACATGGAAAGTTAGTCTCAAAAAACTCGGTAGAGGTTAACGGTCAGATTTACACCGGTAAAAATATTGTTCTTGCAACTGGATCCTATGCCAAGAGTTTGCCAGGTCTTGAGATCGATGGAAAGCAGATCATTACATCCGATCACGGCACAAAGATGGATTACGTTCCAAAGAGCGTTATCGTGTTAGGTGGCGGTGTCATCGGCTGCGAGTTTGCATCTGTATGGAAATCTTTTGGCGCAGAAGTAACAATCATCGAAGGTCTGCCACATTTAATCGCCCTTGAGGATGAGTCATCAAGCAAGCAGTTAGAGCGTGCATTTAGGAAACGTGGAATTAACTTCGAGCTTGGAACATTTTTCAAATCTGTTACCACCAACAAAAAAGGTGTTGAAGTTACTCTTGAAGATGGAAAGAGCTTTACGGCCGAACTTCTCCTGGTCTCAGTTGGTCGTGGCCCAGTTTCAGCCAACTTGGGCTATGAAGAGGCTGGCATCACTATGGATCGCGGCTACGTTTTAGTTGATGAGAAGTGCCGTACCAACGTGCCTGGCATCTGGGCCGTCGGCGATCTCATTCCAACTCAACAGTTAGCTCACGTGGGCTTTGCCGAGGGTATGTTGGTCGCTGAAGAGATTGCAGGATTAAATCCACGTCCAATTAACTACGATGGAATTCCCCGTGTTACATACTCTGATCCTGAAGTTGCATCGGTTGGTTTAACAACTGCCGAAGCAAAGCGGCGTGGACACGAAATAATCGAACTCAGTTATGACCTAGCTGGCAACGGTAAGGCGCAGATTCTTGGAACTGCCGGTTCCATTAAATTAATTGCCGAAAAAGATGGTCCAATTCTCGGTGTGCACATGGTCGGTGCCCGTGTTGGCGAACTACTGGCCGAGGCCGAACTTATCTTTAACTGGGAGGCGCGTGCAGATGACGTCGCATCCTTAATTCACGCCCACCCCACCCTCTCTGAGGCGATGGGTGAGGCACACATGGCACTTGCAGGCAAACCGCTCCACGCACACGGATAATCAAGGAGAATATACATATGTCATTTTCACTAACCATGCCAGCACTCGGTGAGAGTGTTACTGAAGGAACTGTTACGCGATGGTTAAAAAATGTTGGTGACACTGTCGCTGTCGATGAAGCGTTGCTAGAAGTATCAACTGACAAAGTTGATACCGAAATTCCATCACCAGTTGCAGGCATTCTGCTCTCAATCGATGTTCCTATTGATTCTACCGTTGCAGTCGGTGCTCGCTTAGCAGTCATTGGAGAGAGCACGGAGGCAGCACCCGTTGTTGCAGCACCCGTTGTTGCAGCACCCGTTGTTGCAGCACCCGTTGTTGCAGCACCCGTTGTTGCAGCACCCGTTGTTGCAGCACCTGTTGTTGCAGCACCCGTAATAGTTGCTCCCGTAGTTGTTGCGCCAGCGGCCCCAATTTCTCAGCCAAGTGAGGCCTATGTGACTCCCCTGGTTCGCAAACTCGCAAATGATTTGGGAATCAACCTTGCAAACGTAAAGGGCACAGGAGTTGGCGGACGCATTCGTCGCGAAGATGTTGAGGCTTTATCTACCCCAGCTGCACCGGTAATAAGTACGCACGCTGTATCTCATGTTCCATCAGTAGCGCCATCGGTTGCAGTTTCACCTCTGCGTGGCACAACGGTAACTATGACCAGACTTCGCAAAGTTATTGCAGCGCGCATGCTTGAATCTCTACAGGTGAGCGCCCAGTTAACAACTGTCGTTGAAGTCGATGTTACAAAGATTGCACGACTGCGCGATCGCGCCAAATCAACATTTGAGGCACGCGAAGGCGTCAAACTATCTTTTCTTCCATTTTTTGCCGTTTCAATCTGTGAGGCATTAAAGCAACACCCCGTGCTGAACGCATCGGTTGAAGGTGATCAAATTACTTATCACGGTAGCGAGCACTTAGGTATCGCAGTTGATACTGAGCGCGGTTTATTGGTACCAGTTATGGCAAATGCGGGTGATTTAAACATGGGAGGTATTGCACGAAAGATCGCAGACCTTGCCGCACGTACGCGCGATAACAAAGTAACTCCGGACGAGCTCGGTGGTGGAACGTTTACTCTGACAAATACCGGTAGCCGTGGCGCACTCTTTGATACTCCGATTATTAATCAGCCACAGGTTGCAATCCTTGGCCTTGGCGCAGTTGTTAAGCGTCCAATGGTTGTACGCGGTGACGATGGTGGAGAGAGCATTGCGATTCGATCAATGGTCTATCTCGCTCTCTCATATGATCACAGAGTTGTAGATGGCGCAGATGCCGCTCGTTTCTTAGTAACGCTCAAAGAACGCCTTGAAGGTGGAGCATTCGAATCTGATTTAGGTCTCTAAATTAGTGAGAGTTCCAGAACGCATTGCTATTACCGGATCATCGGGATTAATTGGTACGGCCTTAGTTGGTCACTTAAAATCTGAGGGCCATACTGTCCAGCGCCTTGTTCGTCGTGCACCCGTTGCAGTCGATGAGGTTACGTGGGATCCGCAAACAGGGTACGTAGATTTAAACGCGCTTGAAGGCGTCGATGCGATTATTCACTTAGCGGGTGCACCAGTTGACGGAAAGCGTTGGAGCAAGAAGTTCAAAGCAGAGATTCTGAACTCGCGCTTAATGGGAACAGCCACCATCGCAAAGGCGGTCGCAGAAGTTAAACCCGATGTCTTTATCTCAGCCAGTGCTATTGGTTGGTATGGCGAGAGCGGTAACCGCGCAGTCGTTGAATCAGATCGAGTGGGCAATGATTTTCTAGCTGCAGTCTGTCGCGAGTGGGAGGCTGCAGCCGATTTAGCAAGTGGGATCCGCACGGTAAAGCTGAGAACAGGTTTGGTATTGGATCCAACGGGCGGTGCACTTGGCAAGATGCTTCCATTATTTCGATTAGGTTTTGGTGGAAAGCTCGGTAGCGGCAAGCAGTGGTGGTCTTGGATAACTCTGCATGATGTCGTTAGAGCAATTGAATTTGCACTTGTTGAGGATATCTCCGGTCCAGTTAATCTGAGCGCACCCAATCCAGTAACAAATCAAGAGTTCACATCGGCCTTAGCCCGCGCACTTCATAGACCTGCAGTATTTCCCGCACCAGCCTTTGCATTAAAGGCCGTACTCGGAGGCTTCTCAAGTGAGGTCTTGGGCTCCAAACGCGTTATTCCACAGGCACTTCTCGATGCTGGATTTACCTGGGACTACCCGCATCTCTCTGATGCTCTCAAGGTTTTAGTGGAGAGCTAGCTCGGCTGCTAACTTTCCAGAAAATAAAGCGCCTTGTTGTGATGGCACTGCACGGTAATCTCCTGCAACGAAAACTCTCTCACGAATCTTTAGTGGCGCAGAGAGTGATTTACCGATGTAGTGCAAGGGTAATGCCGATGGGATCTCATACTTAGCAATTAATGGCCAATCACGTGTATCGGTCTGCCATAGAAGCGCAAGATGGCGCCTGACTTCAGACTCATTAATATTTAATCCAGTAGTCGATGAGATCAAATGCTCACCCTTTGGGGCATACGATGATGAGATATCAGAGATGACAACACTATTAATCACCGGTCCCCGCCGTTGCCCATCCACGATTAGACGACCCGTACTCGATGGGTTGTTCTGAGATGAGTGATACCAAGTAATACAACCGGCCATGGGATTCACATCACCTAGATCTAATAACTGCGCCCCAGTGCTGGCATCGGTTGCAACAATAATTACGCCAGCTGTGAACTCTCCAGATGTGCTATCAAGAGTTAAATTACTAATCCGCTCCACTCGTGTATTTAAATGTAACTCTGGCAATCTCTTTGCAAGTGCAAAGGAAAGCTCTCCAACACCAAGACGCGGTAGACCAGGTGAGCCATTTACGAATGAGCGGATAATAGATAGCCCATACCGAGCATCGACAGTTTCTGGTTCGGCTAGAAATACGCCCGTCAGAAATGGGCGCAATACTCGTTCATAGGTTGCTCCTAATGGAGCGAGCAGCTGACCAATCGATTCCTCTGCCTTAGGTCGTGATAGCAGAAGCTTCAGGAGTGCTAATTTCTGCGGGATTGTTCCCGTTGCTCTATCTAGAGCTGCAAGGGGGGCTTTTCGCGGATCTCCAATTGCATGGCGAGAATCTCCGAGAGCAACTTCAATCACACGTGGGGCAGGGATGAAGTCAATCTCATCAATGACATCTAGCTCGATAAGGGATGGGTAGCGTGAGTTAATCAGTTGGAATCCGCGGTCACAGAGAAAACCATGTATTGAATCCGTTGCTACACGCCCACCCGCTCGATCACTTGCCTCTAGTACTGCAACATCGGCACCCTTGCTTTGTAGGTGCAGCGCCGCGCTCATTCCAGCCAATCCGGCGCCTACAACTACGACGTCAAACTTCTTAGTCATGCTCATTCATAAGACGCGCTTGATCGATAATCTCTGCAACTAAGAGAGCATCTCTATTATCGATTGGCCATGGATTATTACCGGCGATTGCACCTGCCACCGCGCTATAGAAGAGTGCGTAATTTCCATTTTCGCCAGCTATCTCGTTGACATCATTACCGCGATGTATAAATGCCCTTGATGCAGTTGGAACGCTCCACGTACCACCCTTGGGATACATTCCATTTCGAAGTAACTCCTCTTGTGGATCTAAATCATTAATCACAAGTGCGCCCTTAGTCCCCAAAATTCGAATCCGCGGTCCAGGTGCACCAACCACCGCACTTGCCGATAGATATGAGATCACACCCTTGAGATGTTTGATCACTAAAAGCGAGTCATCATCGGCGCCACCGCGCAAAGCCCGAACCGATGCGGTAACTAACGTTGCTGCACCGAACCAATCGATAGCCGTTGAGATCAGGTGCGGCTGTAGATCCAGTAGTTGTCCCCCACCATCGGCGACGCTCATGTTTTCGCGCCACGAGGTTGGATTTAGATCGGGGCGAAAGCGTTCAAAGCGCGAATCCATTCGGTGAATCACTCCAAGTTCACCAGATGCAAGAACGCGCTTAATTGTGAGTGCATCGCTATCCCAGCGCCTATTAAAGAAGGTTGAGACTGGAACTTTGGCACTAAGGCCAGCATCGATAATCGACTTCGTTTCAGCCACTGTACGGCCCATCGGTTTATCAACTACAACAGGGATACCAGCCTTGATTGCAATCAGGGCATCATGGGCATGAGCGATGTTTGCTGAAGCAACAACTACTAGATCTAATTTGCGAGCAACTAGCTCTTCCGTGGTTGCAACGACATCTGCAGTTGGAAAATCTAATCTCGCATGAGCTAACCGCTCGGCATTACTGGTTTGAATCGCTACGACTTCATACCCACACCCTTTAAGTAAAGGTGCATGGAAATAACGTCCTGCTAATCCATATCCAGCAATGCCTACGCGCATCAGCTCTTAATATCCTCGCGCTGCAGTTTTGATGGCCACCAGATCTTTGGACCAATTTCATGGACCAAAGCTGGAACCAAGATTGAGCGAACAATGATGGTGTCTAGAAGTACTCCAAATGCCACTGCAAAGCCAAGCTCAGCAAGCGGCACTAAAGGTAACAACCCAAGAACTGCAAAAGTTGCGGCAAGAACGACACCGGCAGAAGTAATTACTGCCCCCGTTACTGTCACACCCTTAATAATTCCTGCGCGGGTTCCAATTTTTGTACTCTCTTCACGCACACGCGTCATAAGGAAGATGTTGTAATCAATTCCTAAGGCCACTAAGAAGATAAAGGCAAAGAGTGGGAATGAATTGTCTCCTCCTGCAAAGCCGAATATATGGTTAAAGACGAGAGCGCAAACTCCCAGAGTTGCAAAATATGAAAGCAAGACAGTTCCAAGAAGGACTATGGCACTCAAAATACTTCGCAGCAGTAATCCAAGGATGATCGTAATCACAACTAAAATAATTGGGATAATCGTCTTGTTATCCTGATTATTTGCGGTACGCACATCAAAGTAAACAGCACTTGTTCCACCAACTAAAGATGAGGCATCTGC
>Ga0209086_10004178_pt1 | contig 10768 bp, 11 predicted proteins | sample M_130207_XF_Meta_FD_187312 | JGI IMG/M metagenome (GOLD analysis project Ga0209086, IMG submission 187312) | Freshwater microbial communities from Lake Montjoie, Canada to study carbon cycling - M_130207_XF_MetaG (SPAdes) (version 2) | ecosystem: Environmental > Aquatic > Freshwater > Lake...
GGATGAGGATGATGTGTGAAAGCGGGGGAGGCTCTTCGAGAATCTTCAGGATGCGCGATGCGCCCGTGCGGTCCTGCATCTCGTCGGCGCCGTCGATGATGAGCACGCGGCGCTCACCCACGGATGGCTTCGCCGAGAGAGCCATGAGCTGCGCCTCCAGTTGCTCATCCATACGCAGCACGGCGCCGCTGGCCCTGGCGGTGTCGATGTCGAGCGATTCATCGTGAGGGTCGTGTGTGACACCCGGGTCGACGATGGCCCATGCGAAGGCACGCGCAGCTCGATGCTTGCCAGCCCCCACGGGCCCATGCAGCAGGAGTTGCTGTGGTGGAGATGGGCGATCGGCAGAGGCCGAAAGGATGCGCTCAGCGAGTGGCTGCCCCGGAACACTGATGGAACTCATGTGCCGCCGATCACGGCTGCGAGCACGCGGGTGTGCACCTCGTCGAGCGAGCCATCTGCCGAAACCAGTGCGATGCGTTCGGGGAAGATGCGCGCCACCTCGCGGTAGCCCTCGGCCACGGCCTCCTGCAGCGCCTCACCCTCGCCCTCAATGCGGTCGACGCTTGCGCGGCCGGCGCGCCGATCGCTGGCCGATGACGGCACCAGGTCGAGGATGATCGTGAGGTCGGGCATGCAGTCGCCAATTCCCGGCGCGTTCACCTGCACAACCTGGTCGATGCCGAGGCCGCGTGCGGTTCCCTGATAGGCGAGCGACGAATCGAGGAAGCGATCGGCTACCACCCAACGACCCGACTCGAGGGCGGGGCGAACCACGTCGGCCACCAACTGCGCCCGGGCTGCTGCGAACAGCAGGGCCTCGGCCCAGGGGCTCATGGCATCGGGACCGAGCACGATTTCGCGGATGTCCTCTCCCAGCGCGGTGCCCCCGGGCTCGCGCACGGCCAGCACGTCGTGACCGCGGTCACGGAGCGCGTCGGCAAGCAACGATGCCTGCGTGCTCTTGCCCGATCCGTCGACGCCCTCCAGCGAGATGAAGCGTCCGTTCACAGCAACTGCCCCGTTCCCATCAGAATGACCACCACGAAGATGAGCGCGCAGAGCACGCCTCCCGTGATGCGGGTGACCGCGCGTGTTGCGATGCGGGTCGGGGGTGGGGGAGCGTCATGCGCAAGGCGCGCCAGCACATCCGGCAGCGGGCCGTCGTCGGTGATGCTCAATGCGCCCCCTTGCGTGGTGGCGATGTGGCCGCCATGCTGCGCCGCGATCGTTGGTCGACGAAGGACTTCCCGATGGCACATGCGACGTTGCTCATGACGAGGCGAGGCTAGCAGTGGCTCCGACGGGTCCGGTCATCGTCACGGGGGGCGCCGGCTTCATCGGCTCCACCCTGCAGGACGCCCTTGTGGACGCCGGTCGCGAGGTGCACGTGGTCGACAATCTGGCCACCGGCCATCGGCGCAACCTCAATGCGGCTGCCACCTTTCACGAGGTGGATGTCCGCGACGCGGATGCCGTCGCCACTGTGGCGCGCGACAGTGCGGCCGCGACCATCTTCCACATGGCGGCGCAGGCCGATGTGCGGAAGGCGATCGAGCACCCGGCCTTCGACGCCGATGTGAACATCGGCGGCACGCTCTCCGTGCTTGAGGCTGCGCGGATCAACGGCGCGCGCGTCATCTTCGCTGCCACTGGCGGTGGGGCCTATGGCGAATACGAGGGGCTCGCGATTCCCACTACCGAAGCCGACGAGCCCCGGCCCATGTCGCATTACGGACAGAGCAAGCTCGCTGGCGAGGCGTACTGCGCCCTCTACGGACGGCTGTACGGCATTCCGACGGTGCGGCTGCGTCTCGGCAACGTGTACGGGCCCCGACAGGATCCACACGGTGAGGCCGGTGTGGTGGCCATCTTTTCTGGCAAGCTCATCGACGGGGAGCCGCTGAGGGTGTTCGGCGATGGCCTGCAGACTCGCGACTACGTGTTCGTGGGCGATGTGGTGGACGCATTCATGCGCGCCGAGGGCGCCGGCACTGACATGACGCTCAACATCGGTACCGGTCGCGAGGTGTCTGTGCTCGACCTCGTGAGAATTCTCGGGGGTGGGGAGCCGGAGTTCGCCCCGGCACGCACCGGCGAGCTGCAGCGCAGCTGCCTTGATGCCGCGCGCGCCAGCGACGTGCTGGGCTGGCAGCCGGCGGTCTCGGTGGAGCAAGGCCTGCCGCTCACGCATCAGGCGCTCGTGGCGGCCCGCCAGGCCTAGGCCGGGTCGAACCCTCCGCGGGGCACGGGCACCAGGCGCGGTGCGCGCACCGGGAGGCCGGCAATCACCTGTCGCGGGCCGGCCCCAACCATCCACGCCGCTTCCTCGCGGGGGCGGCGCAGCACGGCTTCGAGGGCGTCAAGCCCTTCCACGAGCCCCTGCGGATAGGGCGCCTCGGCGTGGGCTCCCGACGCCACGAACGTGGCCATGCCGGCCCGAAGCAGGCTGTAGGCCGATCGCTCTGCGCGTGCCCCGTTCCAGCCGCCGAACGATGCGGCATCAACCTGAACGAGGGCGCCCCGGCCGATGAGGTCACGCAGGCGATCGGGGTTCAGCTGCACCGAGTCGGTCTGCTCCACGTGGGCAAGCACGATGCCGAGGCCCTGCATCTCGAGTGCCGCCATGCGCGACGGCAGCGAGATGGGCCATCCGGCGTCGGGGAGCGCCACGAGCAACCACCTGCCGCCGCCGCCGAGCGTGCAGGCGTGCAGCGCGTCGTCGCCCAGCCCATCGAGGGCGTCGTGGGTGAGTTCCGCACCCGGAAGCACCTCGAGCGCAATGCCCTCCTCGCCCAGAGCGACAATCAGGGCGACCCGCGACTCGTCCGCTGCAGCAAGCGGGGCAACGTCTCCGGTGGTGAGAATGGGTGTGGCTACCACGGTGGTGGTGCCGGCCTCTGCGATTTGCCGCGCCATGACGATGGCGGCATCCATATCCACGGGGCCGCCCGGGATACCTGGAAGCAGGTGTGCGTTGAGGTCGATCACGGCGGGGGACAGTAGCGGGGGTGACGGCCCCCGTCACCCGCGCTAGCATTCCCGCCCGCACGGGGCATTAGCTCAGTTGGGAGAGCGCCTGGATCGCACCCAGGAGGTCAGCGGTTCGAATCCGCTATGCTCCATGGAAAGCCCTGCACACGCGGGGTTTTTGTACACAGAGCCCTCAAGGTGACCACACACTCATGAGCACGATTCCATCCCAGTTCCCGCCCCGACACCGCCCGTCGGACTACGTCATCGCCCCCGAGGCGGGTGAAGACGAGTACATCGAGGTCGGTGTGCTCTTCGTCGGAGCGGGCCCCGCGGGGCTGGCCGGCGCCATCCGTCTGGGCCAGCTCATGGCCGAGGACGAGGAGCTCATGGAGGCGCTGGGCGAGGTGCCCATCGCCATCGTCGAGAAGGGCAAGGGTCCCGGCTCGCACCTGCTGTCCGGCTCAGTGATGCGCCCGGGTCCCTTCAAGTCGCTGTTCCCCGATGCGGCACCGGGCGAGACCCCCGGCATCTACGAGGAAGTCACGAAGGAGTCGGTGTACTTCCTCCGCAAGAACGGCAAGACGAAGATCCCGACGCCGCCCGACCTGAACAACCACGGCAACTGGGTTGTGTCGATTTCGCAGCTGTCCCGCTTCATGGCGGAGAGCGCTGAGGAGTTCGGCGCGTACATGCTGCCTGAGACCGACGCGCAGCAGCTGCTGGTGCAGGACGGGCGCGTTGTCGGTATCAAAACCGGCGACAAGGGCCGCGGGCGTGAGGGCGAGGAGCTCGCCACGTTCGAGCCCGGTGTCGAGGTGCGCGCCAAGGTCACGGTCATCTGCGAGGGCACGCAGGGCCATCTGGCCGGCGTGCTGCGCGACCACTTCCTGCTCGACCAGGACACCACGCAGATCTACGAGATCGGCGTGAAGGAAGTGTGGGAGGTCGAGAAGCCGCTCGATCGCGTCATCCACACCATCGGCTGGCCGCTGAAGCTCGGCAGCAAGTGGCGCGAGTACGGCGGCGCCTGGATCTACCCGATGGGCGGCAATCAGGTGTCCATCGGCATGGTGGTGGGGCTTGACGCCGCCGACGCCAACATCTCGGCGCACGACCTGCTGCAGCAGGCCAAGACCAACCCGCTGTTCCGCGACATCCTCAAGGGTGGCCGCCGCGTTGCGTGGGGAGCCAAGACCATCCCGTCGGGCGGGATCTACGGCCTGCCGAGCCGCTTTCACGTTCCGGGTGCGGTGCTGTGCGGTGACTCCGCCGGCTTCGTGAACCTGGCCGCGCTGAAGGGCGTGAGCTACGCCATGAAGAGCGGCATCATCGCCGCCGAGAGCATCGCCGCCGCGATCAAGGACGGCACGGCCGAACAGACCACCGGCCTGTGGAACTACGACGAGGCCATCAAGGACTCCGACGTGTGGAAGGACCTCTGGAAGGTGCGGAATTTCCGCCCCTCATTCCAAAAGGGCTTCCTGTACGGCGGCTTCGTCAACGGGCTCTCCATCGTCACCAGGGGCAAGCTGCCCAAGCAGGTGAAGATCAAGGCCGATCGCGACGAGCCGGTCATCATCGGGCCCGACCGCGACTACCCCAAGGCTGACGGCGAATACATCTTCGACAAGCTGTCGTCGGTGTTCCTGTCGGGCAACAAGACGCGCGACGACCAGCCCAACCACATTCGCGTGCGCACGAATGTGCCGCTTGAGCTGGCGGTCTCGTGGGAGAACATGTGCCCGGCCAAGGTGTACGAGGTCGTCCCCGACAGCGAGAAGGACGGCTTCGTGGATGTGCGCGTGAACAACCCGAACTGCGTGCAGTGCGGTGCCATCACGGCCAAGGGTGGCCAGCTCACCCCGCCCGAGGGCGGCAGCGGGCCGGAGTACACGCTCACCTAGGAGATCGTCCGCGCCTCCGAGGCGTGCCGGGCGGCATTGGCCACGTACCGCGCGGCCTGTGCGGCGAGCCCGGCACGCTCCTCGGCGGTGAGTTCGCGCTTCACCTTCGCGGGTACGCCAACCACCAGTACCCCAGGCGGTACCTGCATGCCCTCGGGCACCAGCGCGTGGGCGCCGACGATGCTCTGGGTACCGATTGTGGCGCCATTCAGCACGGTGGCCCCGATGCCGATGAGGCACTCGTCCTCAACCGTGCATCCGTGGACCGTGGCCTGGTGGCCAATGGTCACGCGGTCGCCCACCACACAGGGCATGCCGGGATCGGCGTGCAGCACCGCGCCGTCCTGCACGTTGGTGTCGTCACCGACCGCGACATCCTCGATATCGCCGCGGAGAACGGCCGTGGGCCACACAGATGACCGGGCCCCAAGGCGCACGCGGCCGATCACCACTGCGGCCTGGTGAACAAACGCGTCGGCTGCGAGCGACGGAGTGTCCCGCCCAAGTCCCTGAATCACGTGCCAAACCTCCCGAGTTGCCCCACAGGGGCAGGATATGCCGCCACTTCGGCGTACGGTGCCGATGGTAGGGTTGCCACGTAGGCAATTGCACACGAATCGCCGAGGAGCGATCAATGCGTCGAGGTCTCACCGTTGCTGTCGCCGTCATCTCATCCGCCGCCCTCATCGGGCTCGGCGCAGGTTGCGGAGGCTCCGATTCCGGCGCGTCGTCGACGCCCGGTGACGCCACGACAATCGCCAACAACGCTCCTCAGACTGACTCCAACGGCAAGACGGTGCCGGCTCCCGGCGCCGCCGCGGGAGGAACTACAGGCGGGGAGGCAACCTCTGGCGGCGCCGCAGGTGGGGCGGTCGCGGGGTCGGGCGACGTCGCAGCCGGTAAGACGCTGTTTGAGGCCAGTTGCCAGGGCTGCCACCTCGGCGCAGGCACCCAGGCTGGCGGCGTTGGTCCCAAGTTGCAGGGCATGGGCCTTCCGCTCGCCAAGATCAAGATGCAGATCATGAACGGTGGTGGCGGCATGCCGGCCGGCCTCCTGAGCGGTACCGACCTCGATAACGCCGCGGCGTACGTCGAGAGCATTCAGAAGTAGCGCCGGGCGCATGTCACTCGAGGTCGCCGCGGGGGACCGGGACGGCCTTGTCGTCATCACCCTCCGCGGTGAACTCGACATCTACACGGTCCCCGTCTTTCGGCGCGAGGTGAAATCGGTCGCCGCGGGACAGTCGGTCGTGGTCGACATGGACGGGATCACCCTGCTCGATTCGTCGGGGCTGGGCGCGATCGTGGCACTGCACAGCAAGGCCAAGGAGGGAGGCGGCGTGGTGGCCATCGCGTCGACGTCGCGGCCCGTGCTCCGCGTGTTCGAGGTCACGGGGCTCCGCAGCACGTTCCCGATCGGCGATGATGTGGACGCCGCAATTGCGGCGATGAAGAACTTCTCCCGGGAGGCATAGCGCGTGCTCGACCTGCGGCTCATCAGGAAGGACACCGACACGGTTCGGGCATCGCTCGCCCGCCGCGGCGACGTGGCAGAACTCGACCGTGTCCTCGAACTCGACGCCGCATGCCGTGCCCTGCGTGCCGAGGTGGAGGAGATGCGCGCGGAGAGCACCCGCATCGCCAAGTCCATCGGTCAGGCGAAGAAGCAGGGCGACGACGTGCCTGCGGCCCAGGAGGACGAGGCGCGCGCACTCCGTGAGCAGACGGGCGCGAAGGAAGATCTGCTGCGCGCAGCCGAAGCGGACCGCGACGCGGTGCTGCTCGGCCTTCCCAATCTCGCACAGGATGAGGCCCCCGACGGCGGCGAGGACGACGCCGTGGAGTTGCGCGCAGTTGGACAGATCCCCGAGTTCGAGGGGCAACCGCGCGATCATGTGACGCTCGCAGAGGGGCTTGGCGGACTCGACCTCGAACGCGCGGCGCGCACCAGTGGCGCGCGTTTCGCCTACCTGCTCGGGCCCCTCGTGCGCCTGCAGATGTCGCTGGTTACCTACGCGGTGGACCTGCTCGAGGGGCAAGGGTTCACCCCAGTCATCCCACCCGTGCTGGTGCGCGAAGAGGCGCTGCTTGGCACCGGGTTCTTTCCAACCGACCGCTCGGCGATCTACGAGACGGCTGCCGACGACCTCTTCCTGGTCGGCACCTCTGAAGTGCCCCTTGCCGCCTTGCATCAGGATGAGATCCTCTCCGAGGACGATCTTCCGCTGCGCTACGCCGGTATCTCCACGTGCTTCCGGCGAGAGGCCGGCGCCGCCGGTCGCGACACGCGGGGAATCTTCCGCGTGCACCAGTTCGACAAGGTCGAGATGTTTTCGTTCGTCACTCCCGAGCAGTCGGCCGACGAACACCTGCGCATTCTCGGCCTCGAAGAACGGATCCTCCAGGACCTGCAGATCCCGTACCGGGTCGTTGATGTGGCCGTCGGCGACCTCGGCGCATCTGCGGCCCGCAAGTTCGACTGCGAAGCGTGGATGCCGGGGCAGGGGCGGTATCGCGAGGTGACGTCGTGCTCCAACTGCACCGACTATCAGGCCCGTCGCCTGCGCTGCCGCACAAAGCGGGGCAAGGAGACCCTGCCGGTGCACACGCTGAATGGCACGGCGGTCGCTGTGGGCCGCACCCTCATTGCCCTGCTCGAAAACCACCAGCGCCCGGACGGCAGCGTGGCGATTCCCGAAGCGCTTCAGGCATTCGGCGCGCCGCCCGAGCTCACGCCGCGCTGATGCCGTGACCGCTCCCCGGGTCGTCATCGTCGGCCACGTGGAGTGGGTCACCCACGCGCTCGGTGAGGTGCCGGCGCGCGGCCGCATTGCCGACCTTCACGGTGCGTTCACGGAGCCTGCAGGGGGCGGGGGAGTCGCTGCTGCTGCGGCCGCGCGCCTCGGTGCTCCGGTGCGCCTCCTCACGGCCGTCGGGAACGATGACGCGGCCGCGTCCTCCCTCGATCTGCTGCGCAGCCGGGGCATCGACGTAGCGGCGGCCCGGCGGCCAATGCCGCAGACTCCCGTGCTCACCATCACCGGACGCGACGGCGAGCGCACCATCATGGTGGTGGGGAACCGCCTGCAGGCACAGGCGGCAGACGGCATGCACGAATCAGCGCTTGCTGATGCCGGAGCGGCGTATTACACGGGGGAAGACCCCGCGCTCCTGGCCGAGGTTCGCGCCCGTGTGCCCCTGCTCGTGGTGAGTGCCCGACGGAGCGCCGACCTCGTTGCATCCGGGGTCGCCGCGGATGTGGTGGTCGGCAGCCTGAATGATCCCGACGAACACACGGATGACCTTCCGGCGCATCTGCGGCCCCAGTGGTGCGTGCAGACCGACGGCGCGAACGGTGGGGTCATCGTCACGATTGACGGCACCGAGACCCGATACGCACCTGCACCGCCACCCGGTGCCGTGATCGACTCCTACGGGTGCGGCGACAGCTTCGCTGCTGGGCTCACCGTTGGTCTCAGCCGCGGGCTCGCCATCACCGACGCCGCAGCCCTGGGAGCCGGGGCAGGCGCGGCCTGCACCACCTGGAGGGGCGGCATCGGCCCCACGTGACCGCTCGCGCACCCGAGACGCCAGAGGGCGAAGCGCCTGCGGGGGTGACCCCCAGCCGAATCATCTGGGGCGTCGTGCTGGTGGTTGTGCTGTTCGTCGGACTCTTCGTGCTCATCAGCAAAGCCGCAGGATTCTCAAATGTCGTTGATGTGCTGCAGCACGCTGACGTCAGCTGGATGGCGGCCTGCCTCGCGCTGCAGGTGGTGTCGTGGGCTGGCTACGTGGTGGTGATGTGGGGGGTGGTCGAGATGGACGGCGGCCTCCGGCTCCGTCCATGGCACGCAATCCGCCTGTGGCTTCTGAGTCTCGGTGGCACGCGCATCGTGTCGCCGGCGGGTGCGGGTGGCATGGCCACCACGTACTGGGCGCTCTGCCGGGCGGGAATGCGTCGTCGCAATGCCCTCCGTCGTGTGTTCGCGATCGGCATTCTCGTGTTCGCCATCTTCGGACTGCTGGCATTCGGGGCCTCAGTCGCCGCCGCCGCCATCGGGCCGGATGCGCCCCTCGGCATGACGCTGCCCTCGATCATCGGGGTACCCATCATCGGGGTCTGGGGTGTGTGGTTCGGCTTGCCCGGGCGTGCGGAGCGTGTGTCAACTCCCCGCAGCACCGGCTGGCTCGCGCGCGGACTGGCCGCCGCGGCGTCGGGCGTCATCGTCACGCGCGAGGTGCTCCTGCGTCCGCGCATGCACACGGTGCCCCTCCTGGGAACAGTGGGCTATTGGGTGTTCGATGTGTTGTCGCTGTGGGCCGCCATGCGCGCAGTGGGCGCCGAGGTGCCGCTGCTGGGCGTTGCCATGGGATACGCCGTCGGCTACGTGGCGCTGTTGTTCCCGCTGCCGACCGGCGGGTACGGAGCGATCGACGCGGCAACCACGTTCGCGCTCACGGCACTCGATCTGCCGCTGGCCCAGACCTTCGCGGGCGTCGTGGTGTGGCGCGCCTTCAGTTTCTGGCTGCCCACGATTCCCGCCCTCGTCGCGCTCGCACGGGTACGGGATCTCGGGCGGGCGATGGCCACCTATCGCGGTGATGACGAGGCCCCGGAGCGCCCCGTCACCACACCATAGGGCCTACGCCTCGGGCGGCCAGCCCTCGCCCGGGCCTGCGGGAGTCTGTCCGGCGACGATCATGCGCTGTCGGCCCGGGTCCATGGCTTCGTAGGGGCGCACCACAGGGGCACGCCAGCCCACATACGAGATGCACGCGGCGTCGGGGTCATTCGGATGCTGGCGGATGGCCTCCGACAGGGCGTGCGCGTCGCCCAGTCCGATACCGGACGAGATGCCGGTCTCAGGGCCGAAGAAGTGCGCGGAGTCACCGATGAGCACAAGTCCCGGTGTCCACCACTCAGGCGTGGTGAGGAGGTCGGGCTCGCCGTACCGCACCTGCTCGATGCTCTCGAGCGCCTCCACGCCCAGGCGCGATTCGGGCAGCAGTCGCGTCCACATCTCCTTGATGGCATCCAGACCGGGCGCGAGGGCCGCCTCGGCACCCACCTTGTCGATGCTGCGCCAGCCGGCAGACCCCTGCGGCCACGAGAGCATGCCGATGTGCTGGCCGTTGGAGGTGTACGCCATCGCGAACGAGGTCTCCGATGGGGTGGTGCTCATCCATGCCAGCGTGCCCTCCGGCAGTGCGGCGTAGTGCGCCTCCATGCCCGCCATGCTGCGCACGCGGGAGTCCTTGCCGTCGCAGGCGATGACCAGGTCGCTCTCGATGGTGCGCTGCCCCTCGGGCCCCTCGATGACCACCCCGACGACGCGCCCGTCGTCGTCCTTCACCAGGTCAACCACGGAGTGCTCGTACTCCACGGGGAGGTCTTCGGCGATCGCGTTGATCACCTTGCCCACCTCGATGCACACCGCCACGGCAGCCTGCCCGTCCTGTGGTGCGATCTCGCGACCCTCAGGCCACACCGCGTCGAGCACACCGATTTCCTTGAGTGGCTCGTAGCCCTGGAAACCGAGCATGTAGCCGCGGGGGATATAGGCCCCCTCCGGCATGCGCTCGATGATCGTCGGCTCAAATCCACGTGTCCGGAGGAGCTTTCCGAGCGTCAAGCCGACCATGCCCCCGCCTGCGATAACGATCTTCATGCGCGTAATCCTACCGGTGTCACAGTGGCCGCGGGCACCCGTACCAACCGATACGATCACCGGATGGCGGCCCCCTTCCTCCGTTCCCCTTTGCGCGCCCTTGGCGCGCTCGCAGTGCTTGCCGGATTCCCCCTCGCGGTTGGGTGCAGCGGCGACATCGAGGGGCGTGTGTCGGTGGTCGGTTCTGCGACCGTGCTTCCGTACGCGTCCGCCGTCGCC
>Ga0209086_10004180_pt1 | contig 10763 bp, 6 predicted proteins | sample M_130207_XF_Meta_FD_187312 | JGI IMG/M metagenome (GOLD analysis project Ga0209086, IMG submission 187312) | Freshwater microbial communities from Lake Montjoie, Canada to study carbon cycling - M_130207_XF_MetaG (SPAdes) (version 2) | ecosystem: Environmental > Aquatic > Freshwater > Lake...
CTGAAATTCTAATGAAATATAGGCTTGCTTTTTGTGGAGTGGGTGAAGTGAATTGGTGTGAGGCCCTTGGCACAGTGCTTGCTAACGATGAAGTAATAAATGGAGTTAGTGAACGAGGTGGGCATCCCGTGGTAAAGAAAAAACTTCGTCAATGGTATCTCCGTATCACCGATTATGCAGAACGCCTTTTGGCTGGATTGCAGACAGTAGACTTTAGTGATAGCATGAAGGATATGCAAACCAATTGGATCGGAAAAAGTTTTGGAGCAGAGATTGATTTTGAAATTGCTTCTGAAAATTCATTTTCGAGCACTAGTCATCTAAAAGTATATACAACTCGTCCTGATACTATTTTTGGAGTCGATTTTATGGTTATTGCTCCAGAGCATGAGCTCATCACAACCATAACATCTCCTGAACAAAAAAAGGCTGTTGAGGAGTACCTTGAATATGTTAACAGTAGAAGTGAACGTGAACGAATGGCCGAAAAGAAAATCACTGGCGTATTCAGTGGGGCGTATTGTAAAAATCCATTCAATAATGTCTTGATTCCTATTTGGATCAGTGAGTATGTATTAGCTGGTTATGGAACCGGTGCGATTATGGCCGTGCCTTGTGGAGATGAGCGTGATTTTAAATTTGCACAATATTTCAGCATTCCCATAACCAATATTATCGGACAGTTTTTTAACGGTAATGAGGCTAATCCAACAAAAGATGCGCGTTTAGAAAACAGTGGATTTTTAGATGGGCAATTAATGTCTGATGCCATAACCGTTGCATTAGACAAACTTGAAGAACTTGGAATAGGTAAAAGACAAACGAATTATAAAATGCGTGATGCCGCATTTAGTAGGCAACGCTACTGGGGTGAACCATTTCCAATAGTATGGAAGGATGATATTGCCATCCCATTGTCTGCAACTGACTTACCCATAGCACTACCTGAATTATCTGAACTTAGGCCAGGCCCTGATGCTCAAGGACCACTTGCAAACCTACCTGAATGGGTGAGTTATGATGGCGGAGCTCGTGAAGTGAATACGATGCCAGGTTATGCAGGTAGTAGTTGGTATTTCCTTCGTTATATGGATCCACAAAATGAAAGTGAATTTTGTAGCAGAGAAGCAAGTGATTATTGGGGACAGGTTGATTTATACATAGGGGGTACTGAGCATGCTGTTGGGCATCTATTGTATAGTAGGATGTGGACTAAGGTATTGTTTGACCTAGGTCATATTGGTTTTGATGAACCATATAAGCGGCTTGTGAACCAAGGAAAGATTGGGGGAGACTCTAGATTGGTATATCGAGTACGAAATTCAAAGCAATTTGTTTCAGCAGGTTTAAAAGACAATTATGAAACTGATGAGATTCATGTAGATGTAAGTTTAGTTGATGGCTTCTTACTTGATATGGAAGGGTTCACAAAGTGGAAACCTGATTTTTCGGATGCTACGTTCGTCACTGAAGATGGGGAATATAAATGTGGTGCTCGACTTGAAAAAATGAGTAAACGCTATTTTAATGTAGTGAATCCAGATGATATCGTTGAAAAATATGGGGCAGATACATTTAGGATGTATGAAATGTTTCTTGGTCCTGTTGAACAAGACAAGCCTTGGGATACAAAGGGGATCGAAGGGGTACACAGGTTTATTCGAAAATTTTGGCGTTTGTTTTTTGATGTAGAAAAAGGATTAATTGCAAATACAAGCCCTGCAGATGCAGCATCGTGGAAGGTTTTTTATAAGATGTTGAAAAAAGTGGAAGAAGATACTGCACGTTTTTCATTTAATACTGCAGTGAGCGGATTTATGATTGGGGTGAATGAGCTGACTGACTTGAATTGCCATTCAATTGAGTTGCTTAAAAAATTCCTAATTGTATTGACTCCATATGCCCCACATATTTGTGAGGAAATTTGGAAACAGATTGGTGAAGTAGGATCCGTTTTGGATGCATCATATCCTGTAGTGGATGAAACATATTTAATTGAAACGAGTAAAGAATATCCTGTTGCCGTAAATGGCAAAACGAGAATTATTCTGAATATTGATTTAAATGCCACCCAAGCAGATGTGGAAGCTCTAGTGCTGAAGGAGCCTATGATCATGAAGTGGTTAGATGGCAAGCCACCAAAGAAAATTATATTTATCAAAAACAAAATGATTAATGTGGTTATTTAGCAGTTGCGAGTTGGTGCCTTCCGGCATTTCCTTGTTATCGTAATTTTTTTGGTTTTGGCGCGTTAAATTTATAGTATAGATTCTTGACTATTGGTGTAAATTCACATTATGATCAACCCTCATTTGAATCCTGCTGAGGATCCTACTGGCTCAACCGACGGTGAGTTTGAAAATACTATTAGGCCGAGTATTTTGGAAGATTTCTCTGGCCAACCTGATATCATAGAGAATCTTCGAATTTTTATCAAAGCAGCTCAGATGAGATCAGAAGCGCTCGATCATGTGCTTTTTCATGGTCCTCCAGGGTTAGGTAAAACAACGTTATCTCGGATTGTTGCTAGAGAGATGGGGGTTCAAATAAAAGAGACTTCAGGTCCTGTTATCGAAAAACCTGCAGATTTAGCAGGTTTGTTGACTAGTCTAGAAGCGAATGATGTCCTGTTTATTGACGAGATACATCGATTAAGTAATGTGGTTGAGGAGTATTTGTATTCAGCCATGGAAGATTATAAGATTGATATTATGATTGATAGTGGACCAAGTGCAAAAACAATTCAAATCAATCTCAATCCGTTTACGTTAATCGGAGCAACAACACGAAGTGGATTACTTACCGCTCCATTGCTTTCTAGGTTTGCAATAAAATCCCGTTTAGAGTATTATCCTGTTGATGTGTTGGATCGTATTATAACACGATCGGCTTCCATATTAGGAGTGAAAATCACATCGGATTCATCACGTGAAATTGCAGGAAGAAGTAGGGCAACCCCCCGTATTGCAAATGGCTTATTAAAGCGCGTACGTGATTTTGCTCAGGTACTTGGAAATGGGGTAATCACAATGGATGTCACAAAACATGCATTAAAAGCGCTGCATGTGGATGAGCATGGACTTGACGAAATGGATAATAGAATTCTTACAACCATCATTGATAAATTCAAAGGTGGTCCTGTGGGACTAGGAACAATTGCTACTGCTGTTGGAGAGGAGTCTGGAACAATTGAAGATGTTTATGAGCCATTTTTGATTCAGCAAGGCTTTCTTCAGAGAACGCCTCGTGGAAGAGAAGTTACTTCTAAGGCATACGAGCACCTTGGTAGGACAATGTTTAAACGAAATGATAATATGTTATTCTAATATCAGTATACATATAAATAGAAAAGCCATGTTTTATTTTAACATGGCTTTTCTATTTGATTGATATTGGATTAATCTTCTTTTACAAGTAGTCGGAAACCATTTCCGTGTATGTTTACAATTTCTACCATCGGATCTTCTTTCAGGTATTTTCTGAGTTTAGCAATATATACATCCATGCTTCTGCCATTAAAGTAATTGTCGTTGCCCCATATTTTCTTCAGTGCAAGATCACGCTGAAGTAAATCATTTTTATATTCACTAAGCATCTTCAGTAACTCATTTTCTTTGGGGGATAACGTTGTTTTATTTCCAGCAATACTCAGCTCTCTTAGTTTTGGGATAAAGTGATAATTACCAAGATCATATTCAATGTTTACGATTTCTTTATTTTGCTCTTCATTTCTTTTTAAGATTGCTTTGATCTTGAAAAGTAACAATTCAGAGTCGAATGGTTTGGTGATATAATCATCTGCGCCAAGTTTGTATCCTTTGATTTGATCTTCCTTCATTGATTTGGCTGAAAGAAAAAATAACGGAACATCAGGATTGGTATTCCTGATTTCTTCGGCAAGCATGAAGCCATCCATTTTTGGCATCATCACATCCAATAAGCAAAGCTCAAATTTCTCGCGTTGAAAAGCAGCTAACCCTAGTCGGCCATCTCTTTCCAAAATGACTTCGAAGTCATTTAGTTCTAAAAAATTTTTCAAAACTAAGCCAAGATTAGGATCATCTTCGCAAAGGAGAATTTTATGTTTTGGATTGGTTGTGCTCATATATATTGATTTTCAACAAATAAAATTATTAACTGCCATATTAAGTAGCTATTTGCAATAAAATTTTGTTAAACCGATACAGATTTTAATGAAAAATTACTATTTGATAGCATCGATTGATAGGGGAAGTCAAATCCAGCAGGTACAAGGTTGATTTAATTTAACTAAATATGTACTATTTAATTACTTGAAATTCAATTTAATCGCATTTTATCGAGAGATATGTTAGATTTTAGGCGCTAATTGGCCAAAATATTTACCTTTATGCCGGTTTTTCATAGGATATTGGATTTTAAAACGGGCCGGATTTCTATCCTGGCCCTCTTTTATTTTAGGAATAACTTACCGCTATGGTCTATACCAATTTTTTCTTCTTTTTTCATTTCTTCTAGTACCTGATATAGCTCTTCTTTTTTTGTGTCCATTTTTTCTTCTAATACTTTGATGTCAAGGTGTTCTCTTAGGAGCAATGCATTAATTTTAGTATAGATTGTTGTGAATTGATCACTTTGAATAGGTTGTTTAGTTTTTCTAGTACAATTATCGCATTTGCCACATTCAACTATTGTTAAATCGCCGAAGTAATTTCCAATATAAGTGGATCTGCATGTTTGTGAATTGCAATAGTTAATCATTGCATTTATTCTTTCTATGAATTGCTTCTTTCTTTTTAGGTAATTTTCGTAGTTAAGGTTAAGCTCCTCTGTCTTTATTCTATTTTGTAAATAAACAATTTGTGGTGTTTCCCTTCGAGGTGAATATTCAATGATATTATTTTTGTTTAAAAACTCAAGTTGAGTAATTAAAAAGGTATAATTCATTTTTAGTATATTGGATAATTGCATTTCATCAACTCGAACAGGAATATCAAAAATTCCGCTGTACGTTCTCAGTAGACATTTAACAACTTCCTCACTGATTGGATTATTTTTTTCAAATTCATTTAGGTCTGATTTAGTAGACGTGAATTGAATTAATGATGGCTTGAAGACTTGTTCCATAAAGGAAATAATCCGTTCTTGTTTTAATGCCTGTAATGAATAGATAACTTCGTTGAGGTTTAGCTTGAACTTTTTAATAAAATCTTCTAGGTTAAAATCAAATGACTCATTGGCACCTAGTCCTGTTGGTATTTGAAAATAATTTGCTAATGCTTGATAGACTATTCTAATGGTCTTGATTTCGGGGAATCTACTACTTGGTTGATTTTTTAATTCTGCTAATTCATTTTCATTGTAGAGCAAAATTGGATATGCTTCATTTCCGTCTCTTCCAGCTCTGCCGGCTTCTTGATAATAATTCTCTAGGCAATCTGGAATGTCAGCATGAACTACCAGGCGCACATTGGATTTATCAATTCCCATTCCGAATGCATTGGTGCAAATCATAATGCGCGTTGTTCCAATAATCCATTTCTCTTGCTTTTCTTTTCTTGCTTCTTGGCTAAGCCCTGCATGATAGTAATCGCAATTGATGCCCAGCTGATTGAGTAAGTCTGATAATTCTTTAGTCTTCCTTCTGGTCTTGCAATAAATAATACCACTTCCATTAACTGTGTCAAGTATAGATTTTATTCTATTTATTTTATCTAAGCAAAATTCTGCCTGATAGATTAGATTCTTTCTGTTAAAAGATGTCATGAAAGTTTCGCCTTTCTCCATCCCTAGTTTTTCTATGATATCCTTTTTTACTAATTCTGTTGCAGACGCAGTTAGTGCAATAAGTGGTACTTTTTCGAACTGTTCTCTTATTTTGGCAATATTCAGATAAGAAGGTCTAAAGTCATATCCCCATTGAGAAATGCAATGCGCTTCATCTACTGCTATTAAGTTTATGGGTAATTGACTGATTCGTTCAACAAACGATCTTGCTTCTAGTCTTTCTGGTGAAACATAAATGAATTTTAATTCATCATCAAGTCCGGCTCTTAGTATTTCAGAAATTTCATGATGTGATATCCCGGAAACAATAGCAGCTGCAGGGATATTCATATTTCGTAAATTTTGCACTTGGTCCTCCATGAGTGCAATAAGGGGTGAGATAACTAGGCAGCAACCTGGCTTACTTAATGCAGGTACTTGAAAACAAATTGATTTACCTCCACCAGTTGGCAGTACAGCTAATGCATCCCTCCCGTCTAAGATAGAATTAATAATTTCTTCTTGTAACGGCCTAAATGAATCATGGCCCCAATATGTTTTTAGGATTTCCTTTGGGGTCATTTTAGTTTTTTAGTATCAAATTACTTTCTTAAAAAACAATCTAACAGAATTAATGGCTAGTACAACATCACTCAACCCCATTACTAACGCTCCAAAGGTTGGAGTAAGAAAACCAAAAGCTGCAATTGGAATGGCTATTACGTTGTAGAAAAACGCCCAAAATAGATTTTGTTTGATAGTTAGGTAAGTGTTCTTTCCTAAGCCTAATGCAAGGGGTAGTTTTTTGAGTCCTTGATTCATCAATACTACTTGTGCGCTTTGTATGGCTAATTGAGACGCATCGCTCAGTGAGATGCCTATTGTGGCTTTAGCTAGGGCTGGGGCATCGTTAATGCCATCACCTACCATCGCAGTTGGTAGCATTGCATTTAGAGCGGCTATTGTTTCTAGTTTTTCAGATGGGCTCTGTTCGGATTTCACTTCATCAATTCCAAGTAATGCAGCTAGATTATCGCACTTTTCTTTTCGGTCTCCACTCAGTAGGATTGTTTTTATCTGCTTACTTTTTAGGTAGTCTATAATTTCTTTTGCTTCAGGCCTTATCTCATCAATCACATCAATCCATCCTATAAGCTTATCGTTTTTTAGAATATATACATTGTGATTACTTTCTTCTGTTAGCGCGTTGGCTATTTTGTAAGAGCCAGCCCAATAGATATTTCCATCCTTATCAGTTGCTTTCATTCCTATGCCTTTTACCTCCTCGGTACTTTGCCACTTTACTTCATTCTTTGTCTTAAATGATTTTGCTACACATTGTGCGATGGGATGAGTAGAATATTTTTCTAATGAATAAACCACTTTAGACCATTCATCTTCATTTGTATCGAATATTTTATGGTCCGATAAGGTAAAAGATCCGGTAGTAAGTGTCCCTGTTTTATCAAAAACAACCTGTTTGATTGTGCGAAAATTTTCTAAGCTTTTAGCATTTCGAAAGAGGATGCCAGATCGGGCAGCACGACCAAGTCCAACCGCGATAGCAGCTGGTGTGGCTAATCCCATGGCACATGGGCAGGCAATTACCAGTACTGCAATACTCCGCATTAGAGCAGGAGTGAATTCATCCAGGTAAATATAATTTGCGATAAATGTGATTAGACCAATTCCCAAAACCACTGGTACAAATATGGCGCTAATTTTATCTGCTAAGTTTTGTATGGGTGGTTTTTCACCCTGTGCTTGTTTAACTAAATTTAAAATTCCAGACAATACTGTATCGTCTCCAACTGCAGTGACTTGAGCCTTGATTTGCCCTGACTCAATGATGCTCCCACCTATGAGTTTGTCTTTTTGAAATTTATGTATTGGAATACTCTCTCCAGTAAGTAAGGCCTCATTGACATGCCCTTCTCCCCATAAAATTTTACAATCGATTGGCACTTGTTCACCTGTTCTAATCAAAATCAAATCTCCAACCTTGAGTTGAGTATTTTCAATGGGGAAGATGACTTCTTGATGATTTTCATCAAATGCAATCATGTTTGCCATGACTTTCTGCGAGCGCACCAATGCTTTCAAGGCAGTTTGGGTAGAATTGATGGATGCTTCTTCAAGGTAGTTGCCTAAAAATACTAGAGTTATGATGGTAGCAGCAGTTTCGTAAAATAGAAAGCCTTCTGCTTGGCCAATGAATGATCCGATAAGACTATAGATGAATGCTGATGAGGCTCCAATGGTAATCAGAACATTCATGTTTGGGATGCCATTTTTCAAACTTTTTATTGCACTCTTTCCGAAATATGCCATTCCAACAACATACACAGGGATACAGATGGCAAGTTGAATCCACGGATTCATAAGCCAATGTATATGTATCCACCGTTCCAGCATGTGAAGCATAAGGGTTAAGGTAAAAGGCAAGCAAAAAAAGAATCGTTCAACATGTGTTGAAGGAAATTTTCTTTTTTTAGGAGTCTCAATATTATTTTGCTTAATGACTTCATAGCCAAGATCATGAATCCCTTTTACTAGGGTACTTGGAGCAATGTTTTCGACTATTTCAAAGGATACATCACCATCAATCGGATTTACCTTGATGTTTTGCATGCCTTGTTTTTCGAGAAACTTGTTTATGGTGAGTGCGCAATTGCCACAGGTCATTCCATCAACTTTCCATTGTATTTTCTCCATAATGTAAAATTACTGAATATACACGCATTTCCTCTCCTCGAAAATGTGAAAAAGCATTATTAGGCTATGCTTTTTTAGGTAATTCATAGTATTAATTTGAGTATGCTTTACCTCTTCATGAATCACATTATCTTTGCATTACGATGGTAGTACTAGAGAGACAGTATGGTGTAAATGATTTGCCAACTCTTGCGGCTGAGTTGATACAAGTAGCGGGAGGAATCAAGGTATGGGCCTTTGAAGGTGAAATGGGTGCAGGGAAAACTACCTTAATCAGTGAGTTGTGTAAGCAACTTGGTGTTACTGATCCTGTGAGTAGTCCTACATTCGCCATTGTAAATGAATACGCCTACTTGCTTGAAGAGTTAAATTCTAGCCTTTTTCACATAGATCTTTACAGGATGGAAGATGAAGATGAAGCAAGACGAGCAGGTATTGAAGAATGCCTTTATAGTGGGAAACGTTGTTTTGTAGAATGGCCTCAACGTGTTCCATCCATTTTTCCTGATGAGTTCATTAAAATTAGACTAGATTATGATGGAGAAACGAGCAGGACAATTCGTGTTGTATCCATAAAAAATGATTAATTTACTATTTGATTTAGGACAATGAACCCCAAGCAACCATATATTAGTTCAGGTTTTAGTTATGAGACTTTAGCGGAAACATTGGACATAAAGGCATCCGCAGCTTCTTTGTCTATTGCTATCCCAAAAGAAAATGCTTTTCAAGAAAATAGGATTGCTCTTACGCCCGATGCAGTAGGAGTTCTTGTCTCAAATGGTCATCGGGTTGCCGTAGAGTATAAAGCTGGAGAAGGCTCTCATTTTTCAGATAATGATTACGCTGAGGCTGGCGCCTTAATTATTCATGACAAAAAGGAGCTTTTTAAAAATGATTTAATTGTAAAGTCGGCACCTGTTTCTGATGTGGAGTTGCCTTTATTGACAGCAGGTCAAACCATTATTTCTCCTATTCATCTTCCCGTAATGAAAACCCATATTCTGGAAAAGATGATGGAAAAGAAAATTACGGCTCTTTCATTTGAAAACCTGAAGGATGAATCTGGGCATAATCCAATTGTACGGAGTATGAGTGAGATTGCAGGCAGTGCAGTGATGTTAATCGCGGGTCAATATTTAGGCAGTGTAAATAGTGGAAAAGGTGTTTTGCTTGGTGGCATATCGGGAATACCTCCTACTAAAGTTATTATCATTGGTGCTGGAATTGTTGGAGAGTATGCTGCTCGAACTGCCTTAGCGGTTGGCGCAAGTGTTAAGGTATTCGATAATAATATTTATAAATTAAAGCGTCTTCAAAATAATATTGGTGTTCGTTTGTGGACTTCAGTATTGGAGCCTAAAATTCTAGCCAAACAACTTAAGACCTGCGATGTTGCAGTTGGAGCCTTAACTTCAGCAAGTGGAAGAACACCTGTTGTTGTCTCAGAAGAAATGGTTTCTATGATGAGGCCTGGTAGTGTCATTGTGGATGTGAGTATAGATAGGGGCGGTTGTTTTGAGACATCTGAAGTTACTTCTCATGAGATGCCGGTCATTACAAAATTTGGTGTTATACATTACGGTGTGCCAAATATTCCTTCAGGATTTGCTCGAACTGCATCGCAAGCAATAAGTAATGTATTGATGCCTCTTTTGTTAAAAATTAGTGATGAAGGCGGTTTGGAAAAATTAATTTGGCATCAATTAAATATCCGAAACGGAGTATACCTCTTTAAGGGGGCACTTACAAATTTTCATCTTAGCCAACGATTCAACTTAAAATATACCGATTTAAATTTGTTGATTGCAAGCCAACGTTGAGCAACACAAATTGAATTCATCTTTTCATCCTAGTATAGACAAACTCACTAATTTCTTTTTTCCTAAATTCACAAAAGTTAATCGAAAAGAATGAAAGCAATTATCCCTGTTGCAGGTGCCGGAACAAAATTACGTCCACATACCTATACTCAACCTAAGGCGTTGATTCCGCTTGCAGGAAAAACAATATTGAGTATTATTATTGATCAATTAGTAGAAGCAGGAGTAACCGAATTGATTCTTGTGGTGGGATACCTTGGCGATAAAATACAAGACTATGCTAAGGCACATTATCCCAATCTAAATATTGTGATTATTCAGCAGAATGAGAGAAGAGGCTTGGGTCATGCTGTATATTTATGCAAGGAAGAGGTGGGTAGTGATGAAATGATTATTGTATTGGGGGATACTATTTGTGAATATAATGTTACTGATTTTTTATCCATTATGGGATCCGTATTAGGCGTAAAAAGGGTTGAC
>Ga0209086_10004181_pt1 | contig 10761 bp, 8 predicted proteins | sample M_130207_XF_Meta_FD_187312 | JGI IMG/M metagenome (GOLD analysis project Ga0209086, IMG submission 187312) | Freshwater microbial communities from Lake Montjoie, Canada to study carbon cycling - M_130207_XF_MetaG (SPAdes) (version 2) | ecosystem: Environmental > Aquatic > Freshwater > Lake...
AGCGCGGCTTCGGCATCCGCGGCGCAGTGGGCAATCCCGACCGCGGCAACACTGCCGCCTCGCAGCTCAAGCCCGGCGATATTGATTGGGACCACATCTTCGGCAAGGTCGGCGTGCGCTGGTTTCATACCGGCGGCATCTACGCGGCACTCTCCGCCACCACCGCTGAACTGACGGTGGAAGCCGTCAAGGCCGCCAAAAAACACGGCACCATCGTCAGCTACGACCTGAACTATCGCCCCTCGCTCTGGAAAACCATCGGCGGCCTTAAGAAAGCCCAAGAGGTCAACCGCGAGATTGCTAAATACGTGGACGTGATGATCGGCAACGAGGAGGACTTCACCGCTTCGCTCGGCTTCGCCGTCAAGGGTCAGGAAACCCTGGGGCATATCGAGACCGACGCCTTCAAGGCGATGATCGAAACCGCCGTGAAGGAATTCCCCAACTTTAAGGTCGCCGCCACCACGCTGCGCCACGTCATCACCGCCACAAAGAACGACTGGAGCGCTATCCTCTGGCATGCGGGCAAATTTCACGAGAGCCGCCCGTATCCCGGCCTCGAAATCCTCGACCGCGTCGGCGGCGGCGACAGCTTCGCATCGGGCGTGCAGTTCGGGTTCATGGAATTCAATGACGCGCAAAAGGCGGTGGAATATGGCGCCGCTCACGGTGCGCTCGCCTCGACCACGCCCGGCGACACTTCCATGGCCACCCGCAAGGAAGTGGAAAAGACCATCGGCGGCGGCGGCGCCCGCGTGCAGCGTTAAAATCACCAATCGGAGGAGCGAATTCCACGAGGCCAAGCCAGATTGGGGACTCGCAGCGCTCGCCCCTCCGAAACAACAACATCATGAATACATCCAAAGAAATTTTCTCACTTAAAGGCGACGTCGCCGTGGTCATCGGTGCGACTGGCGTGCTCGGCGGCGCCCTGGCCGAGGGCCTCGCGGCGGCCGGCTCAAAAGTCGCCGTGCTGGGCCGCAATGAGGAGCGCGGCCAGGCCCGTGTCAAAGCCATCACCGATCAAGGCGGCCATGCGGCCTTCTTTGCCTGCGACGCGAGCTCGCGCGCCAGCCTGGCTGAAGCGCACAAGAAAATCGAAGTTTCGCTCGGCGCGCCGACGATTTTGGTGAACGCCGCCGGCGGGAATGATCCCAAGGTGACGGTCACCGCGGAAAATCCGTTCGAGTCCATCTCGCTGGAAGCGCTCAACGCCAACCTGGATTTGAATTACATCGGCGGCGCTTTTTTGCCCTGCCAAGAATTCGGTCCGGCCATGTGCTCCCGCGGCAAGGGCAGCATCATCAACATCGCCAGCGTGTCGGCGCACCTGCCGCTGTCGCGCGTGATGAGCTATTCCGCCGCAAAGGCGGCGGTCTTAAACCTTTCGCAATTCCTCGCGCGCGAGTGGGCGACCAAAGGCGTGCGCGTGAACACGATCACGCCCGGCTTTTTCCCGGCGGAGCAAAATCGCAAGCTGCTCTTTAATGACGACGGGTCGCCCACGGCCCGGACGAAAGCGATCTGGGGCCACACGCCGATGAACCGTTTCGGCGAATCCAAGGAGCTGGTGGGCGCGTGCGTCTTCCTCGCATCCCACGGGGCAAGCTCGTTTGTCACCGGCACGGACATCCGCGTGGACGGCGGCTATTTGAGCCAGACGATCTGACGAAGTTTTAACCCGACTTCGGAAGTGGGCCCGGCACTCGCGGCCCTTCGGACGGATAAAGCCGCGCCTCCTCTCCCCGCCCTCTCCTCCATTTTCATGGAAGAGAGGGAGTGCAGGCAGCGATGTCTCGCGGTTGCATCCCCATTTTAACTTCAGGATCGAGTTTGAAATAATCCCCTTTCACCCGCCGAACGAGGCAGGCCAGGCTCTGCCGCGCTAACCCGATCCCAGTCCTTCTCCCTCGCCCTGCGAAAGCTTGAGCGGGGGACCGTGATTGGCGAGCCTCTGGCGCAAAATCCTGTAGCAGTTCTTAGCAACTTTGGGACAGGTAGGGCGCGTCACTCCGTGCGCGCCGTCGCGGTTAACCCGCACGCGTGGATTGGCAACGGCGACGGGCAGAGGACAGCCCGCCCTACCCGCCGATGTCCCAAGGTTAATTTTGACTTCTATATTTCGGAGTTCGAGTTCAAAATAAAAAACGCCCGTTGAAGAATTTTTTCAACGGGCGGTTGCTTTGGACGCAAGCTGTAACCGCTTACAGAACAATCTTCTTAAACTTCGGCACCAGCAGGTGCATCAGTGTCCAGGCGGTGATGTAGGCCACGCCGCAGATGACGAACATGATCCCGTAGCCGACCTCGACTTTGCCCAGCGCGGTGTAGTGCTTGAGCAGCAGCCCGGCCGCGCGGGCGATGAGAATGCCGCCCACGGCACCGGCCATGCCGCCGATGCCGGTGACCGAGGCGACGGTCTTTTTGGGGAACATGTCGGAAACGGTGGTGAAGATGTTGCACGACCAGGCCTGATGCGCGGCGCAGGCGATGGCGATGGTGCCCACCGCATACCACGTGTTGATGGCCCCGAGGCGCGAGGCGAGCAGCACCGTCAGCGGGAACAAGGCGAAGAGGAACATGGCGGTTTTACGGGCCCGGTTTGCGTCCATGCCTCCATTGATGAACTTCTTTGGCAGCCAGCCGCCAAAAATCGAGCCCGCCGTCGAGACGCAGTAAACAATGGCCACGGCGAATGGCCAGCTGATCACGCCGGGAATATCGGCTTCCGTGCCGGTGTAACCCGGATTGGCAGCCAGGAATTCTTTCACCTTGCGGGCGTTTTCGCCGGCCAGAAACGAGGGGAGCCAGAAGAGGAAAAACCACCAGATGGGATCGGTCAGGAATTTACCGACGACAAACGCCCAGGTCTGGCGGAAGGTCAGAAGTTTAAACCAGGAGACTTTCACTTTGGCGACGTCGGCTCGCTCGGCCTCCTGTTCGTCCACATCGCTGTGGATGAAATCGTATTCCGCCTTTGACAGTTTTCCACTCTGGAGCTTCGCGGTCGGGGAGGCATACAGGGCATACCAAAACGCGAGCCAGGTGAAACCAACTGCGCCGGTGAGAATGAAGGCCCATTCCCACCCCCAGGCTTTGGCGATGTAAGGCACGGTCAGCGGCGCGACGATGGCCCCGACGTTGGCGCCGGAGTTGTAGAGTCCCGTGGCGAAGGCGCGCTCTTTTTTGGGGAACCATTCGGCGATGGCCTTGTTGGCGGCGGGAAAGTTGCCTGCTTCGGTGACGCCCAACGCGGCCCGCCAGAAGCCAAAGCTCCACGTGTGGTGCCCGAACGCATGGCCGATGGCTGCGAAGCTCCAGCCGATGAGCGACCACGCGTAGCCCGATTTCGTGCCGACCTTGTCAATCAGCTTGCCGACAAAGAGCAAGCCCACCGCGTAGGCGATCTGGAAGCAGATCACCACGCTGGAATAGTTCAATTCCTGATCCGCCTTGTCCGGACCGAACACGCCCGCTGCCGAGAGCACCGGCTTGAGCAGGCCGAGGACATTGCGATCCAGGTAGTTGATGGTGGTGGCGGCGAAGATCAGCGCGCAGATGGTCCAGCGCTGCCGCCCAATCTGTTCATTAACCGATGAAAAGCTCATAAAATTAATTCATTTGTGCCGCGAGGTGGTGGAGGGAAGGCACGGATCAAGGATTGCCAAAATACCACCCGGGTTCAAGCGCTTAAATTCCCCAATCCTCGGCCATGCGAAGAAAAATGCAGCGCAGGTGCACAAGCGGTAGGCAGCGCATCGCCCAGCTGATGCTGGCCTGTCATGGCTGCCTTGACGAAGCATCAGTAAACTTTTTTAGGGCGCTTAAAGATATCACTTAAAACTTGCACGCCCCGCCCATCTGTTTTAGGGTGCACGCAATACTGATTGAGTGGTTTAAAACCGTGAGCCCGTAGCTTTGTGGCCCCAGCATCCGCTTGGCGTTTGCTGGAATCAAAAAATGAATCACATGTACCGTCAGCCCATGGAAAACGCATGAAGACTCCAAACTCTGCGGGGGTGTGTGTGTTGGTCAAATCACAGGCTTTTTTGCAACAGTCACAAAAAAACAACGATTTTTCGCCCGGGCCACGGAGGGGGGGCTTAAACCAACTTCGATTCCGTCCTTTTTTGGCGGCCCTGAGCCTGGTCCTCTGTGTTTTCGTTGCTTCGTCAGCGTCCGCTGCTCCGCAGGTGACCACTCTGGTAGCCACGGCCGTCGCCGTCACCAATGCCACCCTCAATGGTGAGGTAATCCCGGGTAATCTGGAAACTCGGGCCTGGTTCGAATACGGCACCACCACGAACTACGGTAATCGCACTGCAACCAATACGCTCGCCCCTTCCCTCGTCGCCAACGCCGTCTCCAATCTGATCGCTGTTGTGCTGCCCGGTACGACGTATCATTTCCGGCTGGTAGCCACCAACAGCGACGGCATCGCCCTGGGTGCGGACCGGATCCTGGGCAATGGCGCACCCCATACCTTCAGCGGGGCGGATCCCGGGCTCGGACTCGATTTGCAGGGCGGCTTCATTTACGCCCTCAATATTGGAAATACCAATTTAGCACCAGGGCTCGTCGTTGACGCTAATTTCACGGCCGAAACCGTCCCCGGCGTGTCTGTCACCACCTGTAGTAATGCGCTCGGCACAATTAACAATTGGAATGTTTATTCGACCTTAAGTCCCCCGTCCATCGACAATCAGCGTCTCTTTCAAGCCATGCAATCCATCCACTGGGCGCAGGCTCCAGATCGTTTGCAGGTTCAACTCTCCGGACTCCAGATGGGGAATAGTTATCAACTGCAATTAATCTTCATTGAAGAGGGCAATTATAATCGCGTGTTTGATGTGAAGGCCGACGGCATCACGCTGATACCAAACTTTCGGCTGCAGGACTATGGCCCCCCAGCCATAACCCCCGTCGTCATTCCCTATCTCTTCGTCGCCGCCAACACTAATATGCTGATTGAATTGGGCGGCGGTTACGGCGGTTCTGACACCAACCCCATCCTGTCCGCGTTGACGCTTGAAGTGCTGGTGCCGGCCGTCGCCACGCTAACCGCCACGGGTGTCAGCGCCACCAATGCGACTCTCAATGCCCAAGTCAATCCCGACAATCTGGTCACCAAGGTCTGGTTTCAATATGGCGTCACCACGAACTATGGCAGCTGCAGCGCCACCAACACGCTCATCCCCGCCAGCACCACGCTCGCTGTTTCCAATCTCATCGCCGGATTGTCGCCGGGCTCGATGTATCATTTCCGGGTGGTAGCCACCAACAGCGGAGGCATGGCTGTGGGTGAAGACAAAATCTTTGGAGATGGCGTTCCCCACACCTTCAGCGGGCCGGAGCCCGGTCTCGGGCTGGATCTGCAAGGCAACTTCATCTATGCCGTCAACGTCGGCACCAACGGCGCCCCCGGTTTCATTGGCGACGCTGATTTCACCGCCGAAACCGTTTCCGGCGTGTTCGTCACCACGCGCAGCAACGCGCTCCAAAACACGGATGTCAATTGGGTGACCAATAATTTCGGCACGACCCCCGATGATATCCACCTCAATCAGGCCATGGATTCCATCCACTGGGCACAGGGGCCTGATTATTTGCAGGTCTATTTAACCGGACTTCAGACCGGGACCAGCTACCAGCTGCAATTGATGTTCATCGAACAGGGCTACAACCGCGTGTTCGATGTGAATGTCAATGGCGCCACCATCACGTCCAACTTTCGTCTCACAGATTATGGCCCCTATTTGACCCCCATCGTCATCCCTCATGTCTTCACCGCCACGAATAGCACGGCGCTGATTGAATTGGGCGGTGGAGTGGGCGTGGGGTATCACGATCCCATCCTCTCCGCCTTCACCCTTGAGGTGCTCGCGCCAGTGGTCGCCACGCCGGTTCCGTTCCAGCTGGTCGGCAGCAGTTCCATTTCAGGGGGCGCCTTCCAGCTCAGCTTTACAAACCTGAGCGGCCTCGGTTTCACCGCTCTGGGCACCACCAACCTGGCCCTGCCCCTGGCCGACTGGACGGTGCTGGGCTCGCCGGTGGAAACCCCGCCAGGCTCCGGCAATTATCAATTCACCGACTCTCAGTCCACCAACCTGGTCTCCCGGTTCTATCAGGTCCGCTCTCCGTAGCCGCCGCGCACGGCCCTTCCCCCGTGCGCCTGATGCAGATTCGTTATCATTTTAGCTAAAATTCCGAAACTGGGTCTTTCCAATCCTAGTAAGAATCGCGCGCGTCGCTGTCCCCGCCCGCGCCGAGTGGGCCAAGAAAAAGGCTCCAGTCCACTCCCCGGCCTTCTCTCCGCTCCGACTTCGCGGGGCCCCATCTCTCTCGAAGACGGCGCATATCCAGAAACACCGATAGCCCTGATGCGCCGTATCGCTAGGTGCCTGGGAGTGGTCGGCTAGGATTTTCGGCCTGTTTAACGAGGGTCTGGAACACCCTCGCTGATGGGGCCCCCCTCCTCGCAAGACCCATTTCAAATGTCAGTGGCCCGGGAGGAGGGGAACCGTTTGGCTTGGGACTCGCTTGTGAAAAAAATCACAAATAATCTTGCCCCGTTTTTTTGCTGGGGCTAGGCTTTCACCGCTCCTTTTTGGAAGCCCTGTGCCCATGCAAACCCAAAGCGAAATCGGCTACAATTCAAAAATCGAGGGGGATGTGATCATCACCCGCGTGGACGCCGCGCTGGCCTGGTTCCAGAAAAACTCCGTCTGGCCCATGCCCATGGGGCTCGCCTGCTGCGGCATCGAGCTGATGGCGGTCGGCGCCAGCCGTTTCGATATCTCCCGGTTCGGATCGGAGGTCATGCGCTTTTCCCCTCGCCAGTCCGACTGTATGATCGTGGCCGGCACGGTCACCTACAAGATGGCCGGCTTCGTCAAGCGCATCTACGACCAGATGCCCTCGCCTAAATGGGTCATCGCCATGGGCGCCTGCGCCTCCACCGGCGGGATGTACCGCAGCTATGCCGTGCTTCAGGGCGTGGACAAGATTATCCCAGTGGACGTTTATGTCGCCGGCTGCCCGCCGCGTCCGGAAGCCGTTCTGGACGCGCTGATGAAAATCCAGGAGCAAATCGGCCGGGAACCCATCTTGAGCAAACTGAATCTGGTCGCCAAGCTCACCGGCGCCCCCACTCCCTGAACGCCCCGTGTCAAACCTCGATTCAGCCCAGTCACTCAAAGCGAAGTTCGGCGATTTGATCTCCGGACCGTCCGAATTCCGCGGCGAAATCACGTTGAGCGTCGCCGATGCCGAGCGGATGGCAGAGGTCTGCGCCTTCGCCAAAAGCAATCTGGGGTTTGATTATCTGGTGGATCTTTCCAGCCTGGACCATTACGGCGAAGACCCCCGCTGGACGGTAGTTTATGAGCTGCGCAACCTCAGCACCAACGCCGAGCTGCGCCTCAAAACCGATGTCAGCGAGGAGAAATCCGAGCTTCCCAGTGTGCTCGGCGTGTGGGCGACCGCCAACTGGCACGAGCGCGAAATTTACGACATGATGGGCCTCCGTTTCAAAGGTCACCCGGATTTACGCCGTATTCTGATGTGGGAGGGTTATCCCTACCATCCTTTGAGAAAGGATTTTCCGCTAGCCGGCAAGCCCACCAACGTGCCCGAAGTCGCCTTCACCGAAATCACGCCGATGGAGGGGGGGCCCTTTGTGACCCTGCCCAGCAGTGGCGATGCCGTCAGCCGCGAACCGCGTGTGCGCACGCCCGAGGAATAACTTTCATGGCCACCGTTCAAGATATTCAAATTCCCGATCCCGCCACGCGCACCGCGGCGGCCCTCGAAGATCTGCAGGACATGCAGGGGGAGAAAATGGTCCTGAACATGGGGCCCTCGCACCCGGCCACCCACGGCGTCCTGCGCATCGTGCTCGAATTGGACGGGGAAATGATCACCAAGGCGGAGCCGGATGTGGGATTCCTGCATCGCGGCGACGAGAAGATCGCCGAGAACATGACCTACACCCAGTTCATCCCTTACACGGATCGGCTGGACTATCTCGCGCCCCTGGCGAACAACGTGGCCTATGCTCTGGCGGTGGAAAAGCTGCTCGGGATCCACGACCAGCTGCCGCCGCGCTGCCAATACATCCGCGTCATGTGCGCGGAGCTGGCCCGTATTTCCTCCCACTTACTGGGTTTGGGCGCCTTTGCCATGGACATGGGCGCGGTCACCGTCTTCCTTCTCACCTTCACTGAGCGGGAGAAAATCTACAATCTTTGCGAATCCCTCACCGGAGCCCGCTTCACCACGACCTACACGCGCATCGGCGGTTTGTCGCGCGATCTGCCTCCCGGTTGGGCGGACCAATGCCGCAAGTTCCTCGAGGAAGTGGTCCACAACATCGATGAGTCCGAAACGCTCCTGACCCGGAATCGGATCTGGGTGGACCGCATCCGGGATCTGGCGGTGATTTCCAAGGCGGATGCCATCAGCTACGGGTTGAGCGGCCCCAATCTGCGGGGCAGCGGTGTGGAATACGACCTGCGCAAGGCCAAGCCTTATCTTTGCTACCGGGATCTGGAATTCGATATTCCGGTGGGATCCACCGGCGATTGTTACGACCGGTATCTGGTCCGCATCGAGGAGATGCGCCAGAGCGTCCGCATCCTCCACCAGTGTCTCGACCGGATTCCCGGCGGCGCGGACAACCGCTCCAAGGAGCCCATCAATGTCGCCGACGGAAAAGTTGTGCTGCCATCCAAGCAGAAGGTTTTGTCGAGCATGGAAGAGCTGATCCACCAGTTTATGCTGGTCACGGAGGGAGTGAACTGCCCGCCCGGCGAGATCTATTTCGGCCACGAAAACCCCAAGGGCGAACTTGGCTTTTACATTCACAGCAAGGGCGGCGGCACGCCGTATCGCATGAAAATCCGCTCCCCCTCCTTCGTGAACCTGAGCATCATTCCGAAAATCTTCCCCGGCTGCATGATGAGCGATTCGGTGGCGATCCTGGGGTCTCTGGATTTTGTGATGGGAGAATGTGACCGATGAATTTTACTGTGACACCCAGCTTGGAAGCCGAGGTCGATGAACTGATCACGCACTATCCCGTGAAGCGCGCCGCGTCGCTCATGGTGCTGCACGCAATCCAGGCCCAGTTCGGCTGGGTCTCGCCCGAAGCCGTCCAATGGACGGCCAAAAAGCTCGAGCTCCAGCCGATCAATGTGCTCGAGATTCTGACCTTTTATCCCATGCTGCGGCAGGAGCCCATGGGCCGGCATCAGATCAAGGTCTGCCGCACGTTGAGCTGCGCCTTGGGCGGTGCCCACGAATTGCGGGAGCATTTTTGCAAAAAGTTCGGCCTGGACGCCCACAAGCACGGGGCTCAGACGACGCCGGACGGCAAGTTCACGGTGGAATTTGTCGAGTGCCTGGCGAGCTGTGGCACGGCCCCGGTGATGATGGTCAACGACGAATTTTACGAGGGCGTCACGCACGCCAAGGCCGACGAGATCGTGGGGAAATGCAAATGAAATGGTTGCCCGACATGGATTTGAACCATGACAAACAGATTCAGAGTCTGCTGTGCTACCGTTACACCATCGGGCAAGACGGGACGAACAGGCTAGAGATTATTTATTAAGAGTCAAGTTGCTGATATGGCGCAAGAATACAAATTGATACTGAAGCATGCCGATGCCCCGGGCTACACCCCCGACATCGAATGTTATCTGCGCCATGGCGGCTACGCCACGCTCCGGAAGGCGCTCGCCCTGACACCCAAAAATCTTGCGGATGGCAAAACGCTTTCCGCGCCGGAACAGATTCGCGAGGAGGTCAAAGTCTCCGGGCTGCGCGGCCGCGGCGGCGCCGGTTTCTCCTGCGGCCTGAAATGGAGTTTCGTGGACCGCAAGAGCGGAAAGCCGATTTACCTGATCTGCAATGCGGATGAATCCGAGCCCGGCACCTTCAAGGACCGGCAGATCATGTACAAGGATCCTCACCAGCTGGTCGAGGGCATGATCCTCTCCTGCTTCGCCAATGACGTCCATCTGGCCTATATCTACATCCGGGGCGAAATGGTGGAGGGTGCCAAAATCCTTAATCAGGCACTGAAGGAGGCGCGCGCCAAGGGTTTCCTGGGGAAAAATATTTCCGGCAGCGGCTACGATCTCGAGATGCATGTGCACCGCGGCGCGGGTGCCTATATCTGCGGCGAGGAGACCGGCCTCATCGAATCCCTCGAGGGCAAGCGCCCCTATCCCCGCATCAAGCCTCCTTATTTCCCGGCAGTGCTCGGCCTGTGGATGTGCCCGACCATCGTCAACAATGTTGAGACGCTTTGCAATGTGAAGCATATCGTCGAGATGGGCGGGGCGGCCTTTGCCCAGCTCGGCACGCCCAATAACACCGGCACCCGCATCGTCAGCCTCAGCGGTCACGTCCAGCGCCCCGGCTACTACGAGATCGAAATTGGCAAGGCCACCATCGGCGAGCTCATCCACGACCCGAAATTCGGCGGCGGCCTGCGGCCCGGGCGCACTTTGAAAGCCGTCATCCCCGGCGGCTCCTCGGCCAAGGTTTTCAAGGCGGGTGAGAAATTCAAGCTCAAGAAAAAAGATGCCGAGGGCAAGGAAATCCTGGTCGAGACCGATATGCTCGATCTGCCCTACGATTTTGATTCGCTCGCCGCCGCCGGCTCGATGAGCGGCTCCAGCGCGATCATCGTCATGGACGACTCGACCGACATCGTTGAGGCGCTGGCGAACATCTCCGAATTTTACGCGCACG
>Ga0209086_10004184_pt1 | contig 10754 bp, 8 predicted proteins | sample M_130207_XF_Meta_FD_187312 | JGI IMG/M metagenome (GOLD analysis project Ga0209086, IMG submission 187312) | Freshwater microbial communities from Lake Montjoie, Canada to study carbon cycling - M_130207_XF_MetaG (SPAdes) (version 2) | ecosystem: Environmental > Aquatic > Freshwater > Lake...
TTCGTCCAATATTTTATGATGTAAAGCATTGATAAGCAAAGATTTGTGGACAAACGCAAATTTGGTCGTATAGTTTGGTCGAGGCGTAAATTATTTTGGAATTGAGACAAACTTATGCAGACTGACCGACCGGCCGCAAATCGTCTTACCGTCGAACACGTACTCAATCTTGTTCCTGCAACTTCATTTTTACTGACATCAGCATTTGGCGAACTTCGAAGTGGCGTCATCGTTCGATGCGTTCAACAAGTTGCAATGCATCCACCAATGTTGCTCGTTGCAATGGAAAAAGGTCAACCACTTTCTCCAATTATTCGCGACAGTCGAAACTTTGCAATCTGCGTTCTTGCAAAAGATGATCGCGTGACAACGAAAATTTTTGCGACATCGCCCGATCAAGGTATTGATGCTTTTTTAACGATTCCAAATCTTGTCGTGCCTGGTGGATCTCCTGTGCCATTGCGTGCGCTTGGATACATCGCATGCGAACTCGTTCGACATCTTGATATCGAGGCGGATTATGAGGTCTATATCGGCATGGTGCATCATGCAGGTTTGGTTGAACAACCAAAATTAAAGTCGCCGCGATCTGGAGTTGTTCGTGCACATCTCAAAGCGCGTAAGCGCAGCATGAAGACGACTGCAACGAGTCCCAAACCAAGTGGTTCGATTCGTCAACGCGACACTTCAAAGAGCCGCCGTCCTTCGGGTCGCTGAAGGACTAACATTGTCCTGTGATGAATGACTCGAATCTTTTCGATCTTGATTATCGCATCGAAGCTAGCAAGCTCGGTGCGCCTATCGTGCCAATCATCGATGCGCATGCGCATGTTGGCGGACTGAACGCCGCACCCATTCTTCGAGAAGCGATGGATTGCTATGGAATTGCAGAGATTTGGAGCATGACATCAACCATCGAGCAGATCGATGGATTGCGCGACATCTTTCAAGAGCGCATTCACTTTATAGCCGTCCCGAATTGGCGAGACAAAGATCCCAAACAAACGCATGGCGTTGGCTATGCAAAGCGCATCGAAGAATTTTACGCGCGAGGGGCACGTATCGCAAAGTTCTGGGCAGCTCCGCGCGGCGTTGACATCGGCACAGAAGTTGGCGAACCAAATCTCATGAGGCTCGATAATCCAAATCGAATTGCTGCGATGCAAACGGCGTACGACTTGGGTATGACATTCATGGTGCATGTTGCCGATCCAGACACATGGTTTGCAACGCGTTATTCAGATCACAGTCGATATGGAACGAAGACTTCGCAATACGAACCACTCGAACGAATGCTTGATCGTTTTCCAACTCGATGGATCGCCGCGCACATGGGTGGATGGCCAGAGGATCTGGAATTTCTCTCTGGCTTGCTGACTCGACATCCGAATCTTTCGCTCGACACAAGCGCTACAAAATGGATCGTGCGAGAAATCTCGAAGCATCCACGCGAAGATGTTCTTTCTTTTTTTCAGCGATGGACTGGAAGATTATTGTTCGGCTCCGACATCGTCACAAGCGATGCACACTTAGTGGATGAATCAACGAAATTCGAAATGGATGCGAAGGCCAATTCTGCACAGAGCGCATTTGATCTTTATGCAAGCAGATATTGGGCACTCAGAACCCTTTGGGAAACAAACTGGTCTGGCCCGAGCCCAATCGCAGATCCAGACTTAGCGATGGTCGATCCTGTGGCCTTCACTCCCAAGGATTCGCCTCTGCTTCGAGGGATTGCGCTTCCCAATGAAATTTTGAAAGGATTTTATGCACAGAGCGCGCATACTTTGATGCGCGAGTCACTGAACCGCACTGAATCCTCCAGCCGACTCTAAAAACCCAACTTGGCACCGAAAATTCTGGGCTTCGCTCATATACTTTTCTTCGATGTTGCGAAATCGCTTGACCATCTTTGGATTGGTTGTTGCGGGGATCGTTCTCGCAATTTTTACTCTGCCTACGCCGCTGAGCGCTGTGCCTCTTGAGCCCATTCGATACGGAAGAGATGTTCGCCCGATTCTTTCAGATCGGTGCTTCATCTGCCATGGTCCCGACAAAGAAAAGCGACATGCGGACTTGAGACTCGACAGCTTTGAGGAAGCGACCAAGGCACGGCCTGAAGGAGCTGCAATCGTTGCGGGCAATGCTCAAGCGAGCAATCTATTGCAGCGAATCACTTCCGATGATCCAAAGTTCATGATGCCCCCTCCCGACAGCACGAAGCATTCGCTCGACGCTGCTCAACGGGAAATCATTCGGCGCTGGATTGATGATGGCGCTCAATATGAATCGCACTGGGCATTCACGGCACCGACGCGACCGGTGCCTGCGAATCCAAAGAATACGCAGTGGTCGGCAAATGAAATTGATCGATTCTTGCTTGCACGCATGGAAAAAGCAGGCGTTGGCCCAAGTCCCCCCGCCGAACGCACAACTCTTGTTCGGAGAATTTTTCTCGATCTCACAGGTCTGCCACCGACACCTGAGGAAATCGAATCGTTCGTGAGTGATGCAAGTCTAGACGCGCGAGCAAAGTTGATCGATCGATTGATGTCGCAGGAACCCTATCGCTCGCGATACGCAGAGCGCATGGCCGTGCCGTGGCTCGATATTGCACGATATGCCGACACAAGCGGCATTCATATGGATGCAGGAAGATCAATTTGGCTTTGGAGAGATTGGGTCATCAATGCTTTCAAAGACAACAAGCCATATGACCAATTCATTACCGAACAACTTGCGGGTGATTTAATCCCAAGCGCGACTTCCGCGCAGATCATTGCCAGCGGATTTAATCGCAATCATGTCACAAGCGACGAAGGCGGCGCAATCAACGAAGAATATTTATTGGAATACGCTGTCGATCGAGTGGCGACCACTGGTGCTGCATTCATGGGACTCAGCGTGCAATGCGCAAGATGCCACGATCACAAATTCGATCCAATCACCAGCGAAGATTTTTACGGAATGATTGCGTTCTTCAATTCCAATGAAGAGCCTGGAATCTATGCGCAGTCGACAGATGCATATCGATCACTTGAGCCTTCGATCGATGTGCCGACACCAGAACAGACGAAGCAACTTGAAGATGTCAAACAAACTCTTGTGGCGTTGACTGCAGAACGAGATCAAGCAACTCCAGAGGAAGCACAAGAATTTGACAATTATCGAGCCGTATTTATCTCTCCAAAAGAACTTGAATGGGTGACTGCGCCCATCGTTGCCGCGGAGTCGACGCACGGATCGACCATGACGATTCAACCAGACGGTTCGGTGCTTGCAAGCGGCATCACTCCCCCCGACGATCAACATATTCTGACTTTAGAAACTGACGCCACCGATCTTCGATTGGTTGCACTGAATGCGATGGTTGATGCATCACTTCCACACGGTCGAGTGGGCAGAGCGCAAAATGGAAATGCAATCTTGGATTCGATCGAAGTCGAAGCGATTTCAAAAAATGATCCGACACAAACTCGCAAGGTGAAACTTGATTGGGCGTGGGCGGATATCGAACAACCCGATGCAGATTTTCGCGTGACAAATGCGCTCACTGCCAAAGACGGTCGCGTCTGGGCAGTCGATGCGCACCATCAACCTAGCGGACGGGTTGCTCTATTCGCATCAACTGAACCATTTGGATTTGTAGGCGGAACACGACTTCGTGTGACGCTTGGATATGAATCTCCCTATAAGGAACATTCGTTTGGACGTGTAGCAATTTCACTGGCGAAGGTCAGCGAATCTTTTATGGGAAAACTTCCTGATACCACAAGTGCGTGGTACATCGCGGGACCGTGGCCGACTGAAGTGGCCGAGAACCCATACGAGGTCATTCGAGGCCCTGAATCTTCGACGATCTTTAATCCCAATGAAAAATGGGGTGAATATAGTTGGCGCTATGGACCAGGAATTGTTGAAGCAGAAAAGGTTGGACTTGCGCAAGGTGCAGGCAGCGAATTTCTTTCTCGCCAGATCTATTCTCCAACAGCCCGCGAACTCGAACTCTCTCTTGGGAGCGATGACGGGATTGTGGTCTATGTCAACGGAGTGAAAGTCCATGAAGCACGCATCGATCGAGCCATTGGAGCGGATCAGGAACGCGTCAAGATTCCTCTTCGCGCTGGCGAAAATGTTCTTGTGTGCAAGATCGTCAATACTGGTGGACCTGGAGGGTTCTATCACCGTGCAATTGCGAAGGATGGAATTCTCGCTCGCGCAATGGTTCCGTTGCTCTTGCCCACATCTTCCGTTCGCCCAGAAAGTCTTACCGTTGCTCGCGATGCTTGGCGCATGACAACCTCACCGCGCTTTCGAGAAATCACCGCCAAGTTAGATGCTGCTGCGAAATCTCAAGAGATGATCAAGTCGCAGATCCCTCACACGATGGTGATGATGGAAAAGCCGATGGGGCGAGAAACTTTTGTACTCAAGCGTGGCATCTATGACCAAGTCGATCGCAATCGTCCGGTGACTCGTGCGATTCCGAAGGTTTTTGGAACCTTGAGTGAAGATCAACCCAAGAATCGACTTGGATTGGCGCAGTGGTTGGTTTCACCGCAAAACACGCTCACTTCGCGCGTTGCCATCAATCGACTCTGGGAACAATTCTTTGGACGCGGAATTGTTCGCACCGAAAACGATTTTGGATTTCAAGGTGAATGGCCGACACATCCTGAATTGCTTGATTGGCTCGCTGTCGAATTTCGCGAGAGTGGTTGGGATATTCAGCACATGATTCGTCTGATGCTTAACACCCAGGCCTATGCACAGTCTTCGCATGTCCGCCCAGAAGTCGCAGCGTTCGATCCAGATGATCGACTTCTTTCGTGGTATCCAAGACAACGGCTCGCCGCAGAACAGATTCGTGATCAAGCCCTCTATGTCAGCGGCTTGCTTGATGAACGCGTCGGCGGTGCAAGTGTTAAGTCGTATCAACCCGATGGACTTTGGCAGGAAGTTGCGATGCCATCGTCAAATACTCGCGAATATGTTCGAGGAAAGAATGATGAATTATGGCGACGCAGTCTTTATACATATTGGAAGCGCGCGGTTCCCCCGCCGTCCTTGTTGACATTCGATGCGCCGACTCGCGAGTATTGCGTCACGCGCCGGACGACAACGAATACGCCACTGCAAGCGCTCGTGTTGTGGAACGATGAACAGTTTGTGGAAGCAGCGCGTAATGTTGCGATGCGGGTCATTCGTGAACGCCCGACGGATATGGAACGCCTGAATGATCTATTCGAACGATGCACAGGTCAGATTCCATCCGCCGCGACATTTGCGCGATTGAACAGCGCATTGCAAGCAAACCGAACTCGATATGAAAATTCCAAAGATGATGCAGCCAAATTCGTCTCAGTTGGCATTTCTCCACAGTCTGAAAACATAGATTCTCGCGAACTTGCAGCATGGACTTTGCTCGCAAATGCCATACTTTCAAGTGATGCGACCTTAGTAAAGGACTGAACCACATGAGCCCACGACCACACAATCCTGCAACCCGCGAAGGATCCGCAGATGCGCTCGAAGAATATCTTCTCAATCTCACACGACGGAGATTCTTTGGTTCTGTCGCAGGATCGCTTGGTGCTGGCTTAGGTGGAGTTGCACTTGCACAGTTGATGGGTTCACGCGCTGCAAGTGCCGCACCTATTGCAACGGATGCGAAAAGTGTCCTTGCAAACTTGCCGCACTATGCGCCCAAAGCGAAGCGCGTCATCTATATGCATATGGAAGGTGCGCCGAGTCAACTTGATTTGTATGACTATAAACCACATCTCGTTGATCAATTCAATAAAGAACTTCCATCTTCGATTCGCAATGGACAACGCATCACCACGATGACAAGTGGCCAGACAAGTTTTCCAGTTGCACCAACTGTCTTTCGATTCGATCGACATGAAAACAATGAAGGCGGCATGATGCTTTCGGAACTGCTGCCGTATACCGGTTCGGTTGCAAAGGAAATCTGCTTCATCCACTCGATGCACACGCAGGCGATCAATCACGAACCAGGCATTACCTTTTTCCAAACTGGCAGCGAACAACCTGGACGTCCATCATTCGGTTCGTGGATGAGTTACGGCTTGGGGAGCGGGAATAAAAATATGCCTTCTTTCGTGGTGATGATCACGCAAGGAAAGGGCAATATGCAGGCTCTTTCTGCGCGTTTTTGGGGAAGCGGATTTCTTCCAAGTGAACATCAAGGATGCAGACTTCGTGCTGGACGTGATGCTGTGTTGTATCTGCGCGATCCCGATGGAGTCACGCGCGAAGATCGCCGACGCATGCTTGATCTCGTTGGCGAAATCAATCAAGAAGAATTTGCAACGAGTCTTGATCCCGAAGTGCAGGCTCGCATTTCGCAATTTGAAATGGCGTATCGGATGCAGATGTCTGTTCCAGAATTGACCGACTTCAGCGACGAGTCTGAGCAGACACTTGAAATGTATGGACCCGATGTTCGAACTCCAGGGAGTTTCGCCGCAAATTGTTTGATGGCGCGACGACTTGCTCAGCGCGATGTGCGATTCATTCAGCTTTATATGCGCGGATGGGATCAGCACGGAAATCTTCCAAACGAATTGCGCGCGCAGTGCAAAGATGTTGATCAACCGCAAGCTGCGCTGATCAAGGATCTCAAACGACTAGGACTTCTGGACGAGACGCTTGTTCTCTGGTCTGGCGAATTCGGACGTACGGCATACAGCCAAGGCATGTTGACGAAAACAAATTATGGTCGCGATCATCATCCGCGCTGCTTCAGTCTTTGGCTTGCAGGCGGCGGAGTAAAGCCTGGAATCTCGTATGGAAAGACCGACGATTATTCGTACAACATCGTCGAAAACCCCGTCGAAGTCCACGATTTACACGCGACCATGTTGCACTTGCTTGGGATGGATCACAAACGGCTTGTTTATCGCGCGCAAGGGCGCGACTATCGACTGACCGACGTCAAGGGTGACGTGATCAAACAGATTCTGGCATAGCGAAAGGAAAATTTTGAATTGCAGTGGTGTGCAACGGACTGATTCGCCCCCGGGCTCAAACATGCATGGACTCAAAAGTGGTTCGTGCAGATTTCGGCAGCGGACTGATTTGCCCCCGGGCTCAAACATGCTGCGCCGAGCTGCGCAGACTTGCTCGGCTTGCAAACTCGCCGGGGTTCAAATCATTCCGCTGCCCACGGTAGCGAATCAAATTCTCGCTCGAACGTTTTTCAGATCAGTTGCACATCTGTTTGCGTTTCCAGCCGTTGGAAAGTTCTCTCGGGCGAGTTCCGCAGGCGGCCGACGGCTCTTGCAATTAAATTTTCGTTAATCGGGTCGTGTCGGTCGCCGAGGACTGTCTGAGCCCCGAGAGGACTTTTCACGGCTGACCACTTATGTATCTCCGTGGCTGTTTCCGTGGCTCTATTTCGCCGCTGCTTGTGCGCTTCGAATCGCGCCCTCAGATAAGGCTCGCAACATGCTTCCACCCGCCCCACAATCGTCAGCAATCTGAATCAAAAGCCGCACAAGTTCATCGCGATCACCGCGTGTGAAAGCAAGAGTTCCCTCGCACTGTTCGATGCATGATTCGTGGATCACGCCAATTCCTGCTGCGAGCGCCCACCATCGACACCATCCCCACCATCGACTCTCCGATTCATCCCCTCGCGCTTGCAATAACATTGCATCTGCTGCAAGCCAAAGTGAACTGGGAATCTCAGCACCATCGATTGCCATAAATTGATCTCCCATTCGTGAAATTCGCGCATGCCGCTTTGTTTCCAAAACCCATTGAGCTCGTGTCGGAACGATCAGCACAACATTGGCGCCGCCTAACACTGCTCGACCACTTGCAGCAAATGCTGCTCGAGCATCGATCGAATCCGCACGATCACCAACAGCCAAGATCACCAATGCACTTTCAGAAATCCCAAGACCTCTTCGCACATCATCCCGCTGCAACTCTGCAGTTCGTCTCCAATATTCGATCGCAGCTTGCGCACAATTTCTTTGTGCATGCGCCGGAGGTTCGAGATGAACAACCCGATCAACACCAGGAAGCGATGAATGAGCAAGATCTCCAGCAGCGGCGCCATAAGCCATGATTTTTTGTGGGCAAGTTCCATGGCGTTCAACCCACGCTTGCAATCGGCGTGTCAGTAATCGTTCGATGCCAAGTGGCGCGGTCAGAATGCTGTTGAATGCAATCAACAGTGCCCGATTGGAATGACGAACGGCAGAAGGTCCGACTGCGATCCGCATGTCCGCGATCGAATCGCCAGTCATCGCTCCTGCAGTCCAACCGACATCACCAGTTGTTTGCACAAGGTGCAAGATTCCCGCGCGCGGCAGATGACTCAACCTCATACGACCAATCACTTCTTCACACCGAGGCGGCCGCCAAGTTCGCGTCGTTCGTGGGCGTAGAACAGTTTCGCAATATCTTCGCCCAACTTTTCCGCAAGTTTATCTTCAACTTCTCTTCGTCCTGCACTTGTTGCGATCAGGGACGGATTGATGTCTTGCAAAGAACTCTGGACGGCTTCAGACCCAGCTGTGGGCCAGAGACGAGATCCGTTTGTAATGTCGAGGACCTTTATTAAAGCCACTGCTTCTGGTCCGCCCTCATCACGACCGCCCGACAAATTAAACTCGTCGATTTCGACATAGACAACTTGCTCCGCGCCGAGCGATTCGCATATCCGTTGGATCGAAACCGGCTTTGATGCAGTGTCCATTCGTCGAATCAATGCGACCGCATCCCGCGTAGTGATTGTTTCTGGAACAACATTGTTTTCCAGCAAATGCGTGCCAACAGAATCGCCAATACCAACCCGCAGCGCAACGCGAGGCATTCGATTTATTTTGTCATCCACAATGACGACTGTTCGCTTGGATGGGAGTTCAAACGCAGCAGGTGCTTTGGGCGGTCCTTCAATGATGTAACTGGCAGGAAGAAGGTAATTACATCCAGCGACCAACAACACCGCAGCGCACATCACAACGATTGCGGTCGCGCGGAATTGCTTTTGGAAAAATTTCTTACGAGATTGATTCATTTGCGTTTGATTCCACGATCAGGATATTTTTCCTCGGCATGGTCATAGAAAAGAAATCCCACTTGATCGACAAATGTTTTCTGAAGACCAATCTCGATTTCGCGCGGGCCGGCTTGTGCCTTGCCGATTCCTTCCATGTCTGGGAATTTCGAAATGACCTGAAACTCCTCTGCGAAAGAATCTGGATCGATTCCATCTCGCTCCACGACGCTGACATTCGCTCCTGCGACGCCATCCCAGAGAAAACTATTTCCTTCAGGATTTAAGCGGTATTCAAAGATATCTATGACGACGACGCGATCCACATCCAATTCTTTGGCAAGATCCGCGAGTGGGAGTGTCGGCCAACCTGGCGTCTGATGCATCCATGTCACCGAATAGCGTGGATCAAGCACTCGTACTCCAGGAACATTCTTGTCCAAGATCAGAACGACATTTCCGACGATATTTGGAATCGACGTTGGAAACTCATACGCCGTACGTTGATCCGAATGCGCGAGCACGGCAACAGATTTATTTTCAAGTCCGCGATACTTTGCAAGCACTTCGATTTGTTTTTGCTTTTCAATATTTGCGCCGATTGCAGAACTCAGTCCTGCCAGAATGCAGCCACTCAGCGGAAGGAGCGAAGCCATCATCAGAAGGCAACCGATGCGTGCTGCCACAAATGCAGACGTTCGCACTCGTTGAATATTGTCCATGCGTATGTTCATGCAATCAATCCTCCAAAGGTCAGCATCTTATAGCCCCATGACAACAGAATTGCGGCGCCAAAGAGCCACCAAAATCTGCCGCCGATTTTATCTGTGATCGCACTGAGCATTCGAGAGCCTGTGAGTGCGGCGTATGACGATACGACTGCGAAACCAGCTGTGGCAAGTGCAAGCAAAAAACCCATCGGTTGCGCTCGAAAAGAATCAAAGAATCGGCCATCTGCAGCGAGAGCGAATGACGTTGTCATTCCACAACTTGGGCACGGCAAGCCAACCGTTGCGGGCCAAGAGCATGCTGGAATTCCCAGTTGCGTATGAGTTCCCATTCCTGCAGAAGCAGGCTGAAGCCACGCCGCCACGGATAAGAGTGTGATCGCGCAGAGCGAAAGCGCGGCAACAACCAAACGCTCTCGGATTGAAAGATGCGCTCTCTGTCGAGTTGCCACTGGCGAGGAAGTTGATGCGATACTCATTGAATATCCATCGTAGTCGATCAAGATGCGAAACGACTAGTCTGATGTGATGTCACTCGCATGGATCGATGGCCATCTTGATCTCGCATACATCGCAATGCAGAGCGGTGATATTCGCAGAGAACCCACAGTTGGTGAAGATCGCTGCGTCAGTCTTCCCGCACTCCGAAGAGGAAATGTCGGCATAATCGCTGCCACGATTTTTGTGGAAAAAGGACCTGAAGTTGCTGGGAAGCCGTGGGGATATCGAGATGAACACGATTGGACTGGTGCAAATCGCGCGGCCGAATTGCAAATGTCTTATTACGAAACTCTCGAAAGTGAAGGACTTGTACGCATAATTCACACGCGCGAAGATCTTGCCGATGAAAGCAAAACGCGTTTGCTGATTCTGATGGAAGGCGCTGATCCCATTCGAGATGCGGACGATGTCGCTCGGTGGCATCAACGCGGCGTGCGAATGTGTGGATTAACTTGGGCGCTTGGTTCGCGATTCGCAGGCGGGAACTCGAC
>Ga0209086_10004186_pt1 | contig 10751 bp, 11 predicted proteins | sample M_130207_XF_Meta_FD_187312 | JGI IMG/M metagenome (GOLD analysis project Ga0209086, IMG submission 187312) | Freshwater microbial communities from Lake Montjoie, Canada to study carbon cycling - M_130207_XF_MetaG (SPAdes) (version 2) | ecosystem: Environmental > Aquatic > Freshwater > Lake...
AGGCGCTGCTCTCCGGAAGTGCGGATTACCAGATCTGGATCAGGCAAACCTGCCGTATACAAATGGCGGCTTATCTCATCAACGTTAATTGAGTTGGCAATTTCAGAGGCGCTCTTGCCGGAATTTACAGGTGAGTTAATTAGAGCTTTAACGGCATCTGCAATCTCACTTCGCCCGCCATATCCAATGGCTACATTTATGACGACGCCTTTTATTCCCTTGGTCTTCTCCGCAATATTAGTTAATTGCGCCGCCAGCTCTTTTGGCAAGAGCTCCATGGAACCTACTGGTCGAATTTCCCACCGTCTGCGATTAGCTAAATCATTGACGGTCTCCCCGATTATTTTGAGAAGTGGCTCGAGTTCATCGGCCGGCCGAGTTAGATTCTGATTCGACAAAAGCCAGATAGTTAAGACTTCAACCTTGCTCTCTTCACACCAATCAAGTAGATCGATAATTTTCTCAGCCCCTGCTTTATGGCCCCGGGAGGTTGAGGTATCTCCATCAGTTGCTGGATTAGCCTTTGACCATCTGCGATTACCATCAAGAATGACTCCGATATGACGTGGAGTTTGCGCGAAATCTAACTTAGAAAAAATCCGGCGTTCATAGAGTGGATATAAGACCGATTTAATTACGGGCTTTATGAGCCCCTTAATTGAATTAGCCATGGAGTTAAATTATGGAACTTAATTAAGAGCTTTAAATTCTTTTACTGCGCGGCGTTCTGCAACAAAAGATGCGATGGGCAGAGTTCCGGCCAGGATCAAGAGGATGGTGCTAGTCAGCGACTTGCGGGCCTTTATACAGTAATGAAATGCCGCTAAAACATAGATTGGATAGGTGAATCCATGAAGAAGTGAGATCCAACTTAAGTATTGATATGCGTCTTTAAAAATTAGGTAATGGGTCGGAATACTTATAAACCAGAGAAGTAGTGACATAACACCGGCATAAATCGCCATGATTCGAAAGCGGGTCATCGCTCCGTTGAGAGCGGCTTGGCGTGGGTTTAATTGGCTCATGTCCGAACTTTACCGCCACTTTCTCGCTCTTTCATCGAATTATAGAAAGGCGCGAGCAGAACTAAGAGCGCCATTAGCCACCAGACAAAGACATATGAGATGTGCTGCCAATAGTTTCCAGGAACTTTTGATTTAAGTTGTGGCGCCGAAATTCTGCTAGTCAAAATCTCTTGCCCGAACTTCGTCGCTTCAGAGGTAGCGATTATGAAGCCATCGAAAAGTTCTAACTTGCTTCTACTGACAATTAGCGCAGGATCAATCCGCGAGAGTTCACCATTGATCGCTCGGGTAGCATCAGAAGTCTGTCTTGGATAGAGCCGACCGTTAACTTTTACCTCACCAATAATTTCTTGATCTTCCAAGCTCTCAATCCCACGCACAACTAATATTCCACGATTGCCTGGAAGCTCTAACAATCTAACTTCTAGATTTACAAGTGACTTCTTATTACCCGAAGTTAAGGGTTGTTTGGGTGCGAAGAATATTTCGCGATATTTTCCAGAAACACTAACTAAACGATTAATCGCATCTGGCGCTAAGTTAGAATCAGACGTTGCAATCTTTTCTAGTGAAATTCGAGGGCTATCTGGAATAAATTGTTTTGCAATCTTTACATCATGTGCCCGATTTAATTGCCAATTACCCAACCCAATAAATGTTATTGAAATCAAGATGGCCACAACAAGTTGGGCGATGAATCCTTTACTGATCTTCATTACGGTCGGATAATCTTTTAAATCTGCGATAGAAGTTAATGAGAAGCAAGGTAACTGCAATGGTCAGAATAATCATGGTTATCGAGCCCACAATTCCAACATCAATGGTCGTTCTACCGTTCATGTGCAGATTGTATTGAGAATACGTAGACTTGTACCTATGACCGAGCCGTTTGAAAGCGACCCATACTTAAGAAGTCGTTATGGGATTGCCGAGCGCCGTTCTCCTAAGTGGCTAGTCACCGCTATCGCCATTGCAGTTCTCGGTGGGAGTTGGTTGATCTGGACTGCAAACCATTTCTCTAATCCAGAGATTAGATCAACTCTTATCTCCTTTAGGGAGGTCGATGCCAAAAGCATTGAGATTCGTTACTCGGTGGAGATAAAGAACCCAAAGAGTGAAGTGATCTGTCGATTGAGCGCCCGAGATTATGGCTTAAATATTGTTGGTCAGATTGATGATCCAATCCCGAAGGGCACCACGAGTGCGACAAGAATTGTTCAAATTCCAACGCGCCTTGCAGCGGTAAATGCCAAGATCGAATCCTGTACGACTATCTAAAGCTGATTTAAGTTGTAAACTTCTCGTCATATGGCTATCGAACCTACACAAACTTGGCTTACCCAAGAGGCTGCTGACCGCTTGAGTGCGGAATTGGCAGAACTTGAAGGGCCGCGTCGCGCTGACATTATTAAAAAGATTGAAGCTGCCCGCGCCGAGGGTGATCTAAAAGAGAATGGTGGATACCACGCAGCAAAAGATGAACAAGGCAAGATCGAAGCCCGAATTCGTCAACTAAAGCACATGTTAGAAAATGCACATATCGGAAATCCACCAGTAGGTGAATCAGGTGTTGTTGGACTTGGCATGTTGGTAACAGTTGATATCGCTGGTGATGAACTGAAATTCCTTCTTGGTTCACGAGAAATTGCTAGCGGCGATGTCGATATCTATAGCGAAAAATCACCACTTGGCGCCGCAGTTCTTGGATCAAAGATTGGCGAAACCGTTACCTACACAGCGCCAAATGGCCGTGAAATTAACGTTGCAGTTCTAGAAGCCCAGAACTTCTTTTAATCTTCTACTTACTAACCCTTACATATTTACGCACGCTAATTGGTGTAAAAATCGCAACAAGTAAGAACATATAAATAAGCGACATCAAAATTGGATTCTGACTTGGCCATGAATTAGCAGTAGCACCAAAAACATTCTCCGTGCCAAAGAGTTCGCGACAGGCCGCCACCATCGTTGAGACCGGGTTCCATTCGGCAAAATATTGCAGAATCTTTGGCATTCCTGTTGTCGGCGCAAAAGCATTTGATAGGAAGGTCAGTGGAAATACCGTCATGAAAACTAAATTCTGGGCAACGCGCTCTTCGCGGACCGAGAGTCCAATTATTACGCCGATCCAAGACATGGAATATCCAAAGGCAAGAAGGAATAAGAAGCCGAGAAAAATTTTTACCGGCCCGCTACTTGGCCGCCAACCGACTAGGAAACCAACTAAACCCATAACAATTAGCGTTACAACGTTCTGCAAGGTATCGCCAACCGTGCGACCTATAACTACTGCAGAGCGAGATATAGGAAGAGATCTGAAGCGATCTATCAAACCCTTCTGCATATCTGCGGCTAGTCCAACTGCAGTAGCCGCAAGGGTAAATGCAACGGTCTGCACGAAGATTCCAGGCATAAGAAGTTGGACATAACCGCCTTCAACACCAGAATCGATAGCGCCACCAAATACATAGCGAAAGAGAAGTACAAACATCGCAGGTTGGATTGTCGCAAAAATTAGAACTTCAGGGATGCGAATCATTTGAAGCAGTTGGCGCTTAGTTATAACAAGGAAATCACTTACGCTTTGTAGCATTTTTTCCTCCTACTTCAGGTTCAACAACTACTTCGGCAACATGCCCGGTCAGTGAAATAAATACATCATCTAGCGATGGGCGCTTAAGCCCAATATCAAGTGGATGAATTTTCGCTTCATCTAGCAAACGAAGAACTTGAATCAATGATGCGCTGCCATTGCTGACCGGGGCTGAAATCTTACGAATTCCATGATCAACGCTTGGTTTTGTACCGGAAACTTCTTCTACCAGCCTTGTTGCCTCAGTAATTTGATTCTCCTCAACGGTAATTTCTAGCCGCTCACCACCGACTTGGTTTTTTAACTCATCTGCAGTTCCGCGCGCGATTACCTTTCCAGAATCGATAACTGCAATTGAATCGGCGAGGTGATCCGCTTCTTCCAAATATTGAGTAGTGAGCAAAAGCGTTACGCCGCCTTTAACAAGTTCATCGATAACGCCCCACATCTCCATGCGACCACGTGGATCGAGTCCTGTCGTTGGCTCATCTAAAAATAAAACTTTTGGCTTAACAATTAATGAGGCCGCTAAATCCAAACGTCTGCGCATGCCACCAGAGTAAGTTTTGATTGGACGACGAGCAGCATCGGTAAGTGAAAATTTTTCTAATAGCTCTTCTGCCCGCTTTTTCGCGCCACTTGAATTCAAGTGATACAACCGGCCAAACATTGTTAAGTTATCCCAACCAGTTAGCGTTTCATCGAGCGCCGCATATTGCCCTGATAGCCCAATAACTTTTCTAACTTCATCAGGGTGTTTTAAAACATCAATTCCTGCAACTGTTGCACTTCCAGAATCTGGTGTTAATAGCGTTGCAAGTACGCGAACTGTTGTTGTTTTTCCAGATCCATTTGGTCCTAGGAGTCCAAGAACTGTTCCCTCTTCTACTTCAAGGCTTAGGCCATCCAGAGCTTTTACCGCCCCTTTGTCATACGTTTTAACCAATTCATGCGCAATGATCGACTTCATAGCCTCACCTTATTACTTGATTACTTGAGCTGCATAGTAAACTCACAAACATGTCTATTAAAAAAAATGAAGCCCCTAATGCACTTACTCACAAAGAAATCATGTTTGTTCTCAGCGGACTTATGGTCGGCATGTTACTTGCTGCACTCGACCAAACAATTGTCTCAACCGCGCTAAAACGCATCGTTGAAGATTTTGATGGCCTCGCCCATTACACCTGGGTTGTTACCGCTTATCTTCTAACTTCAACTGCATCGACTCCCCTGTACGGGAAAATCTCAGATCTTTATGGTCGTCGCCCGGTATTCCAATTCGCAATCATTACCTTCCTTATTGGGTCATTTGCCGCAGGTGCCGCATCAAGCATGACTCAACTAATAGCCTTCCGCGCAATTCAAGGACTTGGCGCAGGTGGCTTAATGTCACTTACCTTCGTGATTATTGGGGATTTAGTTTCACCTCGCGAACGCGGAAAGTATCAAGGTTATTTCGGAGCAGTTTGGGGACTCTCATCTGTTGCTGGTCCACTGCTTGGTGGATATTTCTCAGATCATGTACAGATTCTTGGTATTACTGGCTGGCGTTGGATTTTTTATATCAACTTACCTTTCGGAATTGCTGCATTAATTATTACCTCGATTTCACTTCATATTCCTAAGGTAAAGCGTGAACATAAAATTGATTATCTCGGTGCTCTGCTTTTAGTAACTGGGGTATCCGCACTTCTCCTCGGTATCTCGGTCTATGGACCACAAGATGGTTGGACAACTTCGAAAACTATTACTTCGCTATCCATTGCTCTGGTATTAGTGCTTCTATTCTTATATCAAGAGAGCCGCACTCAAGAGCCAATTTTGCCGCTCACACTCTTCAAGAATCACACCTTTACTATTACTTCAATTCTTGGTTTAGTTATCGGTGCCGGAATGTTTGGTGCAATTGTTATGTTGCCACTTTATCTGCAAGTTGTTAAGGGCGATTCCGCAACATCGGCTGGCTTGAAATTGATTCCATTCATGATCGGTATTGTTTCGATGTCTATCACAAGTGGAAAGTTGATCTCAAAACACGGTCATTATAAGCGATATCCGATTATCGGACTTGCACTTATGACCGTTGGACTCGCACTTCTCTCAACACTTACTGAAAACACACCTTTCTGGAAGCTCTCAATTTACGCAGTCCTTATCGGTGCGGGTCTCGGTCTTTCAATGCAGACCATTGTTATTGCACTGCAAAACTCAGTTGAATTCAAGGATCTGGGCGTTGCTACAAGTGCTAACACCTTCTTCCGATCAATCGGTGCAACTATTGGCGTCGCGCTATTTGGAACGGTATATGCGAGCCAGTTAACTCATAACTTGCCGATTGAAATCGCAAAGTTAAAGGCCAGCAATCCTGCAGCCCTTATCGGCGCTACACCTGAAAAATTTGCTGCACTCAAAGAGAACACGGCTGTACTTCAAAGCTTCACCCCAGAACTACAAGCTGGAATTGTTCATGCCTTTGTGAACTCTTTCCAAACTGTCTTTTTAACGGCAGCGCCTATTACCGCAGTTGGATTCTTGGTCGCATTCTTGCTCCGTGAAACCCCACTTCGCACAGGTGCAGCGCACCACGCGGCTAAAGAAGAGGCTGCTGGCGAGGCAATTGCTTAATAATAAGAGTTCTAAAGCGCTGCTACCGAGAGAGGTTTATGTTCTCTCGGTAGTAGCTTTTTTTGTTGCACTTGGCTACGGAATGATCATTCCAGCCATTCCGCTTTTTGCTAAAACTTTTGAGGTAAATAATGCGCAAATTGGTGCAATTATTTCTGCTTTCGCACTTGCAAGATTTGGTATGGGACTTCCTGCTGGAAAGTTAATTGATCTATTCGGTGAACGTCGCGTTCAAACTACTGGACTGCTAATTGTTGCGATCTCAACTTTCGCATCTGGTCTTGCTGACTCTTACTGGCAATTACTAACTTACAGAGCACTTGGCGGAATTGGTTCAGTGATGTTCTCGGTTTCAGCGAGCTCGCTTTTAATGAGATCTGTAGATGATTCAATTCGTGGACGTGCACAGTCCACATTTAATGGTGGATTTCTCATCGGAGGTATTGCTGGACCGGCAATAGGTGGAATTCTTTCGGTAGTTTCGCTACGTGTTCCATTCTTTGCTTACGCCTTCACACTTGTCTGTGCTGCTTTTGTAACTTCATTCTTCTTAGCCGAGAATCGACTTGGTAAATCAATAACTAACAAACAAGATCCTGCTGATCGAATTCTCTTGAGAGATGCGCTAAAGAGTTATCCATATCTAGCCGCAATGGCGATTGCCTTTCTCTCAAACTGGGTTCTCTTCGGTCTCCGAAACTCCATTCTTCCGCTCTTTGCTAAAGAGAATCTTGGAGCTTCAAATACAACTCTTGGCCTTGGTTTTACTATTGCAGCTGTCGTCCAAGGTATTGCCCTGGTTTATGTTGGAAAGTTATCTGATTTTCGAGGTCGCAAATTTGCACTAATGCTCGGTTCATTCACACTTCTATCGGGCGTCGCAACAATAATTATCTCTTCGCACTGGTGGTATTACTTCCTTGCAATGGTCTTCTTCGGAATCGGTGGCGCATTTGAGGGAACTGCTGCATCTGCAGTGGTTGGCGACCTATTCGGCGGTAAAGGTGGCCGCGTTATTGCGCTATTCCAGATGGCCGGAGACTTTGGAAATATCATCAGCCCAGTTCTTCTTGGCTGGTTAGTAGATCAACACTCGTATCGCCCGGCATTCATAGCAACAGCAGCAGTGTTTTCATTAACACTGCTGCTGTCAGCAAAGATGCCAGAGACTAGAAAGTTAAAAGAGGCTAACTAGTTGTGTCTAGTTACGGCGAAGAATTGAGATTAAACGCAATACTTCTAGGTAAAGCCAGACCACAGTAACCATTAGCGCAAAACTAGCACGCCATGATTGTTCTTGCGGTGCGCCGCTTGCGATCATCTTTTCGATTTGGTCAAAATCTAGAACGAGGAAGAATGTTGCAAGTGCAACGCCACCGATTGCTAGCAGTGGTCCCACACCAGATAGGCCATAAAGCCCCATTCCATTACCAAGCCCGAAGAATGATCCAATAAAGGATCCGACACCAAGAATTAAATATCCGAAAAGTGCGCCCATAAGTACGCGAGTAAATTTTGGTGTTACGCGAATTCTCTTGCTCTTATATGCCCAAAGCACGCCAGCAATAGCGGCGATTGTTGCGACAAGTGCTTGTCCAACAATTCCGTCATATGCAGTTTCATACATTTGGCTAAGTGTTCCAAGTGCCAAACCTTGTAGGGCTGCATAAGCAATTGTTAGACCCGGCTTGACTTTCTGCGAAAATGAAAGATATAGACCAAGACCCATTGCGCCGAGGAAACCAATTAAAAGTGCGCCGCCACCAAGTTTTAAAGTCCAGGCAACGCTTCCTACCCCAACTAAAACAGCGAATAGAAGTGCGGTGCGAGCAACAACATCATCGATTGTCATGCGACCTGTGCGCATTGAAGATGCAGCAGGCGCGTTGTAAAGATCATTTAATTCATCTGTTGATTGATCAACAACTGTTCCGCCACGATTTTCGATAGCGGCATATCCGCGTTTGAAAACTGGGTTCGAACTCTGCATTATTTCTCCTGTTAGCTAGATGGTCGGATTGGATAAACCCGTACATTAAGGATAAACGAATTTTTAGAGTGAACTATTCCAGCGAACATAAATGTTGCCAAATTCTGAGCCTGTAAACCTAAAGAATGCTTAGAATTTCAACTCTGTTAAGACTTTACCCATCTATTGGAACCCCTGAAATTCTCACCCTTGGGAAATAGCCTGGGCCCCCAACAATTCCGGCGTCAAAGAAATCGTAGGAATCGCTAAAGCCTTGATATGGAGTCCATGACCCAGTGGCATTGGTTACGCCACCAAATCTGTACCAAAGAGTCGTTGGCGAACTCAAATTACCAAATTTGAACCAATATGTAGAAGCACTTGGGATCGAAACCGAGCCTGTGAAAGTTGCAACATTATCAAGGCCGGAAGTCACAATACTCGCGTATGTCAGTGTGCCCAATTTGCGCGAATCGTCATTTGGCTCCAAAGATCCATTGCTATAGAAATCAACTGTAGAACCAGAAAGATCCCCGCTTACCGTTCCCAATTGTAATTCAACCTTTGTAACTGTGGCAGGGCCATTAGATTGAACCTTAAAAGCAATCCACTGAGTTGCGCCGCTTGTTAGCTGCCAATTATCAAACCAATCATTGTAATCTTCAACCGCGTTATTAAATAAAACAGTTGTAGGACTTGAAGTTGGAAATACTCCAGAGTTTGGATCTTCTGAACTCTCAATCGTGATTCGATCCACGCTTCCAGCAAGTTCGGCTTGCAAAGGTACGCAACTGGTCCAATTGATTGTTACTGAATTATTAGTTGCATCATTTGTGACCGGATTATCTAGTTCCATGCAACTATCAACTGAATACCAATCGCCATCGGAAGTAAAACCAAATTCGAAAGAGTCTTCATTTGGACCAGCAGGCCAATAGAGCGGGTTATCGCTGCCATTCATATATGCACGTACCCTGAAGGTAACGCCAGAACAGTTATCACTTACCCCAGAGACTTTTAGTGATGAGAAATAGAAAGTTGAGGCGGCTCCATAATATTCGTAGTTTCCATTAAAGAAAGTTGAAGCAGGAGTAAGAGTAACTTCATCATCACAAGCAGTTGTCTGGGCAACTCCCTGGCCAAATTCAACCGGCGCGCCAGCATTTAAATTGATGCTTGCGGCAAGGGTCGATCCAAGTGCGATGGTTGCAACAAGGGTGCCGATGCCAAGTAAGACCTTTAAATTCTTCTGCTTAAATTTTGAGTTACCGTCAGGTGACTTGAAATTCAATAGAGACATATTTATTTGTACTCCCGCATCCGCTTAGATTTTCAAATAAAATTGAATTGACAGTGACTCCCGGAGAGGAGACGCAAACCAATTGCAAATATTAGGGGATAAAAGTAACAATTAAATAGATTTAGATTGAACAAGCTGTGAATAAAATCACGAGCTCTGAATCCAGTAGACAATTCGCCTCCGAGTGTCAATCTCAACAGAAGTTGGCGCTATGAAAACTCTATAGATTTACGACCGACGCTCCATTAATTACCCTGATGTTGTTGACTTAGAAGTGCTAACAATAATCTTTTAGGGAACTTTCCGCATATTTTGTAGTTTCTTCTATTTTAGGTATCTGGGCCACGATTTGATTTGAATTTAAATTGCTAAATTTCGAGAATTCTTCACGAACAAGGAGAAGGCTCTTTCCAAGCTTTGACATCGTTTCAGGATCTGAGTTCATACCTAAATCCGAAAAACCGGTTTCAGCACCATATGCGATATTTAAGCTGAGTTTCAATTTACTAATACTCGCGGCAATATTTTTGCCATCTTTGGAAGCTAAAGAATCACTTAAATTTTTAAATCTATCAATAACACTGCAATTAATTAAAGTGTTAAAGTTTGGCTTATCCTTAAAAAATAAGATAGTAAATTTTGAATCTACAACCAATAATCCAAAGACTAGAACCAGAATTAGAAAAAGCGATTTTGGTTTCACGCTCTCGAACTACTCAAAATATGGGCTATATTCATCGATGACAGAAACATCAAAGATTTGGCTGAAGTCACGTATAGGCATAGTTCGACTCAGTTGATCCCCGTATGGAATCCATGTTCCAACTGAAGAATTACTTTGTAGCGCTCCATTTAAACTAAACAATAGCCCGAAGGTATCAAGAGACGACCCTTCTGGAACAAAAATTCCAATATTGCCATCAAACCCGAAGACAGAACCAGGTTGTACTTCAATCTGGGTTCCAAGCCAAAAGAATTGCAGAATCCATGGCGAATTTAAACTTGACTCTTCTGGATCAAAAACAAACTTAAAAGAAAGCGCGTTATTTATTTGAGAGCGCGTTAATTCAGGACTTTCGAACTCAAGCCCAAAGGTTTCAACATCATCGTCGGTCATGTTTGAAATCCAATCAGCAAAGGTGAAATAAGGGATGCATGAATCGATAATTGCGCAAACCCCATCAAAGTTTCCCTCAGGAAGCGGGTCATCCGACCCATCCAACCCATCCTCTAAAT
>Ga0209086_10004189_pt1 | contig 10750 bp, 6 predicted proteins | sample M_130207_XF_Meta_FD_187312 | JGI IMG/M metagenome (GOLD analysis project Ga0209086, IMG submission 187312) | Freshwater microbial communities from Lake Montjoie, Canada to study carbon cycling - M_130207_XF_MetaG (SPAdes) (version 2) | ecosystem: Environmental > Aquatic > Freshwater > Lake...
AATCTTGTCTCAGTCTCTGCAAACGCTTCTCGTTGGCTTGAGGTTGACGTACGCATCAGAGATGCCAGCGGATTGAAGCCACCGGCTCGCAGAGTTCTTAAAACTGTTGGCCTGCTCAACCTTGTTTCCGCTGGAGGGACCCTCAGAGCATCGAAGGAGATGGTCTGCTACGCGGCGGCAGATGGGATAACCGGCACGAAGGACCTCAAGCAAGTTGCGAAGCTCCTCATTGAGCTCGATGCTGCTGGCCTTATTACTTATCGTGAATTTGCGGATGAGTACAGGGTTTGGCAAGGCAGCGACTTTGACCTGCGCTCTGCGGTTGAGGCGGCGCGGCGGCGACTGAAGGATGAACCAGCCTCAGGAGTCTTGAACCGGGTAATGCCGCTAAGCCCGCTTGTAGCAGCGCGCCATAGCCATAAGACAGGGACTCTTCGTGCCTTTGAGCGGGTGTGGATTAGCGCTGACGAGTCATCTATAGATCCGCTTGGTGCCTCCGATCGACCCGACGGATTAGCGCTTTACGTCCTGGGGGAGAGTGCGCCTACTAAAGCTGTGAGGTCCCGCGAGGATGCCAAGCCTGTCGTGTTTGCAACAACAGCGAAGGCTGATCCTGTTATAGATGCAGCTTTGGAGCTCGCAGCGGTGGAGGATGTCCTTGCATCTTCTGAGGAGATCGCCGATGACTGGGTGGCTAAGCGCGAATTAGTAGAGCGAAGATATGAAGCCTTTGCCGCATTGGATCGTGCTGTGCACAGCGCATTCGGCGAGGGCGAGACTAAGTGGAAATTGCGTAAGCCGGGGCCGGCAGCAAATTGGACAATTTCGAAGCGCTCAATGGGCGGTTCATCGGTGGTATCCGACGCATGCGAAGCCTGGTATCCCCTAGCTCCAGTGATTCGCAATGACTTGATTATGCGACACGATTTAAGCACTCAAGCGGCTAAGGCGCGTAGGTTGGTTCTAGAGGGACTTGCTGCGCATGCCTCCGAAGAAAGGTTAGGCATCGTGGGATTTGGCCCGGACGCAACACTCTACCGCTCTGTACTCGAGGCCCACGGGCTCCATAAGCAAGGAGAGGGCGGGGAATGGACGTTAACCGGCCCATCCATAGACTCTCCCTTGTACCCATACTGGGAAAACGTTATTAGAGCGTTAGAGGATTCAGTAGATCGACGGACTCGACTCGATGAGATTTACCGCGAATCAGCAGCTCCGCCATACGGTGTGAGAGAGGGCTTCGCTCCGGTGGTCGTCGTTGCGGCTTTGATTGTCCGCTTTGAAGAGATAGCACTTTATGAACATGGGACGTTCAGGCCTAATCTGACCCCAGACCTTTTGGAGCGACTCCTCAAGAATCCTGGGAATTTTGAAGTCAAGTTTTATGCAACAAAAACCGGTGCTCGGTCTGAGTTGCTTACCCAATTAGCAGATCAGCTAGGGATTAATGCTGCTCGGACTGGTTCTCAGAGGAGGGTAGGTAGTGTCCTTGCGATTGTTTCTTATCTCGTCGCGTTATTGAACGCTCTCCCTGAGCACATTCGTAAAACGAAAGAATTATCGGAAGATGCCAAGGCGGTACGCAGGGCTCTTCAGATCGCGACAGAGCCAGATGATCTCCTGTTTACAGAGATCCCAAAGGCTTTTCAGTTGAAGCCGATCACGCCGAGCTCCTCTGTCACGAGTACCGTAATTAGAGATACATCTAGGCGCCTTACCGAGGTATGCAATGAACTAAAGGATGCGTATCCTGCCCTCCTTAATGACATTCGCGAAGCGGTGGCGAAGCAGATAGGGCCCGGATGTGATCCACTGCGCGAAAGCCTCTCTGCTCGGGCTCGTGAACTATCAGGGAAAATTATTGACCCTCAAGTTTTACGGCTTGTTGTAGCGCTCACCGCCGATATCCCTGATGAGGATGCGTGGCTGGCATATGTGGCCATGAACCTGTCGGGAGCTCCACCAGAGGGTTGGACTGACGAAGATAGAAAGCGTTTTTTTGTTACTGTGGCTGAGGTCGGAGGGGCTTTCCGTCGAATTTATGCGCTAAATGCTGACCTATCTGCGCGTGGCGAGGGCTTTGATGCATATCGGCATGTCGTTACCCGCCCCGATGGGACCGAGGCTGTTCAACTTCTTGCTGTGAATGACGAGCAACGTCTAGCCGGTCGACCGATTCTTGATGAAGCAGTCTCGAATCTAGGTTCCGCCCTGGGTGGAAGCGCTGCAGATGCTCGGGCCCTGCTGCTTGGGCTGTTAGCTGAGGATGATTTCAACGCAGTTGATGCTGCAAGCCAAGTAAATGTCATAGCCCCCGCCTACGATGGCCAAGTCGGCAATCAGCGGGACGAAGGACGGGGCTAATGCGGCATGTTTGTGGTATCTCAGGAGGAAAAGACTCAAGCGCCTTAGCTATTTATATGCGCGATGAGGTACCAGAGATGGAGTACTTCTTCTGTGATACGGGTGCTGAGCTCCCCGAGACCTATGAGTACCTCAATCGACTTGAGGTCGTGCTCGGTAAGCCGATCGCTCGATTGAATCCAGACAAGGGCTTTGACCACTGGTTTGAGGTTTTTAGGGGGATGCTTCCTTCCCCTCAGATGCGCTGGTGTACGCGACAGATGAAGATCAAACCGCTCGAAGATTGGCTTGGCGACTCCGAAGCTACTTCGTATGTGGCTATTAGGGCAGACGAGAGCAACCGTAAGGGCTACGTCTCGACCAAACCAAATATCTCTGCACGATTCCCCTTCATTGAGGATGGCATTGATCACGAAGGTGTGATGAGAATTCTTGAGGAGGCAGGGGTTGGGCTTCCGAGTTATTACGAGTGGCGAACAAGGTCTGGTTGCTATTTCTGCTTCTATCAGCGAAAGGCAGAGTGGGTAGGTCTTGCTGACCGTCACCCAGAACTATTCGAACGGGCCGTGGGTATTGAGCAAAAAATGCTCAAGGACGCTGGTGTGAGCGGTGACGCAAGTTACGCTGATATGGCCATGCAAGACCGAATCTATACGTGGTCCGGTGGCGAGACGCTTACTGAGTTGATCGGGCGACGCGATGAGATTGAAGAGCGCCATGTGATAGCGATGGACCGTGCTCGACGTAATCGCAAAAATATTCCTCTAATTGAGGTCTTGTCCGAGGCGCTCGACGAGGATGACGATTCCCCGTCTTGCAACGTCTGCGCCCTGTAGAGGTAAATATTTTGGACGATGGGCAGGATGCAACGTTGAGACTTAGTCTCGAGAGAGTCCAATCTCTATACGAGATCCCTCAGGACGACCTAGTGGGCGAAGTGCTGATCCCGGCGTTGTCGGTAGCCGAGAATGTTGATATCTCTGTTGGCTTTTTCTCAAGCAGATCACTTGCCGCAATCGCCCCTGGGCTTTCTTCATTAGTGAGTCGTGGGGTCAGATGCCGCCTGTTGCTTAGCCCTGAGATTTCCGAAGGCGATCGTGAGGCGATTGAACTGGGCATCTCGACCCCCGAGGAAGTTCTCGCAAATTTTGTTGAGTCACGGCTTGCCGAGCCGACGGGGCATCTTGCAAACTACGCATTCGACATATTGGCATTTCTCGTAGCCAAAGGCACCCTTGATGTCAGGTGTGTCCTCATGGAGAGAGGAATGTTCCATAAAAAAGTTTGGTTGATGGAGGCCGCCGATGAAACCGTCGCGGTGCACGGCTCGGGCAACATGACCGAGAGGGGAATGTTCGTCAACGGCGAGCAAATGACCGTGGATTGCAGCTGGGATGCTGGCCCTCAGATAGAAGAGCGGCTTAGAAGGCTGCGAGCAGCCTTCGATGCGGAGTGGGCCAATGAGCGCCCAGACTTTCTCGTGATTGAATCGCATCAGATGGTTCAGCTGCTCCGCGAGCGAGCAAAAACTCTTGAAGCGCCTCCAACAATTGAAGATTTTTGGGCTGCTTGGCAGCGCGAGTACGGGTCGGGTACTCAGCCAGCGCTGCCGCCAGGGGTTATTTCAGCGCCAGGGGTGAAACGTTTGGCTATCCCCGCTGGGATTGACTGGAGAAACCCACCATTTGCACACCAGGCGAAGGCGATCGAAGCCCTTGAGACAGCAAGTGGAGTGGGGCTATTAGCGATCGCGACCGGAGGTGGAAAGACCAAGATTTCGTTGATAGCGACAACTCGAATTCAGGATCGGATCGGCAAGCCTCTGCTTTGCTTGGTTCTCGTACCAACCTCAGTGTTGGCTTCGCAATGGGCAGAGGAAGTTAAGGAATTTGGTCTGCAGCCTGTACTGCTCTCTGGAATGACTCCTGCTGCGCGAAAAGCCGCGCTGCTAAATGTTGCAGGGTCTCTTAGCGCAAAGCCGGCACGTACAGAGGTCCTCATCACGACTATGCAGTTGTTTACTGGCGACCAGGGGATTAAAGATGCAATTCAGGAAATGTGCTCTACCGCTACGAGCGTCTTCATTGCAGATGAGGTTCACAACTTTGGGGCACCGTCGTTCGCATCTGACCCGCCCGAATGGTTTGAATTTAGGATCGGCCTCTCCGCTACGCCTGTAAGGCAATACGATGACGAGGGCACAAGTTTCCTCTTTCAGTATTTCAATACCGATGAGGATCCGGCCTTTGTCTTTACTCTCGGAGAGGCAATAGCCAGCGGATGCTTGACGCCTTATCGATATCACCTGCACCCAGTGGAGTTCACTCATGAAGAGATGGAAAAGTACTCGGACCTAACTGAAAAATTGGCGAAATCTGGGTTCATGAGTGATAAAGGGAGCACCTCTGGAATGACCGAGTGGCAGGAGCAACTTCTCCGCGATCGTCGGGGGCTTGTAGAGCAAGCAGTCGGGAAAGTTGAGATACTTCGGAGCCTCCTTTCCGAGAACCCAAGTGAGGTTTCGCATACCCTCATTTACTGCTCCGCGAAGGCAGTAAAAGAGCCGCATGTGACAAAACAGATTGATCAGGCCCGGGAAGTTTTAAAAGCCCTTCATATTACGACGCACATGCTGACAGCAAAAGAGTCAGGAACTCCGCTGGCTCAGTCTGTGCTCGCTGGCCTAGCTAATGGTGATTATCAAACAGTGCTTGCGATGAAAGTATTAGACGAGGGTGTAGACGTCCCAGCTGCACGAGCCGCGTTCTTATTGTCTTCAACTACGGTCGAGCGTGAGTGGGTGCAGCGACGGGGCCGGGTACTACGTAAGGCAGAGGGTAAGACCAGCGCCGACCTGCACGACTTCATCGTCGTACCTCCGGACTCAGGAGAACCCGCTGCCCGTTCATTGCTGGCAAGCGAGCTCCGGAGGGCCGAACATTTTACTGCTGATGCTATAAATGCTTGGGATAATGGCGGACCGCGTGATGTTATAGATAACATTGAAAAATCCAACTGACGGGGGCAGGAAAAGTGGCAAAGATCAATCGGCAGCAGGTTTTAAGAGAGCAAATCCTCAATCGACCTGAGCGCTACTCGAACTATCACGAGGACCTTGCAGCGCTTCTAAGCGACGCTATGACATCGGTACGCGAGGATCGCACGGTTGCCGAACGGCGCAAGAGCTTGACCGAAGGAATTAGAGCGAAAGCTACTCGGGGGTCAACAGCCGGAGGCGAGGAGTGAAACTCAGTCGTGTCGAGTTTGTGAACTTCAAATTGCTTGACGGCGTAGTCATAGATTTCTCAACTGAGGAGCTCAAGCCTCTCACTGTAATCCGAGCTGCAAACGGGTCTGGGAAAACATCGATTCTCTACGGTCTTGCATGGGGAATCTACGGAGACCCAGGTCTACGTGAAGACAATTTACGTCTTGCATCGAGCTTCCAAAAAATAGGAGCTCCAATAACTGTTCAAGTAGTTGTTGACTTTGAGCATACTGAAGACGGAATAAGCACTTCGTATGTGTTGACGCGTTCATTAGAGGAAACCCCGGTTTCGTACGAGCGTGTTGAGCACAAATTCAAGAAGCTCCGCTTAGTTAAACGCTTGAGCGCAGGAGAAGAGGAAGTAAAAAACCCCCAGCAGAAGTTGAATCAACTCTTTCCTTTGAGGCTTAAAGATACTTTCTTGACCGACGGAGACAAGGTCCAGAGTTTTATTTCAGGGCAAGAGGATAGGAAGGAACGGCAGCACAGGGTGAAGGAAGCAATCCGAGGGTTGCTTGGCCTAGACAACCTTGAAGAAGTGAAGAGGGATTTAGAGCATCTAGAGAGAGGATTTCGTAAAGACTTAGCCGAAGGCGGAGACAAGAAGCTCCAGGAGGCGCAGAACCACCTTACGAAGGCAGAGATTGAGTTAAACGGGCTTAAACAGAGTCGCGATGAGGAAGCGCAGAAGCGTGCGAAAATTGAAGATTCGATAGGTACAACTGAGCACGAACTTTCAGAGATAACCGGAGTAGGCGACATAGATCAGTTGAACAAAGAAGCGGCTTCTGCTGGCAAGGCGCATTCTCTCGCGCAGAAAGATATGGCGAGCTATTTTGAAAATGCTCGCGCCATGTTCAAGTCTTCTGAAGGATTTTCATGGTCCCTCGCCGAGGAACCGCTTCGCGAAGGCCAGAAGGTCCTTGCGGATCTTGCTGATAAGGGGGTAATTCCTGGATCCTCTATAGGAGTTTTGCAAGATCGGCTAGATATTAAGACCTGCATATGCGGCGAAAGCTTGGAGGATGGAAGCAGTCATCGAGCTCAGGTGGAGGCTCTAATCGAAGAACAGTCCTTGATCTCCGCAGAGAGGGAGCGGCTTACAGCAACCTTCCATCGCACGCGAGCAGGGTTGAATTCCTACGAGTCAGATTGTGTCGATAAGCGCGACTTTAAGTCCCAAAGGCCACTCCTCCTAGCCCAGCATGCTGACATCGAAGAGCGACTTAGAGATGCAAGCGCTAGAAAAAGAGTCGTAGACGAGAAAATAAAATTAATTGATTCAGAAAAAGTTCAACGGCTAACTACGCGCCTTGCGCAAGCGAAGCGAGACCATACGGAGAGCTCAGAGAAAATTGGGGCGCTAGAGAGGTCTGTCGCCCTAAAGGACGATGAGCGAATAATCTCTGAAAAGCGTTTCGAAGAGGCGCGAAAAGCCGCCAAGGGCGATGATAGGGCAAGACTCCGTTATGAAATGACGCTAGATCTTAAAGAGGTTGTTACGAATACCCTGAATACGCTGAAGACCGATCATGTACGAGCGATTTCAGGTTTGATGAATGATTTGTTTATGCAGATAGTAGGGGGAAACCCGGAATTAGCTGGCGCCGTTTTTAGAGGGGTTGAGATTTCCTCAGACTTTGACATCGTGATTACTTCGGGAGACGGAGCCTTGCTTGATGCAGACTTTGAGCTCAACGGCGCATCGCAGCGAGCTCTTACTCTGGCATTTATCTGGGCCCTAATGGAGATTGCTGACATCGTTGCCCCACGCCTCATCGACACGCCGCTTGGAATGACGTCCGGAGGAGTAAAGCAGAGAATGGTTGAGGCGATCTCTAGTCCAGTGACTAGTGGACTCCTCGATTACCAAGTCATTCTTTTGCTCACCCCTTCTGAGATTAGGGATATAGAGAGTCTGCTAGACGAAAGAGCCGGTAAGTACCAAACGCTCTCATGCTCGAAGGACTATCCGGCAGAGCTTGTTCATGATTGGGCTGAAGGAGGTCCGCGAGTGAGACGTTGTAATTGCAGCCATCGTGAATACTGCGAAGTTTGTGAGCGAACCGATGACAGTTCAAGCGGATTAGATAGGCGGGTTTCATGAGTGACGCTTCAGCTCTATATATAAGCCAGGATCTGTATTTACCGAAAGCCTTTGATGACGAGTTCAGCGACCTTCTAGTTGGCCGGAAAGTGGATGATACTCAGCCTTTTCCACGGAAAGTCGACCTATGGTGGGCGACAATTTGTATCGGGGCTTCATTAGGTAAGTACTCGGCAGTCGCTAAAGATCGCGTGAAATTTGGTACCGGTCAAGTACTCGCTAGCGAGCAGTGGCGCATAGCTCATATGGAGCTTCTTGCACTTGCTCGCGAAGGAGAAGAAGCTTTGAGAACTCCCGCGAAAGTGGTCCGGATCGCAGATGAATACGGAACTGCAGGGATCGCATGGATAACAGAGCACTTAAGAGGCGAGAGTAATCCAACGCTCAAACTGCTAGTTGAGATTGATAAAATAGGAGATCATCGCCTTCACGTCGACCTCTCCTAACTCGGCGTTCGAGTGTCAGTCGACCTGGAATTGAATCGCGCCAAGGATCTCGTCAAGCCCCTTCGACGCTTCTGGCATTGGTAATAGCTCCAAGACGTCATGTTCTCCGCGTTTTTCTAGCGCATTTCTTACATCTTTGTCTCTACATTGCATGGCTAGAGCCAAGTCGGTTAGCTCCGTTCCGGGAGTAGCGGGAACTCCGGTAAGAGAGAAGATCGAACCAGGCTTGCTCAACTCCGGGACACAAGTTTTTCCTGCTGCATCGAACGTGAGCCGGATTTTGTCTCCATCAACCGCACCGAGCAGTTCAGCGATGCCGCGTGTCGACCCTAACGTTGGTCCCCCTGGTGAAGTGTCTTGCCAAGCGAGGATGAGGCTTAGGTTGCTTCCAGGGACGCTAAAGGAGGCTTGCCTCCCTGGCGATATTCCAATCAAATTGGCCGCAGCTAGAGCTAGCGGACGGCCAGATCCACGAAGGACGTCTTTATCTACCTCAAAATGAATGATCGTGTTGTCTTCTGCTGTGACGTAGAGCCCTGAAATCAAAGTCATGTTGGTATCGAATTTAAACGGCTCATCTTCCCTTCGTCGTCGAATTGTGTCGCCCTCAAGTACGAATGCAGGAGCCATCGTTGCGTACATTTTTACTGAGTTACCCGAGATGCCAAAGGCCGAAATGAATTCCTCTATGACTTCGTTAAGCGATGCTGAACCGCCGCCGCGCTCTATCCGTTCAATGATCTCTTGGGCAACGCCCGAGTATTCCTCCCAGCCCCATGCTCGCAACGCGTATGAGCCGCCCTTTCCAAGTCGGATAAAACGATCATCTTGTGTCAAGACGTTACGAATATAGGAGTCCGATTTTCCTTCTCCTATATGGGTGTTTAGTTCCTGGAAATCTAGTCTTGTCCCGCACAGTAAAAATACGATCTCTGCCTTGTCTGCGATTGATCCTTCCCATTTCACCCAGGTGTTGTCGCCGATAAAGCGACGATTTGCTGCAAACAGCGGAAGGTCTTCAGATCGCAGATTGATAACGCCTGCAGCTTCTGCTGCCTCCAATAAGTCCTCGGAGTCAATCGTCAGGCAGTCGGGTAATTTCTGGGAAACGGACTCACATACCGTTTGTAACGAAGCGCCTTGTGCTAGGAGCCAGCCATCTTCTACGCGATATTTGCCCGCGGCCCAGAGGAGGAAGTCATCTAGTGGGCAGTCCGAGTGGGGGTCTAGTCTGCGCCTAGCTTTCGCTAGAGAAGATTCGGTCAGCGCCGACTCCAAGTTGGCGGCTAATCCTATGGAATTCGATAACTCCGCCGCTCTCCACGCCAAAACCGAGAACCGAGGGTCCTCTAGTAGTGCGAGCGCTTTGTTCGTTGCTTTCTCCTCAAGCTGCCTGATTCGCTCCTTTGATAGCCCTCTTGAGCGCCCGAGATTGATGAGGGTAGTCTGCGAATTTAAGAGGATTTTCCGTTCGACCAAAATATCCGAGTCTTCTCCGATTTCTTCAAAGAATTTCTCAATCAGGTCGGCAGAGTAAATAATTGAAGAAGGTGGGGTCTCCCCTAATGGAACTTCTAGCCCTTTCGTCGCAGAATTAAGTAGTGAGTTAGGGAGAGGCAGCATTGCATCGGAAATTGAGAAAATATCAGAGAAGGTTTCTGCTCCGCGCTCCTCAATAGCGAATGTAATAAATTCCGAAATTGCCTCGATGAATGGATCTGGATTAGCCGGAAGGAAATACACTTGGGGCCCAGCTTCCCTTTCTAACCCTTCAAGTTGGGCTTGCGAAAACAATTTGGATTCGAGCAGTATCCCATCTTCTATCGCCTGCTCATTCCGCTCCGCAGCTGCTGTCAAAATACTTCGAAGACTTTTTTCACCGACTGAAGGCCACGAGAAAATAGTTAAGACCGTCTGCCGGGCAAGCTCTCGCCATTCGTCAGCATGGAAGCGATTTAATGCATTGAAAGCGCGAGTATCTCCGTTGAGATCAAGAAGAGATATTTTCTCTGCTCCAAGAAAAACTAAGGCCGGGAAGGCGTCTCCGATAAGTGCATTCGGATCGCGCATCATGATTTCGACCGAGGCCGCTCGATCCTGTCCACCCATTTGCTGTTGACCGCCGTTCATCCCTACCCCGTGCCCTTCTGTTCAAAGAAAATACAGGTCAGTCGCAATGAGAGCAAAAGATCCCGTCAAGCGATTGAAGCGAAGTGCTTGATCGCAGGCTGGTCATAGTTACACGGGGGCGGGACACGAAGCCGTTACTTTGGGGCGAACCCGCCGGCGGCAGCACAGGAAAGGGGGTTTCTGCGCCACCACCGGCCGATCTTGTTGGGTCAGAAATGAAGGCCGGGCGCTATGAAGCCTCTGCAACCTCAGGCTCGTCGCTCCAGCGTTGGGCCTCGGCCCAAAGCGCACTCTCACGGCAGAGTCTGGGGTTAAATCCAACAGCATGGAGTTGGTGCTCAATCTCCCCGAGGTCGGTTCCCTGCTCAAGAAGGGAGAGAGCAAATCTCCTAGATCTGCGTGCAGCGCGCTCAGTTGCCGGTTGCGCTAGTTGGG
>Ga0209086_10004190_pt1 | contig 10744 bp, 7 predicted proteins | sample M_130207_XF_Meta_FD_187312 | JGI IMG/M metagenome (GOLD analysis project Ga0209086, IMG submission 187312) | Freshwater microbial communities from Lake Montjoie, Canada to study carbon cycling - M_130207_XF_MetaG (SPAdes) (version 2) | ecosystem: Environmental > Aquatic > Freshwater > Lake...
GTAGAGCTTGAGGATGCGTTCACGCACGGCGACGGGAATGGCTTTCATATCCCAACCCTGCCACAACCACCAACCAATTACAAGCTATATTATTTATGGAAACGCTCTAGCCCGCTGCGCATCGGTCAACGGTATTTTTTCCAACTGGCTGGCAAAATCCGGCGGCACACAAAGTCCGCCCATCAAAGTGCTGGAATAATCTGTCACCGGTCGTTGGTCGGGCAAGCCGCTTCGCAGCAGCACGGATTTGCCGAAAGTGGCCGCATCAAAATAAATTGCAGTGGACAGTGCGTTACGCCGGAAAAATTCCCGGTCGTAGGCGGTTTCAAATTTTTTCAGATCCACCCCGAGGTCGCGCAACAGTTTTAGAACCACACCGCTGTAATCCGAGGGGCCGTCCATGGACTGACTGCCGCCGTAGGTGAGATAAGTTTTTCCGTCCACGGTAAATTCGTCCCGTCGAGCGTGACCACCAAAGTCGTCGTGGTTGTCCAAAATAAGAATGCGGGCGTCGGGCTTGATGGTTTCGCGGTAAAAGTGGGCCGCCGAAAGGCCACTAATGCCAGCACCGATGACAACCAAGTCATATTGCTCCACCTGACCAACCACGGGGCCAAAGTTTTGCTCCGGTGAAAGCGCCACGGTATGCGCCGCCTCGAACGAACCCGTTTGGCAGCCGCGCAAGCCAGTCAATGCCGGCGGATAAACGGCTCCACCGAGTTTCTGTCCCGTCACGTTAGTCAGTAAATCCACCGGATTTGCCAGCCCTCCGACGCCCAAAAGCGCGATGCCATTCAAGAAATCGCGCCGGGTTAACTTCCCCATCAAGCGGTTGTCATTGTCCACATACTTCATAATATTTTATATCACTACTGTCCCGTTTAGCTTTTGACGACAGCGATTTTACTATTGTAAAAACTGGATAAAACCGCTGTCCGGTTATTTTTCGATTTCAATTCTGCGACAACTCCCAGAGGGTGTTTCACCGCCAACCAGCGGTTTTTCACTTTATGAACGAAGGTCGTACCGTCTTCGCCCAACTCCTCGACTTCCTGCCCAAATACGAATTCGACAAGTGTGTCGCTCGTTACCACGGCAACTTCCGCGTCCGCAAGCTGCCCACCTACGAACAGTTCCTCGTGCTGGCGTTCGCCCAGCTCACATGGCGCGAAAGTTTGCGTGACATCGAAACCTGTCTGGCGTCCTTCGGCCCAAAGCTCTATCACGCCGGTATTCGCCAGCCTACCGCCCGCAATACGTTGGCGGTGGCTAATGAAAAGCGGGACTGGCGTATCTTTGCCGACTTCGCCCAAGTGCTCATCCAGCAAGCCACCACGCTTTACGCTGATGAACCGTTCCGCTTTGAACTCCAGGCCGCCGCCTATGCGCTGGACTCCACCACCATTGACCTCTGCCTCTCGCTCTTTCCGTGGGCCACGTTTCGGCAGCATAAGGCCGCCATCAAACTCCATACCCCGCTTACGCTCAAAGGCAACTTTCCCACCGTCATTATTGTCTCCACGGGCAGTGTTCATGATGTCAACATCCTCGACCAACTCGCCTGGGAAGCCGGCTCGTTCTACATCATGGATCGCGGTTATCTCGACTTCGCCCGGTGGCATCGGATTCATCAGTGCGGTGCGTTCTTCGTCACTCGGGCTAAGCAAAACTTCCGCTGCGCCCGCCGTTACTCCCGACCCGTGGACAAAACCACCGGCTTGTACTTCGATCAGGCCGTCGTCATGAGCGGCTTGAATGCCCAGCACGATTATCCCGTCCCGCTACGCCGCATCGGTTATCGCGATCTCGAAACCGGCAAGATGCTAGTCTTCCTGACCAACAACTTTACCGTCCCGGCGCTGACCATCGCCCAACTCTATCGCGGACGCTGGCAAATCGAACTGTTCTTCAAATGGATCAAGCAACATCTGCGTATCAAAGCTTTTTACGGCACGTCGCCCAATGCGGTGCGCACCCAAGTCTGGACCGCCATCGCCGTTTACATGCTCGTCGCCATTTTGAAAAAACGTCTGCATCTGGATGCCAGCCTCTAGACAATTTTACAAATTTTGAGCCTCACACTTTTTGAGAAAATGCCCATTTCACAGGCTCTTTCTCAACTCCCACCACCACCCCATCTAACCGATAATCATAATCATCAATGTTTATTTGCCTTTTAAACGGGACAACAGTGATGTTTTATTTGTTAGTTAACCAATCTTGTGAGCAGCGCAGAATCCAAATTACTGCGGCGTCCACCAATTTCCGGATAATACGATGAGGCAAATCATCTTGATGGAATTGCCAAAATAACTGTCTTCCCCAATCTTACGGCTGGCGACATCCCGCCAGAGTTTATCCAGCCAGATCTGGTTAGTCGGATTGACCATCGCGCTGACGGCGAATGGCGCCGTGAACGCAAGCGAGGTGTCATGGCCAATGTCTTTACCGGTGGCCAGGCGATAGCCGGCATTGATTTTCGCAGGGTCGGCGGCGGTCAGGGTGTGAATCCAGCCGTTCATTTTGTTCAGCGCCACGAGCGAACGATTGTCGCCACTGATCAGAAAATCCGTCGCGAGCCGCCACGGCACACGACAGGCATTGTAACTGAACTCTCCGTCGTTGCGACTTTCCAAATAATGCCCGGCGGCGGGTGCGGGCGCTGTGTCGAGTCTCACGGCAAAATCAGGAAGCAGCCCGGTCTGGGGACTGAAGCGAGACTGAATTTGGGCGATGACGCGATAACATTCATCGGTGACGCGCGACCAGTTCGTGTCTTCGGTGGCGTGTTGAAACGCGCGAAAGTGATCCATCATGAAATCGGAAGGCCGCGTGCCGTAGTAAAATTTTTTGTCGTCGGCGGTAGCCCAGTCGCCGAGGCGCACCGACCAAATTTCACGATTGATTTCCCCGCGCATCACCGCCGCGATGGTTTTTTTTGCCTCGACCAGATAGTTGATCTGACCGGCGCTGCCCCATTGCCGGTCGGCAAGCAACAACGCATAGGCAATGTCCAGATCGCCGTCCGTGGCAGAATCATCGCCATCGGGAGCGGCGGCGCAATCGGGCGAAACCTGTTGCCATCCCATCAAGCCGGACGTTAGCCGGCTGGGGTGATTAGTATAAAAACGGAAGAGGCCGTCAAAATAAATCCGGGCCGCCGCGTCATGTCCCGCCATCAGCGCCACGATGACCATGCCGTAACCGTGACCTTCGGAAACTGAAATCGCGTTCTTCAGTTCCGGGGTCCAATCAGCGCTGTAATGGACGTAAAACTCGTTGGTTACACAGCCGTTCACAAGGTAGCGCGCCTTCCACGCGTCGTAAAAATCTGTCGTGGCCTGATCCAGCACAACCTGAACAACGGCGGGCTTGATGGTTTGAGCCGTGTAACAAACATGCTGCGGAAACGGAAACTGCTGAGCACTCGCCGGGAAGCTTAGCACTAGCCAGAAACTTACGGCGGTAAGGAAATGTCGCTCCATGAAAGACGGTAATGATCTTTTGGATGTCATGTTAGTCAATCAGTTGCAAGGTCTGCGTAGGCGGCATGTCCCTACGGTTCCAGCAGGTCAAACTTCGCCGCGTGCGTGTCGCGGCTGTTCGGTCCGATGAACACCTGAAATTCGCCCGGCTCCGTGCCCACCGTCATGTCGGCGCGCAGGAAGCTGAGTTCGTTTTCTCTGATTAAGAAAGAGACCTCGCGACTTTCACCCGCCTTGAATTCGATTTTCTGAAAACCTTTGAGCTCGCGGACCGGCCGCGTCACGCTGCCGACGAGGTCGCGGAGGTAAAGTTGCACGACCTCCGCGGCAGCGTAGTTGCCGGTGTTGGTCACTATCACTGTCGCCTGAAGTTTTTCGCCGGGATTGAGCGTGGCGCGATCCAGCCGGACCTCGGAATAGGTAAAGGTCGTGTAACTCAAACCGAACCCGAACGGATAGAGCGGATCATTCGGGCAATCGAGATAGGACGATTTGTATTTCTCCTTCGGATTCGCCGGATCGAGCGGGCGGCCGGTGTTCTTCGCCGCATAAAAAATTGGCACTTGGCCGACCCTGCGCGGAAATGTCGCGGGCAGTTTGCCGGACGGATTATACCGGCCGAACAAAACATCCGCCGCCGCCGCGCCTCCTTCCGTGCCCGGAAACCAGATTTCCAGCAGCGCGTCGGCGAGTTGTGATTCTTCTTCGAGCGCCAGCGGACGACCGTTCATCAATACGACGACCACCGGCTTACCGGTCTGTTTGATTTCACGCAGCAGTTCCGTCTGCACGCCGGGCAGACCAAGGCTGGTGCGGCACTTGGCCTCGCCACTCATCTCACAACTTTCGCCCAGCACCAGCACGGCGAGGTCGGCTCGTTTCGCCGCCGCCACGGCTTTGGCGAACCCGGCGCGGTTCGTCGAATCAAGGTCGCAACCGGCGGTGAAAGTCACCTTCGCACCCGGGTTGTTGCGTTGGATCCCTTCGAACACGGTCTCGCACGAATTTGCCTTGCCCTTGGCAATCCACGAGCCGAGCAGGTCGCGCCGCGAATCCGCGAGCGGACCGATGACGGCGATTTTCTTGCCTGCTTTCAAGGGCAAAGTCTGGTCGGTGTTCTTCAGCAGCACGAAGGATTCGCACGCGAGGCGATACGCCGTGGCCAGGTTTTCCTTGGTGTAGAAAGCTTGCTGCTCGCGCTGTTCATTGAGATGCCGGAACGGATTGTCGAATAAGCCTAATTTGAATTTGATTTCCAGGATGCGTTTGACTGCGGCGTTGATTTGGGCCTCGGTGATTTGGCCGGCGGCCAGCCGTTCCGGAAGGTGGTTCAGATACGCGGCGCTCTGCATGTCCATGTCCACGCCGGCCGCGAGTGCTTGGCGCGCGGCGGCGCCTTCGTCCGCCGCCGAGCCGTGCATCACCAGCTCGTTGATGGCCGTGTAGTCGGTAACCACGAAACCCTGGAAGCCCCACTCGTCGCGCAGCACCTGCTGGAGCAAAAAGCGGTTGGCCGTGGCGGGCGTGCCGTTTAATTCATTGAACGAAGCCATCACACTCAGCGCGCCCGCGTCAATCGCCGCGCGATATGGCGGTAGATAAATTTCGCGCAGCGTCCGTTCCGACAGGTCCACCGTGTTGTAATCCCGTCCGGCCTGCACCGCGCCGTAAGCGGCGAAATGTTTCACGCACGCCAGCAGCGTGTCCGGCGCGGCGAGATTGGTTCCCTGAAATCCACGCACGCGGGCCGATGCGATGGCCGAGCCGAGAAACGGGTCTTCGCCCGCGCCTTCGCAAAAGCGTCCCCAGCGCGGGTCGCGCGCGATGTCCACCATTGGCGCGAAAGTCCAGTCCAGTCCGGCGGCGGCGGCTTCGGTGGCGGCAACGCGATCGGAACTTTCAATCAAGGCCGGATTCCACGAGGCGGCCGCGCCGAGACAGATGGGAAAAATGGTCTTGTAGCCGTGAATCACGTCGTAACCGAACAGCAGCGGAATGCGCAGGCGCGTCTCTTCGACGGCGACTTTCTGAAATTTTTTAATTTCCGCGACGGAGATCAGGTTGAATATATTCCCGCAATCGCCCTTGCGGACTTGTTCCAACAGCGACCGCTGGGATTGTTCCTTCACCGGTCCGGTGATGCCACTGTAGCCGGTGAAGAGAGTCAGTTGCCCAATCTTTTCCGCGAGCGTCATCCGTGCCAGTAAAGAGTCGGCGCGGGCGCCGGCGGTCACCGGCTCAGCGGCCCGTGCTGATGTGGTGCATAACAATACGGTAGCGAGCAGTAAGAAAACAAGCTGACGGCCAGCTAAATTGGTAAAAAAAAATTTCATAGTTAGATAGTAGTTTTATTGTTGTTTATCGAAGTAAGGTCATTTGGCAGAAGTGTGTGCTCATTCGTGTAGAAGCTCACTTTGCCGACCGCGCCGTCGCGGCGTAGGTTTTACCGAGTTCGGAAAGTTGACCGCTGGAATCAAGAAGATACCAACTGTCAGTTTTTGCTTTGCGGTTTGAATTGAAGACAAACCAACTGTAACGCTCAACGAATGGTAACTTTTCCAACATGGGAAGAGCCTTCAGTATGAACTGCTGCTGCTCGGCAACCGTTGCCGGAGTGGCATTGTTTTTGTAGTTTTTTAGGGCGAATTCGGTAAGCCAGATCGGTTTCTGAAAACGGTCGTGGACAGCGGTCAGATAGGATTTGAGGGATTTGGTGGCAGCTTCCGGGTTGTAATTCTCGCCATACCAGTGAAGACAGATGAAATCTACCCGGTAACCGCGCTCCTTGCTGCCGGCCAAGAAGCGATCCAACCATCCGCCGGCGCGAGCACCTCCGCCCGCTGGCGCCGGACTACCCAGACGCATTTTGGTCGCCTCCAGTTTTGGCCAGAGTTCGAGGGCTTCCTCGACAGTCATATTGGCCTGCTTTTCTCGTTCTGGTTCGTTGAAACCTAGCAGCACGCCGCCTTTCTTCTCGAGCGTTTCGATCTCAGGAATGTCCCTTTTGCCCCAGATCATGGGAACAAATTCCACTCCTGCAGGCATGGCCGAGCTGGGTACCGGGTGCCAGTTATAAGTCCAAGAAACACCACTTTCCAGATACAAACCTCCCGCATCTTTTGCTTGTCCGGCCGCACCCTTTTTTACGGCGCTCGATGGTGCTGTGGCGAGCAATGTATCGGCATCACATAGTGTGACCAGTGGGGTCAACAGCAAGGCGGCGAGGAGGATTACATATTTCATCGTGTCGAGGTAATCTTGTTTTTTAATCCATTTGGCATCTTGCTCGATTTTTGGGGCAGGTCATTATTTGCCTGTGAAACGGGTAAAGGATTCTTCCCAATCGGCGCCCGCCACCCAGCGTACACCTTTGGATTCATAAGCTCCGAGATCGGGTGACTTGCCCTTGAATCCATCAGTGTATCCCGGAATGGGAACCCCCGAATTTACAAAAGTCGATTCTGGTTTAGGCCGGAAATCAAAATGAGTTGCATCCATCAACATCGGCGTCGGGTCGGTTGCGCGCAAGTTGTGATGGATCCATTCTGAATCCTTTAGAATATCAGTCACCTTGTGTCCCATGTTGATGTTTCTGCCGATATTGCTCACCACTTTCGAATATTGGTTCTGGTTCGACAAAATCTCGAATTGTTGCGGATACCACGGTTGCTTCTTCTCCTCACCTAAAGGAAATACAAAATCGAGCCACGGAGCTTCGGGGGTGCCGATTCCAAAAACTGTATTGTTATAGACGAGATGGCCTTCTCCTTTCAGCGTGATACCAATCTCACCGCAATCCCAAACCACGTTGTGATGGAAAATGTTGCTGCGCGAGTAGTCATCAGCACGAATGCCAATTCCGCCATGTCCGCCACGACCGAAAAACCCATCGGTCACGCAGCCATGCACCCAGTTGTAGCGAACGACACTTCCATGGGTTATCGGGGAAGACCCGTAGATCAACGACACATCCTTACACGCCAGACCGCCGTCATAAACATGGTTATACTCCACGACACTGTCCGGTGCCGCAAAACTCAGAAGGGCGTTGCCGCCATTATACAGCGTGTTATGACTGGCGACGTTGCCATGGGATATCGCTTCTGAATTCTCATTGGTTCGCCCGTTGGCTGAATGTGGCTTAACGCCAAGTTTCAAAGCCGGATATTCCAGTGTTCCCATCCAGTTCACGTCATGGATGATGCAATTTTCCACCCGGTTCTGGCTCCCCATGACTTCCAGTCCCGCATTGTTGGCATAAGCCAGCGAGCAATGGCGGACGACATTGCGATCTCCGGTGATTTTGGTTATGGCCGATTCCTTTTTCTTAGTGTCGAATTCGGTGATCGTGCGCGTATAAGTCGGATACAACAGCTCACAGTTATCAATCCGGCAATCGTCGCAATCATCCAGACGAAAACTACAGGCAAAGAATTTTATCCCCTTGATTTCGAGATAATTTTTTCCCTTGGCCTTCAGGGCATAATCGCGAGCCTTGGACCGAATATCGAGAGTTGATGGATCCACTCCGCCCGGAGCATACAAATAGAGCAGGCCGGTTTTAGCATCATGGAACCACTCCGTCTCGACATCCAGCAGCTCCAGCTTTCCATAAAGATAAAAATAATCATCTTCCCATGCCTTTGTTACCCACTCTGGAATTTTCTGGTAGAGCGCCGGATCACAGAAAGCCAAACCCTTGAGCTCGGCCAGGTATTCCAGCGTGTTTGATCCCGCCTGATGCCGGGTAATCGGGCGACTCCAAGTCCACCACTGATGCGCGACGTTCAGGCAAGCCATTGCGCCTGTGAAATCAATTCCTGTCTTGGCAATTTCCTCACACACAAGTTTCCCGTGCCTACTTCCCTTGTCCACCTGCGCCCACCGGCTGCGCTCTAAGCGCTGGCCAAAGGTCATATTCGGCCAGCGAGCTTCAATCATCATTTTCCGACCCGCAAAGAGTTGCTCGATTTTTTTTGCATCAACCGGAGTTATATAGATTTTTCCTTTGTAAGCGGTCCAAGTCTTGGGCGCGGCTTCCGTTCCGTCCAAGACCACCGACTCGCCCGGATACGCCTGCAGACGCACAGGCTTGCCTTCTTCGCCGGAGGTTTTGAAAATAGCGGCCTCGCGATAGGTTCCGCCACGAAGGATACAGGCATCGCCTGCTACCATTCGGTCTAATGCCGCCTGAATCGTGCGCAACGGTTTCTGCTCATCGCCGGGATTGACATCATCGCCATTGGTTGCGACGAAAAATGCTGCGGCGTGCAGTGTGGCTAGTGACGTAAGCAAAAAACACGTAAATAATGTAGCGTTTACCTTCATTATTTAATCGCTGGCGCAAATGTTAACATCATTTCAGTTACTTGTTATCCACGGCAGTATTTGTTGTGGACTGCCACCCAATTGACTTGAGCATGGGAGCGATTTCAGGATTGACCATAAACATGCGCCAGCACAAGCCGGTCCGGGCGTTCTCAATCATTGCGATAATCGGTCCCTGATCAATGGCCAGCCAGCCGTCGGCATACCAATTGCGGTCGAGATTGAACGCGTCCTTGAAACCAAATTCGCCCCACAGGCGTTTGCCGTAGTTTTTGTAGAGATATTTCAGGCAGGCGAGTGATTCCACTGGCGTATAGGGCATGGCGCTGAGTGCAGCCGTCGGAGCGATCGTACCGTTGTCGCGCTCGCCCGGGGCGCTGCCGTGATATTTTTTTGGTGACATGCTGGCGGTCAAGCCCCAGAGATTCTCGCCGTAACCTTTATGCCGGCCGGGATTTTTGATGGCGTAGGCGCGTTGGATGAGCGTCGTATTGCGGTTGTTTTCAAAATAGTTACAGAAGCGGTCGCGCTTGTCGCGCGGGTCAAATCCAATGAAGGAATACTGGGTCAAAAACAGTGGCCCGCCCATAGGAGGACCGACCGATTGCTTGAATCCGTAGTAATTCTTGTCGTGGGCATAGTTCGGTTGCCCGGCCCAGCCTTGGTAATAGCAATCGGCCGGAATTGGATGGGTCGGCGAGGCGATGGCCAGCAAGTAGGCAATCATGGTCTCGTTCCAGCCGGCAATCCAAACGCCTTTATCCCAGCCAAAATTCGGAGACCAATGCCAGTAAAGAGTTTTGCTGCCGGGTTCTTTCAGAAACCAATTCCATTCCACACCTTCCCACAGATGCGTGGCCCGTTGGCGGATTTCGGTTTCGACCATATCGGCATGGTTGAAATACTGCCGCACCGCTAGGACGCCCTGCATGAGAAACGCGGTTTCCACCAGATCAGCGCCATCGTCATACGGTGAAAACGGTTGCACCTTCCCGGTCGCCCCATTGATCCAATGAGGGAAAGCACCATGAAAACGGTCAGCCTTTTCATCCAGAAAAGTGAGTATCTTGGATACCTGTTCCGCCACCTTGTCCCGCGGCTGAAAGCCCCGTTCTGCCCCCACTATCAGGGCAAACAAGCCAAACCCAGTGCCTCCGATGGCACAGGTGGATTCATGGTTGGAACTTTCGCGAATCAATCCACTGACGGGATGGGCGTAAGTCCAAAAATAGCGGAAGGTCGCCCCTTGGACGGAATCCAAAAGCTGCTGATCCGTCATCGCCCAGGTGCGTGCTGACACCGTGGCGGATTTTTCGGCCGGCTTGGAACTATCGCTCACCCGATAGTAGTAAGTGCGGCCGTTCTCGCCGATGAAATCGCTATATACATTGTAACGGTGTCCGGTGGCGATGGCCACGAACGGCCCTTCCGGTTGTTCGGCGCGCTCCACCGTGAACCGCTCGCTTTCCGGTACCATCGGCGACCACAGCAAATCAATGCGGCGGTCCTGCCCCGTGGCAATGAGCGCCTCCACCGCCCTCAGCGAAACTATCTGGCAATAGATAAAGACAACTAGATAGCATTTTAGACAAATCCTCAATGTTAGATTACTCATGTTTACAAGAACAGTTCACTACACTTGGGTTCGATTTGAAAAGCTATCGGCAAGCATTAAAAATCTTCATTCTCCGGTTCCCTTGGCATCGAAAACGGGGAAGGATTTATCCCAGCCCCAGAGTTTCGGCATCAGCGTGGCATTCCAGGCGTCGTAATCGGCCTGCAGGCGTTTGACGACATCAGGCTGTTGCACATAGAGGTCAGTCTTTTCACTGATGTCCTCCGCAATGCGAAAGAGTTGCGGCTTGCTGCCTTGGTTCACCAATTTCCACTCACGGTCACGCACGGCCCAGGCACGATTAAACCGCCAATAG
>Ga0209086_10004192_pt1 | contig 10736 bp, 12 predicted proteins | sample M_130207_XF_Meta_FD_187312 | JGI IMG/M metagenome (GOLD analysis project Ga0209086, IMG submission 187312) | Freshwater microbial communities from Lake Montjoie, Canada to study carbon cycling - M_130207_XF_MetaG (SPAdes) (version 2) | ecosystem: Environmental > Aquatic > Freshwater > Lake...
TGAAAAGCCCTCTAGCGACGCTAGGTTCCAGGTCGAGAGCGGCACCTGGGCTAACGGCTTCGAAATGCTTATGCAGCGAGTTCGAAAGCTTGCTGATTAGTGTCAGCAGTTATTTTTTGCACGGATTATTGGTTTACGAGATCATTCCGGCTTCCTCGGCCCGCTTCCCCTGCCTCAACATCCAAAGTCGAGACCGTTCACCCCCAAGTTGTGCGCCTTAGCGCGTATGACTTGGAGAAAAAGAAACGTAATTCTTCTTCTCTATGTAGTTGTCAATAGTTCAATACTTCTTTGAAGCCATATGCAACTTCTTGCCATGAACTTCACTTCGCCATGTGCAACTTCTTGCCATGAACTTCACTTCTCTACGGGTAACGCTAATTAACCGAAGTTAATTCCAACGCTTCCCGTGTGCGAATCGTCGCTGAATCGCACCCAAAAATTGGGCGAACTAGGCGGCGGTGCGTTAAGTGTAAGACATAAAACTGACTAGCCATAATCCAAGAAATTAAAGCTTGGGCACTACTCCTCGTAACGCTTAGAAGCGCGCCCACTTTTGCCAGATGAGCCTCGAGAAACCACGCGCGCTACTTCTCGATCGGCCTCACGAGACTTAATTGCTTCACGCTTATCATGAGCTTTCTTTCCGCGAGCAACGGCAATCTCTACCTTGGCTTTGCCATCTTTGAAATAAAGTGAAAGAGGAACCAACGTAGTGCCCGAATCTTTTAACTTACCAATGAGCTTATTGAGTTCATTTTTGTGAACTAGAAGTTTTCGGTCACGTCGCGGCGTGTGATTAGTCCACGTTCCTTCAGTGTATTCAGGAATGTGAACACCACTGAGCCAGAGTTCGCCATCAGTGATCATGGCAAAACCATCGATTAGTGACGCTCGACCGAGTCGTAGTGATTTAACTTCTGTGCCAGTCAAAACCATTCCGCACTCAAAGACGTCATCAATTGAATAATCATGACGAGCCTTTTTATTTTGGGCGATGACTTTACGGCCAACTTCTTTAACCATAACCGCAATCACCGCCCTTCCTTATTTGAAAGATTTTGGAAAACTCAAAATCTCTGTGCGCTAATCGATTACAGGGGTAATTCTCTCACTAGTTACTCCGACTAAGTCACGAATGTGGACTTCTAACATGAAACCACGTTTGATTCGGCGCAAGTTTGGCAATAAAAAGACTCTGGAAACCCGACCTCGTGTATTAGGTAGCCGAGAGATTTAGACCTTTAGGTAGCGGCGAAGCGTAATTACGGACGCAACAGTGGATACGAGTAGGCCGGTAGCTAATAAATATGCTGATGAAACCCAAACTTCGCCCCAACCAAAGAACTTTGTAAAGGAAAGAAGTGGCGCAACTTTTGAATCAATCACACTCTTTAATGCTGCCAGTAGTCCGGTGGCAAGAGCCCAACCCACGATTGCTGAAATAATTCCTTCAAGAAGGAACGGAAGCTGAATTGACCAAGAAGATGCGCCAACAAGTTTCATAACGCCAGTTTCACGGCGCCGATTAAATGCAGCAATTCGTAAAGTGTTGCTAATAAGCAATGCAGCTGTGAGTACTGAGGCTAAACCAACAAGAAGTGCACCATTTCTCAGAACACCTAATAGCTTAAAGAATTTCTCCAAAATACTTCGTTGGTCTTGGACTACATCAACTCCTGGGCGACCAGAAAACGCACTAACAATTACAGCAAACTGAGTTGGGTCCTTTAATTTCACTCGAAACGATTCTGGCAATTGATCAGCAGTTACGTTTGCCGCAATTGCTGAATCCTTGAAGCGTTCTTGGAAGCGTGCATAAGCCTGTGACTGTGATTCATAAAATACAGATTCCACAACTGACATATCCTGAAGATCCTGCTGAATTGATAGTCGTTGATCAGAAGAAACTAGTCCACCTGCACATGAAGGTGAATCCGAGAGTGAGCCACAGAGAAAGACTGAAACTTCAATCTTGTCGTACCAATAATCTTTCATCGCACCGACCTGCGCATTTGAAAGCAGCCCGATACCAAGCAATGACAGTGAGATTGCTGTTGTGACGATGACTGCAAAAGTCATAGTCATGTTGCGTCGGAGACCGATACCAACTTCGCTTAAGAGAAACCGTGCGCGCATTCTTACTCCCTCTAACCGGTGTACCCATAGACACCACGAACTTGGTCGCGGATTACATGGCCTAAATCTAACTCGATAACGCGCTTTCGCATTTGATCCACAATTCCTGCATCGTGTGTTGCCATCAAGACCGTAGTTCCCTCTCGGTTAATCCGGTCAAGAAGTTTCATAATTCCAACTGAAGTTGCTGGGTCAAGGTTTCCTGTTGGTTCATCCGCAATCAAAATTGGCGGACGGCTTACGTAAGCACGAGCAATAGCCACGCGCTGTTGTTCACCACCTGAAATCTCTGAAGGCAATCGATCGCCCTTATCTTCAAGCCCAACAAGTTCTAGCACTTCTGGAACTTCACGATTGATTTCTTTTTGTGAATGTCCAAGCACGTGGAGTGCAAAAGCAACATTTTCAGTAATAGTTTTATTTGGAAGTAAGCGGAAATCTTGGAAAACAGTTCCAACTTGACGGCGAAGTTCAGGAACTTTGTGTGCGGCAAGAGTTCCTAAGTCTTTTCCGGCCACATGGATTACTCCAGTTGTCGGACGTTCTTCACGCAAAATTAGACGAAGAAAAGTAGATTTACCTGAACCAGAAAGTCCTACTAGGAAAACAAACTCCCCTTTTACGATTTCTAGATTGACGGTATCAAGTGCTGGTCGATCTTGACCTGGGTAGATCTTTGTGACGTTCTCAAAGCGAATCATGTAAATCTCCCATTGCATCTGCAAGTCGGATATCGGGGAACCCGCTCTTGGCCTGCCCATAGTTTATGTAAAACAGCGCGAAAACTATGGATGCGAGGGGGACTTAAGCGTAAGAAAATCGTGAGATTGTTCGCAAATGCACGCTTTCGGTAATTATCTCCAGGCAAATCGGTAATTATCTCCAGGCAAATCGGTAGATAGGTTCAAGAAAATTGGTAGGTATTTCCGCGGACCATTACTGGAAATTAGGAGCTTCGGCGCCAGCGGATTCCCGCTTCGATGAATTCATCGATTTCACCATTTAGAACTGCTGATGTATTTCCTGTTTCAAAATCAGTGCGCAAATCCTTAACCATTTGATACGGGGCTAAAACATACGAACGCATCTGATTTCCCCATGATCCAGAGTTGTCACCTTTAAGTGCGTTGATCTTTGCTTGTTCTTCTTGGCGTCGACGTTCAAGTAATTTTGATTGCAGTACTGCCATTGCGGTTGCTTTATTTTGAATTTGAGAGCGTTCATTTTGGCAAGAGACAACAATGCCTGTAGGTATGTGCGTTAAACGCACGGCGGAATCAGTTGTATTCACACCCTGCCCACCGGGACCTGATGAACGATAAACATCCACTCGTACTTCTTTTTCATCAATTTCAACGTGATCGCTTTGATCAACGACCGGTACAACTTCAACACCTGCAAAAGATGTATGACGGCGACTTTGACTATCAAATGGCGAAATTCTCACTAACCGATGTGTGCCTTGTTCTACAGACAAAGTGCCGTAGGCATAAGGAGCGGTTACTCGAAAAGTTGTTGATTTAATCCCAGCTTCTTCTGCATAAGAAGTTTCAAGTACGTCAACTTTGAAATTATGTCTTTCGCAGTAACGTAAATACATGCGCATAATCATTTCGGCCCAGTCGGCCGCTTCAACCCCGCCTGCTTCAGAGCGAATGGTTATAAGCGCATCACGATCATCATATTCACCGTTAAGAAGTGTTTGAACTTCTAGTTCACCAATTGATTTCTTAACAGCATCTAGTTCTTTTTCAGCATCGGCGATTCCTGATCCATCCGGTTCACTTGCCGCTAATTCAAAAAGAATTGGCAGATCTTCAACACGTTGACGAAGACCTGAAAGTTTTGCAATTTCGGATTGAACCCGTGAAAGCCGACTTGTTATTTTTTGCGCACTCTCCGGGTCGTCCCAAAGATTCGGTACCCCTGCCTCTTCCTCTAACTCTGCCGCTTGTTTACGCAGCTTAGGAAGATCTAAAACCTTCTCAATAGATACAAGGGTGGCATCAACTTCGTTAATCTCTAATTGATATTCACGCGCCGCCATGAGGCAAGGATAGCCGAATCAGTGAAGGCGAATTCCAAAGAGGTAGAAACCCTCTTGTACTTGATTAGTGCTTGCCGCTGAAGAAGTAAGAAGCGCTGAATTCATTGAAGAAAATGGGAGTGTGAATGGAAAGATCACCTTGGCATTTGTAGAAATCGAAACAGATGTGCCATCACATGAAAAATCAGTCAATGAAATCCTTTGTAGCTCGTGCCGCTTTAAAGCCGTGTCATCCTCACTCCAGTTCTGAAGTTCTAGAAGCACGTCAAAAGAAGCTTGCTGGCAATCGATTGGAATGGCCGGGTGGTCTCGCTTATTTAATAGAGCTAAAGGAGTAGTGAGCATTGATCCTTTGCCGGTGTAATAAGAATCTCGATCTAAAGTATGTACTCCCCGCATCACAGCTGCCTCTGTTGCCTGAGCTAAAGAGCGCTTAGCGACCATTATGGCTGACACGTCAGTCATTACCATTAGGGAAGCAACGGTAATAACGAAAAGAGCAATAATTACTACGCTCAATGATCCATCTTCTTCTCGGAAAGCTTGTAAACATATTTTCTTAAAGATTCTTCGCAGAACGCTTTCGCGATGACCGTTGATCATACTTATTTCGATGGGCTGAGTTATTTCCATGGGCTGAGTTATTTCCATGGGCTGAGTTATTTCCATGGGCTTATATTTTCTTGCGCCGATGCCTGCACTCTTCGTTGAGTTTGTGAGTCGACATATGAAATTGTCAATCGAATTCGGCTATTCGCCGATAAACAAGGTAGGCGCGAGCATTCATACGTCGCTGAAAGAGTTTGTAGCTCTTTTTCAGAAAGGCCAAGATGTTTAGCAATTAGCTGAACCGCCTGTTGTGAAACGACTCGTCCTGCATAGTCGTTATCGCTTGCGACATAGGCGCGCACGCCTTCACGTGCAAGAGTTCGAATCACGGCTTCGTTTCCACTTAATGAGGCAAAACTATTGAGGTAAATAAAGATTGGTATAAAAAGTGGGATCGCCAGGGCGACGAACTCCACCACAGCGCTGCCTGATTCATCGCGCAATGAGCTATGCAACGGAGGAAGTAATCGATTAGCGCAGGCAGTAAGAGATTTAACGCAGGCAGTAAGAGATTTAACGCAGGCAGTAAGAGATTTGCTCAGAGCGGTAAGAGATTTGCTCAGAGCGGTAAAACAATCGAGGCAAAGGGCCTGCGTGTTAATCCAACCGCTATACAAGTTCCTTGCCAGCTTAAATTTGTGATGGTTCATATATCGCCCTTGAATTTCGCACTAGTTCAAATTTTCCACAACGGCCGCCCCGTTTACTTCAACAATTGCTTTGCCGCCAAGTAGGGCTAACAGCCCAGGGACTAGTTGAGGCAATGTGTCTTTGCGACGGGAGATTAAAACCTTCATGTGCGCAAAAGGGTCTGGTGAATCTAATTCGATAATCTGATCGGAACTTGCAAACTGTCCACTAATTGCACGCACAGTTGCATCGGCCTGGGCCAAAGAAAGATCAGCATTTCGAAGATTAGTGGCGACGATTACTTCAATTGCCATCAGAAATAGAAGTAGTAAGGGAATTAGCACTAATGCACTCTCAACATTTCCATCTTCTTCGCGCAATCTCTTATTCATTGCGCCTTCCCGCAACCACTTAATCATTGTTAGCGAATGCCATTCATGGCATCTAGTGAGTTTTTCAAAATGGCAGTCAGACGAGGTGCGGCTATTGTCCAGATCGCAGTTACAAGACCAGTAGTCATCAATACAACTAAAACCCAACCGGGAACGTCGCCTTGTTCATCGCTGAATTTTCCATGGAACTTCTTAGTTAGACCTGATAGTCCAGTTCGAAAACCGATCTCTGCCTTCACGAAGGTTTTGATTATCTGCTTCATTACTTCTCCTTTTTCTAATTGATTCTTAGGTTTAGTTCTATTTGATTCTTAGGTTTAGTTCTATTTGACATTGAGATATTGAACTAAATCGGTAGTCATTGATTTCAATTCTGCTTCTATCTTGATTACATAGAGATTTCAAAAATTTTGTTGTGCATATCTGTGTTTAATTGTTTTGATCATTTGCCGGCCAGAGGCATTCGCAATCTGGGTGTTGTGGAAATCTTCGAAGTTGTGGTTTAAAAGCATCAAGAAAATCCACAGTCACTTGTGCGGCAAGTAGGTCACTCTCTCCAGTGTCTATAAATTTCAAAGCTGCATGGGCCGCCAAAGCAGCTACTTGATGTGCAATGGCTATTGGAAGTTCATCACTTGTTCCTGGGGCAATCGTTAAATCATTTCCTCCAACTTGTGCGGCCTCTAGGAGATGTAGACATTTACTACATGGCGTATTGCCTGGTTGAACAAAAGGTCCGATGGTTGCTGAGTGACCTGGTGCTCGGTTTACGAAGAAGTGGTCATGCCCATCTTTAAGCAAGTGTTCGACATATTGTGAATCGAAAATTCCACAAATAATGCGGAGGTTCTTCTCCGGGACCATTGGTTTTTTTGCCCCGCGTTGAGCAAGTGCATATGTCGAAGCAACTGGAAAAAGTGACCACTCACGAGAAAGTTCCTCGAGGCGATTCTTAAAATTTAGCCCTAGATCACTCGTTCGCAGTGATCTAGTACCAAGATCGCCATCCACAACCGTTGGGTGCTTGTAAGAAGCAGATAATGAAAGCCTGGTATTGGTTACACCGCTTGCAAGTAAAATTGAATACAACAAAGTTGCAGTCCTAGAATTTCCGATAATTTCTACGCCAAAATTCTGTCGAGCTGTCATAACTGCAACACCTCCATCACACACGCCGTCAATCCATGTGGCTTGGCTTAATTCAGGCGCGAGTCTTTTTTGGAGCTGACTAAAAGCGGCGTCATTGCTTTGATCGCTTGTGTGTGCTGCCCTTGCCGCAATTGTTGATTGAAAACGATTGTTGAGTTTGATTGAATTTCGCTGAGTATCAATGAAATTCACATTACGCAGTTGTCTAATAATAGTTTCGATAACCGATGATGAAACTTCAATCTTGTTTGATATCTCTTGGACACTTAGCACTCCGCTGAATTGATCAATGATTTCTCTAGCTTTCAGATGAGAAATTGTGATTCCATGAAATGAAGTCGCAATAATTACCGATTTTTCACCGCTTGATTCGACCGAGCTGACGTAAACACCATTTTTTAATCGAGGAAAAATCATTTCATCAATCTGTAAATCGTTGTTGGAATCGATGTTGAGTTTTAAATCGTTGTTGGAATCGATGTTGAGTTTTAAATCGTTGTGGGAATCGATGTTGAGTTTTAAATCGTTGTGGGAATCGATGTTGGGCGAATTTGGGCTTGTATTTATTTTCATGGCTGCAGATTCACCTATAGCCAACGCAAGCTCGGCACGGGACAGTTTCTCTGTGGAACCAGTACTAATAAAATTACGCCTTGTAATGATTTGTACGGCTGGAGAGAAAATGCCCAGATGAGGGTTCTTCCTTTGCAGATTTTCGCCCTAAACCATCTACGGACCTCAGGATTGCTCTTACTTATTTCGCACAAGGAAAAACCCCCAGCTCCATAATGGAACTGGGGGTTTTAACGCTAGACGTTTATATTCCTTTAAATCTCACTCCTGCCAGATCTCGGCAAAGAAATCTCGAAGGCTAAATTAAAGTTAAACGAAATTTAATTACTGTGCTTTGCCAAGGATGCGATTGACCTTGGTGCCACACACTGGGCAGATGCCCTGTGCCATGCGACGACCAGAGTCAGAGACCTTTACGGTTCCCTCGAAATCACGCTTCTCTTTGCACTTAACGCAGTAAGCGTCACCTTTGTATGTCTCTGCTGTCATTGTCTTGTCCTCCAATCGACGCTTGCAATCCCGTGGGAGTTGCTCCCCGTGCGGGGCGAGCGTTCTGTTAAGCATGACGATACCCCTCCTTACGCTCAATTAAGCGTAACTAGCGCCGAATGTGGAGGAGTTTTTTCGGTCAGGGTTCGGGCTACTTCAAAGATTAGGGCTGATTGACGGATTCAAGCCTAATACGGCGTGCTTATTGGGAGCTGAGTAGCTTTTTTAACGCTTCTGGCGCTGCGAGCGCGGTTTCGGCCGCTTCATAGCCGTCGAGATAGGCCGTTGCCAGTTCGGCTTTTGGGAATCGGGCTAATAGCTCTTTGAACTCTGAACCATGATCGAAATACTGCAGATGGATTGCCTCGTGAAAAAGTACGTAATCCAGCGCAAAGTCGGGTGCACCTTTGAGGCGGTCGGAAATTCTGATTGTGCGATCGACCCCCGTGCACGATCCCCAGCGCTCGCGCATCCCCCGCCAGGTCACCGTGGAAGGACGTAGCGTGATTTCTGGGGCTAGTTCCACTAACAACTCGCCTATGCGCTCGGCTAGAGCTGTTTCACTCATTGTATTCGCCGCTTCTTGGGCTCGAATCTTGGCAACCATTTCAGGAACCATCGCGCGTTCATCAGCTTTGCTCATTCGAGCAGGTATCGAAACCACAATCCGCCCGCCTTGGCGATATGCCGAGATATTTTTCTTGCGCCGCTTTGAGCGGATCACGATTATTTCGCCCTCGGAAATTCCTGGCAGAGTCGACCCATCTGCTAAATCTTCAAATCGTGAATCGAACTCTCCTTCACCAGAAAGCATCGAATCCATACCAACCAAGGTATCCGGACAATGCTCGGTTCAAGTGAAACCTCAACTACGTGTTGAGAGATTTTTAGCAAAATGTTCAGAAGCGGCCGAATTACAAAGTTAATGCCGCGATTCTCTGATTTTTGAAGGCAGAAAAAATCTCCATTACACGAGAAAAATAGGTTGTGTCAACGCCGTTCTCAGTTGATTCTCGGGCCAAATACATTTACTTTACGACTACGAACTCCTCGGAAAACTGTTCTATATCAGCAAGGGGAAGGCTGATAAAGAATTAGCGGCCGGGGAGTTCGCTTTTCTATCTGCAGGTAAATCTCTGCAAACCTGCACAAGTAACGCTAAGAAAATCTAACTGCAGGTAATTCTCTCCACATTCACACTTTAGAGCCCGGATAGATCATCGGGGATTTCAATACTTGCTAAGTAACTCTCTGGAGTCAATAGATCTTCAGAGGTTGGCAAAATTCCACTCCAGATTCGGTCACGATTTTCAATGTCTTTAACTTCACGAACCGCTCTCCAAAATGTAGCTGCTTCTCGTGCAAGTTTTGGAGAAACTTGTAAACCGAACAATGTTGAAAATAACTGTTGTGCTGGAGCAGAAGTTGCACGGCGGCATCGCAAAGTTTCTTGTAGAGCTACAAGATTAGGTAAACGATCTCCAGCTGCAAGTGCAACTACTTCTTCACTCCAACCGTCAATTAAAGCAAGAACGGTTTCTAGCTTCGTTAAAGCTGTTCGCTGCGCTGGAGTTTCCTCCGGTGAAAAAATCCCCTCATTGAGCGCGATAGTGAAACTTTCAGGATTTGTTGGATCGAACTCTTTTCCTTCTTGTGAAGCAGAGTCGAAAACTTCCTGTGCTTGACGTTGAATTGCTTCAATATCAATCCGAATTCCCTTACCGTAATCTGAAATTGCTGTACGGATATAAGAAACTAACCAAGGGTTATGGGCAAATAATCGAGCAGCGGCGCTTTCACGTAATGCATGAAAGATTCGAACTTCTTCCATTGGAATATTGAGATCTTGCCCCCACTCATCAATATTTTGTGGAACAAGTGATGGATAGACCGGTTCTACAAGTGGAAGACCCACATCATGGGTGCCCGTGACATTTGCAGCCAGACCACCGATTGATTGGCCCAACTGCGTAGCAATAAGGGAACCGATAAATGAACGAAGCAGGGTTGCAATCATGCCTACAGGCAACTGCATTGCGGTTTCGGCCTCATTTTGACCGGATTCACCAGTTGCATCGCTCAGCAAATCTGAAATTGCCGCGGCTAAACCGATTGCTATCGGTTCAACGCAAATCTGCCAACCAGTTAATGTTGTATCAACCCAATCAGTTCGCGCCATGGCCGGATTTCCGGTTGCCACTGATTGCGGGAAAAATGTTGCTTCATTGAGCCAAAGTTCTGCGATAGAAAAAGCTTCTTCGATTCGTGCGACATCGTTTGCGCCAATGGGCGCAGAACCTTTAGCAGTTACAAATTTCTTTGCGGTATCGCGAACTATATTTTTTGGCATCGCTTCACCAGACGGGGTAAACCCAGGAGCGCTCATTCCTAATGCAGAAAACTGTTGCTGAATTTGTGCCTGCATCTGTTCCATCATGGCGGCAAAATCAACTGGCTCCCCATTATTATTTTTTTCTGGGTCGTCAGAATTGTCCGGTGTAAAACCAAATGGTGCCATGTCGCAATCCTCTCAGTGTTGTAACCGCGAAGCCATCTGATTTCTTCCCGTTGTTTAGCCAACTTTGCTGGGTGACGATAGGCTTGCCATATGTCTACCGCTTTCGTTGCCCTCATCTGGTGGGTTGTCCCAGCCCTGGGTCTAACTGGCGCTCTGCTTTATGTTTTATGGGTCACAAAGTTTGAGAGTA
>Ga0209086_10004196_pt1 | contig 10728 bp, 6 predicted proteins | sample M_130207_XF_Meta_FD_187312 | JGI IMG/M metagenome (GOLD analysis project Ga0209086, IMG submission 187312) | Freshwater microbial communities from Lake Montjoie, Canada to study carbon cycling - M_130207_XF_MetaG (SPAdes) (version 2) | ecosystem: Environmental > Aquatic > Freshwater > Lake...
CGATGAACACCCATCTCAATTTGCTGCCCTTCACCGCGCGCCGCCGCCGCCGCAATCTCGCCTGGATGCGAATTCGCCAATGAAGTCTCGTCTGGACGATGGTCACCGCGCTGTGTGCGGTGACCATCGTGGCACAGTTCTCGCAGATCGTCTCCCAGCACTACCAATTGTCCGTGATGGAAGCGTCCTCCCAGCCGTTGCGCGAAACGCAGCGGGAACTGGACCAGATGCTCCAGCGACAGACGACGCTGCGCAGCCGTGCGTCGATGCTGGCGATGCTCGAACGGATGGAGCAGCCGGTCCAGTTGCTGGGGACCATCGGGCGTTCGATTGGCGGTGACCGCCCCGAAGTTCAGGTCTACGACATGATCATTTCGCCGACTCAGATGGTGCAGGTGATTAAGGAGAGCGAAAAGACCGCAGCTCAAAAAGCCAACGTCGCCACGCCAGCAACGCGCAATGTGGATCGTGTGCAACTCAAGATTGACGGTCTCGGCGTGGATGACCTCGCTGTGGCCCGCTTTGTGGCCGGCCAGCGCGAAGCGGGCGTGTTTGAAACCGTTGCTCTGAATATCGTCTATCCACGCCCTGTCACTCCCCGGCGAGAGCCGTCAGTTTTCGGTCGAGTGTGTGCTCCAATCAGGATGTGACCGACAGTAGTCCGAATCAGGTGAGCCGGGCGGTGTCAGCCCAATGGCACTCACTTTGAGCGGTACGGCGCTAGCCGCCGGTAAACGGAGTTGTGTTTCCAAGCAAAGAACCGGCGGCTAGCGCCGTGCCGCTCACGGAGTGAACGACAAAGTGAGTGCCATTGGGCGTCAGCCCCCCGGTTCTTGGGCGTAAGCCCTCTTTGGAAGAACCGGAGGGCTGACGCCGTCCCGCTCGGAAACCTCTCACTTTGTTCTGCGTGAGGTATCGCTGCCAGTTGAAAAACCCTCGCTTCAATCTCCCCATCGCGACTGCTACGATCCGAGCCACTTTCGGTTCAGTTCCGACAAATGTGTGGCTTTTCTAGCGGAGAAACTGGGACATGGCGGCAGCAAATCCTTTCGGTACGGAGTCGGTCCTCAAGACGAGCGGTGGCGAGTTCAAGTACTACTCGTTGCCCAAGTTGGCCGCGAAGGGCTTTGGCCAGATTGAGACGCTGCCGTTCTCGATGCGAGTCCTGCTCGAAGCGTGCCTCCGCAACGTCGATGGCTTCCTCGTCAACGAAGAGCATGTCGCGCAGGTCGCCAACTGGAACGCCGCCAAGCCCGAACAAGTCGAAGTGCCGTTCATGGTCGGCCGCGTCGTCTTGCAGGACTTCACCGGCGTCCCGGCCGTCGTCGATATGGCCGCGCTGCGTGACGCGATGATCCGCATGGGAGGCGATCCGAAGAAGATCAATCCGCTCGTGCAATGCGATCTCGTCGTCGATCACTCGGTCCAAGTCGATTACTTCGGGACCGAAGGAGCGTTGCAGCAGAACGTCGATCTGGAATTCGAGCGGAACCTCGAACGCTACCAATTGCTTCGCTGGGCACAGCAGGGGCTAAGCAACTTCCGCGTCGTGCCGCCAGCCACCGGGATCGTGCATCAGGTGAATCTGGAATACCTCGCGAAGGTTGTGCTGACGAAAGATGGCGTCGCGTATCCAGACAGTCTCGTCGGGACTGACAGCCACACGACGATGATCAACGGACTGGGCGTTGTGGGCTGGGGCGTCGGTGGAATCGAAGCCGAAGCGGTCATGCTCGGCCAGCCGATCTACATGCTCATGCCCGAAGTGGTCGGCTTCAAAGTGAGCGGGAAGCTCCCCGAAGGAGCCACTGCGACGGACCTCGTTCTCACGGTGACGCAGGCTCTGCGGAAGCACGGCGTCGTTGGAAAGTTCGTCGAGTTCTACGGCCCCGGCCTCGAGTCGATGTCGCTCCCCGATCGCGCGACGCTGGCCAACATGGCTCCCGAATACGGCGCGACGATGGGCTTCTTCCCCGTCGATGATGAAACGCTGCGCTTCATGACTCGCACCGGACGAACGGCTGCCGAAGTCGAACTGGTCGAGACGTACTACAAGGCTCAAGGCATGTTCCGCACGGCGAGCTCCCCCGAGCCACGCTTCACCTCCAAATTGGAACTCGATCTCGCGACCGTCGTCCCGTCGATGGCGGGACCAAAACGCCCGCAAGACCGTGTCCTCTTGAAGGACATGAAGTCCTCGTGGCAGAAGGAGCGAATCGGCTTCGGCAAGGCTGAGCCTTCCGCGCCTGTCACGGTGAAGGGCGACAAGCCATGCCAGATCACCGACGGTGCCGTCGTCATCGCGGCCATCACGAGCTGCACCAACACGAGCAATCCGTCGGTGATGCTCGGAGCCGGGCTGCTCGCACGCAATGCCGTCGCGAAGGGTCTCACCAGCAAGCCGTGGGTCAAGACGAGCCTCGCGCCGGGGAGCCGCGTTGTCACCGAATACCTCGCCAAGTCGGGACTCGATCAGTCGCTGAACGCCCTCGGGTTCAACACGGTCGGCTACGGCTGCACGACCTGCATCGGCAACAGCGGTCCGCTGCCCGATGCCGTGTCGCACGCGGTCACCGAGGGAGATCTCGTCGTGTCGGCGGTCCTCTCGGGCAACCGCAACTTTGAGGGCCGGATTAACCCGCAGGTGAAAGCCAACTACCTCGCCAGCCCGCCGCTCGTCGTGGCCTATGCCCTCGCCGGGACGACCGACATCGACCTGACGCACGATTCACTCGGCAAGGGGAAAGATGGCAACGATGTCTATCTCAAGGACATCTGGCCGTCGTCCCAAGAGATCGAAGAGACCGTGACCAAGTCGATCACCCCCGAGATGTTCACCACCGAGTACGGTCACGCGGCACTCGGTCCCGTCGAATGGCAGAAGATCACCGGAGCGACCGGCCCGCTCTACAAGTGGGACGAGAAGAGCACCTACGTGCAGGAGCCTCCGTTCTTCATCGACATGCCCGTCACGCCGAAGCCGATTCAGGGAATCAGCGACGCGAAGTGCCTGCTGTCGGTCGGCGATTCGGTCACGACCGACCACATCAGCCCTGCCGGTTCGATCAAGGCGAGTTCTCCCGCCGGAGTCTTCCTGCAAGCCAACGGCGTGAAGCCACTCGACTTCAACAGCTACGGAGCCAGACGCGGCAACGACCGCGTCATGACGCGCGGCACCTTCGCCAACATCCGCCTCCGTAATTTGCTGTGCCCCGGCACCGAAGGGGGAGTCTCCAAATACTTCCCGACCGGCGAACAGATGTCGGTCTACGACGCGGCAATGAAGTACAAGGCCGACGGTACGGCACTCGTCGTCCTCGCCGGTTCCGAATACGGCACAGGTTCCTCCCGAGACTGGGCCGCAAAGGGAACTTATTTATTGGGCATCCGAGCCGTCATCGCCGTCTCGTTCGAGCGGATCCACCGCTCAAACCTCGTCGGCATGGGCGTCCTGCCCCTCCAGTTCCGCGCCGGAGAGAACCGCGAATTCCTGGGCCTCGACGGCACCGAGATCTTCGACATCCAACTCAACGACAAACTGAAACCGCTCCAAGCCGTCGAAGTCATGGCCACCAAACCCGACGGTACCGCGATCCACTTCGTCGCCACCTGCCGCATCGACACCCCCGTCGAAGTCGAGTACTACCGCCACGGCGGCATCCTCCACAAAGTGCTGAGAGACTTGGTGAAGGGATGACGAGCATCATGAGTGGCGTCTGCCTTTCACCTCGACCGCCCGGTATCATTTCGTCGCGACGATGAAATGTCGGAGACTTTTAGTGAGGAGCGTGACTCATGGAGACTGTGATGGGCAAAGTCTTGGTCGATGTCAGGGTCGAAAACTTCATGGACTTGGAGCGGGTGAGTGACGGACGACTCGCTCCCGAACAGGTGCGCACGCTCGAAATCCCTGACGCACTCGTCGATACCGGAGCGATGTATCTCGGTTTGCCAAGCCGAATGGTTCAGGAACTCGGGCTGCGCCCCCTGTTCAAGAAGAACGTCAAGACCACAAATGGGACGGTAGAACGCACTATTTACGGCGTCTGCCGTGTGACCATTCGTGACCGGCAATGCCACGTCGAAGCGGCGGAACTTCCCGACGATTGCCCGGTGTTGATCGGCCAACTGCCGCTCGAAGCGATGGATTGGGTCGTGGACTGCGCCAACCAGCAACTCATCGGCAACCCCGCCCACGGCGGGAAAGAGATGTATGACATGTACTGAAGTTCACTCAACCAAAACCCGATGGCGAGCGAATGGGAATCGTGGAGATCAGACCATGCTGCCGAACGTGGACCGGCTCCGAACAACGCTGGAACAAATGGAGCGACTGCTGCGAGCGCTGGACGATCTGAAAGAGAACGTCTTGCCGAAAGACCCGATTCTCTTCGCCGTGATGGCCGAGGCTCCGTTGGACGATCTCGCGCGTCTGCGGACCGAAATCCACGGCTACGCCCATGAGTTGCAGTCGACTGCGTGAGCAGCATCGGCCGATCGAACCGGCCCTACTGGACTGATTGCAACCGCCAGAGAATCACATGGAAATTCAACCCGACAAGCAGAACCTCGATCAGACATTCTCAACCACCGTCTATTACATCGACTTCTACCAGCGGGATTACAAATGGACCGAGGAGCCGGTGAAACGGCTGTTGGACGACGTGTTCTACCAGTTCGACGAGGCGTATCAGAAACACTCGGCATTGGAACCGAACAAAGCGAACATCAACGCTCGGTATCCTTGGTACTACTTGAACACCTATGTGACCAACATGGTGGGTGGCCGAGTATTTGTGGTCGATGGTCAGCAACGGTTGACGACCTTGACGCTCATCTTGCTCAAGCTCCTGTCGAAGGCCAAGGAATGGAAATCCAAGACAGCGGGTTGGTTGGAGCAAAGGATCGCAGGGTATTCGGGTACCGAACACGAGTTCTGGATGAACCATGTGCGTCATCGCCATGTGTTGGAAGGACTACTGAACGGCGTCGAACCATCCAAGATCGATATCACGACCGGCATCACTGCCGCCAATATGGTTCGCAATTACGAAACTATCAGTGCCGAGTTGGATGCCCGATTGAAGACCGCTCACGCGTTCGACACCTTCGTTCATTATTTCTTGTTCCGTTTGGTACTGATCAATCTCTCCGTGGATTCGACCCATGTTCCGATGGTCTTCGAGGTGATCAACGACCGTGGCGTGCGGCTCAAACCCTACGAAATCCTGAAGGGCAAGTTGCTCGGACAGATCGACAAGATTGAGCTTGAAAGTGGAAAGTTCAACGAACTGTGGGAGAGCCGTCTTCAATCGGTCAATGAATTCCGTGAGGACGAAATCGACAGCTTCTTCCGTTACTGGTTGAAGGCGAAGTTTGCAGATAATCGTAAAAATGGCCAGCGATTTGACGGTGATTATCACCGCGAGATGTTCAAGTCGGACTCGAATGAGACACTCAAGCTCGACCATAACGCATCCGAAGTGAAAGCGTTCCTGAACGGCTCATTCCGGTACTACACGACCTTGTACGCGAGGCTTTGGAAAGCAACTCAGGAAGAGTCGGCGGGCTTCCGATCGGTTTTCTTCAACAGTCTCAACGAACTCGACACTCAGTTCATGCTGGTACTGTCAGCCTGCAAGGTTGACGACCCCGACGAAACGAACAAGATTCACGCAGTCTCAATCGGGCTGGATCGGATGTTCGCTTTGCTGCAACTTCAGGGGGCATACGATTCAAATGAGTTTGCCGGCCGTTTGTTCGAGGTAAGTGCAGAGATTCGGGAAAAGCCGGCGAGCGACATTCCCGGGATTTTTGAGAAGCACTTGATCGCGGAACTTGTTGAACGCAGGGGTATGCAGATCACCCAAGCATTCAGTTATCAGTTGTTTCGTCCGATGTCGATCGACCGATTGAATACACGATTCACTCGTCACTTCTTCGGCCGAGTGGAGGCTCTTCTTGCCGAGGGCATGAAGCAGAAGGTGATTCACGAACTGAAGGACTTGGTGACTCTGCGCGGAGTCAAAAACGGATTCCACGTCGAACATATCCTCTCACGCAATGACGAGAATCTCGAACTTTTCGACAACGACGAAGAACGCTTCGAGCAAGAGCGCAATCGGTTGGGGGGCGTGCTGCTCCTGAAGGGCAAGGACAATATCTCCAGCGGCAACGAAAGCTTTTTGGACAAGCTTAAGTCCTACGCCAAAACACTTCACTGGAATGAGACATTGCGAGAGGACTGTTACAAGAGCAAACTCGACTTCAAAGTTTTCGCAAAAGCGAAGGGCTTGAATTTCAGATCGCTCACTAAATTCGGCCCCGAAGAAGTTGAAGAGAGACAGAAGCTGCTGTTCGAGCTGTGTCAGTTGATTTGGCCCGCAGCTGTCGATGGGCAGTTGGGGACGCGATGAGGTTCTGCGAAAGGCATGGGTGACAGAGGTAATAAGACAGTGGTTGGAAGGTGACTCACATGAATCCGAATGCTGTTGGCGGGCAGTTGCACGACCGAGCGACCCGCGGGGTCGAGTTGGCTGCGGAAGAACAGGCTCAACTTAACGAGTGGTACGCGGAGCAGGATCGTGTCGAGGCGGCAGTGCTCTCGCGGCCAACGTCGGCACAGCCGCTCGATGCCCTTCACGCTCAAGTGGACCGCGTGATGGTTCAGCTTGGTGACGTGACTCAACGGATTCAGACGTTGTCGGCCGAGAGCGATGCCATTCGGAAAGAAATTGCCGAGTTGCAGTGACGGATGGCGTCCAAGTCAGCGGCTCAGCCAGCATGACGATACATCTGCTCGCCATCCGTCCCAGAGGTTCTTCTACAAGCCGGCCAATTCAATCGCCTGCAAGCCCGGCACGACTTCACCGGCGAGTCGGACCATGTGGGGGTGACAGGTGAAGAACAGGACTTGGGCCGAGCGGGAGACGTCGGCCAGTGTGGCGAGGGTTTGGCGGGTGCGGGCTTCGTCGAAGTTGACGAGGACATCGTCGATGATGATCGGCAGCGGTTGGTTCTTCTCGCAGTAGTGCAGGACGTAGGCGAGGCGGATGGCGAGATAGAGTTGTTCGCGCGTACCGGTGCTCAGTTGGTCGGGCGTTCGTTCGACGCCATCGGCGCGGCGGATGAGAACGTGTTGTTTGCCTCCGCCCGACCGATCGAACTCGACGTACTTGCCGCCGGTCATTTGAGCCAATAGGCGTGAGACCGTCGCGATCATCTCGGGCTGATTCTCCTTCTCGAAGCGACTGACGGCGGCGTTGAGGAGATGCCGCGCGTAGACGAGCGGCATGTACCGATCAACCTCAGCGGCGAGCAGTGAACGCTTGCGAGCGAGGTCTTCATTCAGGCTCGCGACCACTCCGGAGCCGTCGAGTTGGCCGAGTTCCTTTCGCGCGGCACCGACCGCTTCATCGGCCTCACGTTTCAGCTGCTCCTGCTGACGAAGCTGTTCGGCGAGATCGCGTTGTTCACCTTCGAGGACCGCCCGTTCGCTCTGTGCCAGAGACGCTTCAAACTCGTCGCGGTCGTCCCCGGCGCGGATGAGATCGACTTCGCGCTGAAGCTGCTCGATCTCGGAGTCCAACCGAACGGTCTTCTCGGCGCGTGTGACGACTTCGAGGAACTCGGCTTCGTTCGCGGCATTGGCGAGTCCAAACAGGGCGACTCGTTCGGCGTCGAGCTTCGTGTGGCGGTCGTTCAGTGACTGGGCTTGCTCACGCGCCGCAGACAACTTGTGTGAGAGATCGTCGTGTCTGCGTTGGGCTTCGACCGCATGATCGACTTGCTCGGCGAGCTTTTCGATGGCGAGTTCGCTCGGCACGCGCAGCAGTTCGGTTTCGAGGGACTCGCACAGTGAACGGACGCGCTGATCGAACTCAGTGATGCGCGACTGCATCGCCGCGATCCGAGCCTCTTCGCCGGGCAGGCCGTCGAGTCGGACGCGCGTGGCGCTCAACTTGTCGATCACTTCGCGAGCCAGCTCGGCGGTCCAATCGGCGGGGAAATTGAGACGACTCAAAACCGCCTGCCACTCGGCGTTTGCGGCCGCTTCCCGCACGGCCAGACTCTGCAAATCGGCGTCGTACTTCGCGAGCAGCTTGTCGAGCCGACGAACTTCCTTTTGTAACTCGACCGCGCGGCGTTGCTGGTCCTTCACCTCTTCGACGGTCTGGCGTGCTGAGGTCAGCCAGACCGCGAGGTCATCGCCATCTGGCACCCGATCCACGTCCTGAATTCCGAGCGGGGCGGCGTCAGCCCCCCGGTTCTTTGTCGTGACAACAGAAGGGCTAACGCCCAAGAGCCAGGGGGCTGACGCCGCCCCGCTCAGAGTTACATCGACGCTGTTCGCGCCCGGAGCTGCATCACCGCTGGCAGTGTCGGTGTGATTGCTACCGCACGCGGAGCGCAGCCGTTGCTCGAACGAAGTAATCCGTTCGGCGAGTTGCGACTGTACCGCGAGCAGTTCCTCGCGCTGGGAGATCGTCGCGCAGGCCGCTTCGTGATCGTTGAGCCACGCCAACATGGCATCGGGGGCGAGTGGCTCGAAACCGCAGGGCTGCCAGAGTGCGAGCCACTTCGTTTGCAGATCGGCCTGCTGTCGTTCGAGGTCCGCGATCCGTTGCCGCTTCTGGTCGAGTCGCAGTGCGAGCGTGGCGAGCTGTCGGCGCAGCCCCTCACGCTCGGCGACCTCGTTCGCGTTGGCATAGATTTGATCGGCGATCGTGTCAGCGTCACGCACGGCTTGCTCGTAACCATCGGCCAGCGCTCCCGCATCCGGCTTCGGTGAGCCGGGTGGCGTCAGCTCCCGGACGAGTGTGGATGCTGTCGGAATATCGCTCGTCCCCGTCCGGGGGCTGACGCCGCCCGGCTCACCAAGAGTGTTGGCACTGGAGCTGTTTGACGACTCATTCAACCAAGCGTCGATTGTGGCAGCGGCCCCTTCACCGGCGACGTACTTCTGACGAACCAGTTCCCAACCGGCATCGCGTCGGGCGCGAGCGGCATCGCGTTCGTCGAGGCTCGGGACAACGCGACTCGACATCGCGGTGGCGAGTGTCCGCTCGATCTCGTTCTGTTCCGCAGCATCTTCCTCGAACGAAGTCCGTTCGATGCGAAGTTGTTCGCGCAGGTCGGTGAAGCGGGTTTCAAAGTCGGAGACGGTCTCGGCCCGTGGCACGGGGAGTTCTTGAGGCGCGACGGTCGCGGCAGGCATCGGCGGCGTGAGCTTGCGGCATTGCGTGGCGAGCTTCCGCTCCAGCTTCGCGAGGTCGGCGCGAGTCGCATCCGCTTGCTTGCGGTTCGCGACGAAGTCCGCTTCGTCCGCGAGAACGGCGGCGAGCGCAGTCACATCGCGCGATGGCCCGATCTCGGCGAGATCGTCTTGCGCGCGATCGAGGTTCGCGGCGTCGGTGTCTCGTTTGGCCGTCAGCTTCGTCTGCGAGGTCGCTCGTTCCCGACGTTCGTCGCTCGATTGACTGATCTCGGCACGCGTGGCGACATCGACCGAGAAGGCTCGCAAATCGTCGTGAGTCCAACCGGGACGAAGCTCGACCAACTCGCGGTCGATCAACAGCTTCATGGCCTCGCGCTGACGTTGGCGTTCGGGGAGCTGTTCCTTCGCTTCGATGAACGACTGACGGAGTTCGAGACACGATTTGATCTCAGCCCGATACGAGACCGCGCCCGGATTGAGCTTCAGCGCGGCCAAGCTCGGTTCCAATTGCTCGGCCTCGGCAGTCCGCTTGGTCCGCTCATCGGCGAGCGACTTCAAATCTTTGCTGAGTGATTGGAATCGCTGCCGTGCGTCGGCGGGGATTCTTGTACGGTGGGTCAAGCCCGCTTCGGGCGTCGGCCCACCATTGGCAGTCGCCACTAATTCATGGTGGTCCGGCGCCGCGAAGCGCCGCTGGTCCCACCCTACGTTGGGAATGCCATCGCCAAGTGCCGACCGTTCACTCCGTCGTTGCTGCAACTCCCACCACTTCGACCACGCGCGGACGCGCTTCTCGATCTTCGAGTGCTCGCGGCGGAGTTGATCGACTTGATCGTGCAGCCCCTTCGCACGCTCGGCCGCTTTCGTGACGGCGGCCTCCGCTTCGTGAAACTTCTCTGGGCGGAGTGACTGGTCTTTGATCTCTTTCGCCAGCTTCTTGAGGTCCGCGAGCAATACGTTGATCGCGGGCTTCGAGCCACTTTTCTTGAAGAGGTCGTCGGCTTGGCGAGTCAGTTCGGCAACAACTTTATCCGGGCTGTTGTTCCCGCCGAGGCTCCCGCCGAACAGAGCCGATTGCAGACTCTCGTGCTTGAGCGTCGCTTCGCCCTGACTGAGCTGATCGAGACCGAACGCGAAGACCGACTCGAACAGACCGCGATCGGCGTGATCGAGCAGCCGCAACCATCCGGCGTCATCGAGATCGGTCGGCTGGCCATCGACCTTGATCGCCACCTTGTCCTTATTCCCCTTGCGCCGTCGCAGCTCAACGGAGCGACCGTCACGCAGTTCGAGCTGCGCGACACCGGCCATGTCCCCCTTGTCGCCGAAGTCGTAGGGCGTTCGTGAAGGGAAGTCGAACAACAGCCCGCGCAAGAATTCAAGCAACGTCGTTTTGCCCGCTTCGTTCGGGCCGTAGATGACCTGCAAGCCATCGCCGGGAAAAACGAGGTCGCATTCGTTGAAGTGCCCGAAGCGGTTGATGTGCAGTTGGCGAATTTTCACGGGGGGGG
>Ga0209086_10004197_pt1 | contig 10727 bp, 12 predicted proteins | sample M_130207_XF_Meta_FD_187312 | JGI IMG/M metagenome (GOLD analysis project Ga0209086, IMG submission 187312) | Freshwater microbial communities from Lake Montjoie, Canada to study carbon cycling - M_130207_XF_MetaG (SPAdes) (version 2) | ecosystem: Environmental > Aquatic > Freshwater > Lake...
TTTTATTAAACGTTTTGTTAATTGAGCTTTTCCCATTTTTCTAAGATATCTAACAACAATTGGAGGAACATCGTCTTTATATTTACCAAAAAGTTGAGACATGATTTCACTTTCTTTAGGTAAGGGTTCAAAATCGGCTTTTGACCTTGCGGCTCTCATTCCAGATTTACCTTTTTCGTAATTAGGAGTTTCTTCAGTTTCGTTAATAATTTTTTGGACTAATTTTGTTAAATCCGTTTCTGTTAATCTAATCGTTTTTTTCATTTTATTTTATATATTTTAACCGTTTAATCCGTTTCCTCCAATAACAACAGCATTTAATTGTACCACCGCTTTACCAAGTTCGTTTGTGTAAATAGGTGCTGGTGCGTAAACTTTACTTGAGGTGTTTCCAGTGTAAGTATCTAGACTACAAAAAATTGAACCGTTTTGTGCTGTATCGGCGCTTAATGGGGTGTAACATTGGGTACAAGTATCATAAGGACCATATGAAAACGACATTGTTGCTGATTGTGTGGTAAGAGCTCCAATACTTAATGTAATACAAATTCCGTTACTTAATTGATAAACTTTATTATCTACTATCTGTCGACCATCAATAACATAATTAATAACTTCACCATGACATGTTGTTGCGGTAACTAACGTGTTATATAACGGTGTTGCCGATGGTGTTGGCGTTGGGGTATGAGTTGGGGTTACAGAAATTGTTGGAGTTATTGTTGGAGTTGTAGTTTTTGTTGGAGTTATTGTTGGGGTTATTGATGGGGTTACAGTTTTTGTTGGCGTAATTGTTGGGGTTACAGTTTTTGTTGGGGTTGGAGTTAATGTTGGGGTTATTGATGGGGTTACAGTTTTTGTTGGCGTAATTGTTGGGGTTACAGTTTTTGTTGGCGTAATTGTTGGGGTTACAGAAATTGTTGGAGTTATTGTTGGCGTTATAGAAGGCGTTGGAGTCATCTTAATTTTTATTTATAAATATACGTTTAATTAAAAATATTTACTTGTATTGTTTAATTTTTTATTTAATCTTTTTTCATATTAACAATCTGAAATTTTATTTGTTGTTTATATGTGTTTATTTCCCCCGTACTTTCTACTTTAATATCAATATAATATTCGTTAGGTATTTTATCTCTAGTGTCAAAAATAAAATAGTATTCATTAGGAGTTTTATTAATTTTTGTCCAATCTTGAACTTTAACTTCAGTTTGTCCTTCTTTAACATAAACGCGATAAAAAGCGTTAATTTTTTGAAGTAATTTTTGAGTGGAATAAGCTTGTTTAATAATAACTCCCACTTTTCTAATATCGGTATTATAAATTTTTTCATCTTGTTTAATTCCATAATAATCAAACCCATAAATTTTTGGTTCAGTTGTACTAGTACCAATTTGTAATGAATTTTTCATAGCATAAATTACAAAATCGTTAGTTACATCTGGTAAATTAAAACCATTTAAAGTCATATTGTACCATTTGTCAGAAAACGTACAAGGTGTTTTATATCCTATTAACGCCGGGATTACTACTTCGTATACCCCTTTTGTTCTAAGAGAAGGTGTTAACCCTGTTAAACCAGGTATTGGGTCCCCTACGTTATCTAAAATGTCAACTGATGGTATATTATCCAAATTAAATGGGGTTCCATTATCGTATAGATATAAATAAAGTTTATTTAATTTACCTTGAGTAAATAAATTTCTATCGTCTTGGATTAAATCATCATATGATGATTCAAGAAACGGTTCATAAAATGTTTGACTATGTCTAGTAAAAAATGAAACTTCATACGCGTCTGTTAGACCTGTTAAGTTTTCAATTTGAGGTTTAAATGCTATCCCCCATCCTGAAATTAGTGGTAATGAACCGTCTAATATTGACTCAATCTCATTTGACATGTCAAACGATATATTTTCATTTCCAAATTCAAATGTTTGAGTGTCAACAATTGTTAACCCACTATAATTTATAGTTCCAGTATTATCGTTACTATAAATCCCATTTTCAGTCCAAGCGCTAAGTGTGGTTGTTTGATACCAATTAGAAGGTCTATTTGAAAAATTTTTATCAATTACGTAGTTATATTTTAAATCAGCAAAATCATATCCAACCCCTTCATCCCAATATTGAGCATTAGGTATTCTAAAAAGAATTAAGTCAAAAGATGTTGCTCTTTGTCTTGCTTGTGAAGTTGTGGTATTAAGTGTGTCAGGATTAAAGGCGACGGTATTTGTCATCCGTAAAGTATGTGTGATTGTTGAGGTATTACCAGTAAAAATAGTACCATCTTGAACTTTAGATTTTAATAAGTCTAAATCTAAATTAAAAATGAAACGACTATACCCATTTGGATAATCTGACGTTGGTAAAGAACCATAAAAAAGTTCAGTAACAGGGTTTCTACCTGTGTTAGTATAACTCCTTGAAATAAGTGTGTTATTTTTATTAAAATAAGAATTATTAATTGACATTTTGTTTTCTTAATAAATATTAGTTAATCCTAATATTTTGATTAAGAATTAATTCATTTGCTTCATTAATGGCTTTTTGTAATTGTTCGACTGTAACACCATTTCCAGTTGCAACTGTATCAGGTTTTTCAACAGGATTATGAACATGTGAAACTAAATAAGAAACTATTTTTGATAATAAGGATACTAACGCTTCACCTCTTACAGTACTAAAAGTTTTTGAATCAATTGCATTTTCACCAGATAAAAAATTCTCTGGTTCAATACCATATATTGTGTTTTGTAAATCAATAAATCCTCTGCTACTTTTAGAGTCTTGAGATAATAAATAAATTTTTTGAGACCCTAAAATTCCATAACTTTTTGGGTTTGTCTTCCAATCATATATTTTAACATCATTTTTTTCAAGGCTGGATGGGGTACCGTATTCTGGCAAATTACTATTATTTGACGAAACAATAAAAAAGCCATTATAATTATTATCAATTTTTATTTGGTCAAATATGGCATTATAATTTCTTTTTTTAAATATTTGTTCAGCAGTTGTTGGAGTATAATTAAATGCTCCAGACATATAAGTCGTTTTTGATGGGATAACGGCAAATGGAAACCCATCTTTAAAATTGTTTTCGTCTCTAACTGGGTAATTATCATATTTTATAGACCTAGTAAATAAACTATCAATAAAATTATTAATAATTAAAATAGTTTTATTAAAAGTTAGTTCTGTAAAATTAATTTCTTCAATAGGCCCTGTAAAATCCTTCCAACTTCTAAATCATTAATTGAGTCCAGTTCAAATGTTTTAGTCGTTGTCTTTTCTGAGGGTATTAAATTATAAAGACCAACGGTACCATTAAAAATTCCAATTGTATCATCTTCATTTAAATTAATATTTTCTAAATTTGAAATATTCCAAATTATTAATTTTTTTATTTTTAATGGTTTTTCAACAACATTAGTTTTTTCTATGGTTTCTTTTAATTCTTTATTTTGATTAAAATAGGATAATTGTAAAAACCCTCGATTTTTATTTATTGTTGGGAATGTTGGAGGGTTAATTGAGTTAACTTTACCTGCTCTAAGAATTACTTCATTTTCTTTAAAAATTAAATCAGAAGTTCCTCTACCCATAATTCCAACATCTCCTGGTTTTACATAAATTCCTTCAGTCCCTAATTTATAATTACCATTATCATCTCTTATATTATTGGCTTGTATAATCCTATCACCATACGCTAACTTTGCTTGAGCTGAGCTAGACACTTCTAAAAATGTAAGTACTGGGGATGAAAATGGCCCTTGAATATACCATTTATTTTCTAATGGGTATAGTTTATTTTGAATTATAACGTTAATTAATTCTTGTTTTTTTGGTGTTTGAGATAAAAAAAACGGTAAAATGGGGATATAAACAAAAGGGTCCTTAGATGTCCATTTTTCTTTGTCAGGATTAAAATTTACGCCTTTAGTTATTGCCGCTTGTTCTTCGTTTGATGTTAAAACCGCTCTAATTCTACCTAACATCGCAGGGTCTTCAGAATCTTCGACCGTTGCTTGAAATATAATTTGATGTTGATTTGATTCAGTAATACTTATGCTACCCATTATTCAGTATTTGTTCTTTTTTTATATTCTGTTATTATTAAATTATAAGTTATTTCTACTTTATCTAAATGGTGAGTAAGTTTAATTATTGCATTTTTTGTTTGGTTAAAATCTTCTTGTAATTTTTCTAAAACAAATATTAAATCTTTATTTGGTGAAGATTTGTAATTTTTAATAATTTCTAACGCTTTTTTAGATTCTTCTTTCATATAATTTAAAAACATTTTCCAAATGGGACTGGCATTGGTGACGATACAACAAGTCCAACAGGGATTGGAGGAAGTCCAATTGAAACTTTATTATTTTCAGAAAATTCATCAGCATATCCTTTAACGACTGATTGTTTTGATAATAAGTCTTTATTTGGAGCTCCGCTTGGCAATGTTCCAGTATTAAACCCAAATTTTTGTAATTCTTTAATCACATTTATATTTGCCCTTGTTATGGAAAAACCTGGTAATAAAGCGCAAGCATATAATAATGGTAATGGAAGGTCAAAAGGTGTCCCAGTTAAGGCTATTTTTATAAATTTAAGAATCTCATCAATAACACTTTTACATTTTCTATAATCACTAATAAATGAAGCTAAAGTATTTAATAATTGAATTAATTTTAAAACTATTATAATTCTTTTATCCGCTTTTTCTTTGGCTAAATCAAGAATTATAACTTGTAAAAGATTAAATAAATCTCTTTTAATTACATCCACAAGTTCTTTAACAAATAACGCACCAATTCTTCCTATAACATTTACAACAAATTTACGAAAATCTTTCATAAATTGTACATACGATTTAAAACTTATATCAATATTCATTAGTTTTAAAGGTATGATTAAACCTAAGATAATTTTTGGTGAAAATAACGCTGAAATTAACCCTTGAATCAGTTGTTTTACAAAATCGGTATCGATTGACGCTTTAATATTTGCATTAATTGATACGGCTTTTAATAGAGGGTCATTTGATATTACGTTACTTAAATTTTCCGTTTTTTTTATTAAAGCGTCACCATCTAAAAAGTTTAATTGTGTTAAACTTTCTATAATTTGTGCGGAATTAACTGGTATATTTACGTTACCACAATCAACAAATTGAATAACTTTATTTTGTACATTACTAACTGTCTGGTCAATATTTCTTAAATCAATTGGGGATAAATTAAAAAATGCATCGTTAATTGGGCCGTCAATTTCTCCTGCTTTTGAAATACCGCTTACATTTATTTCAGTATCATTGTCCGAACATAACCCAAAAATTCTTGCGATAAGTAAATTAAATGCACTCATATCTTTAGTTTGTGACATTCCAATATTAGCCTCAATTTTAATACAATTTAACATAGAATCATAAATTCTAGAAATGACTGATTGAAATTCATAAGGTTCAATTGTTGAATAATAATCTCGTATAAATGCTACTAACCCCTCAATTCCTACACGGTTAATAATTGTTATTTTAAAAAAATGTCCTTGTTCAGTGTATGAACCTCCTAAAATAGTATTTTCTGTTTTTTCGGTAACATATTGTATATCAAATAAAGGTTGACCAGTACTTCCAACGTATTTTGTACCGTATGTTGTTGAATACGCATCCCCAGTTTGAATTAATTCAAACAATTCCTTATTCATTGAAAAAGGATTACTTTGTACTTCAAGTGGTTTTGGTTCATAAATAATTGCTCCAACTTTTGAATTTGGATTAATTTTTAACATATTTCCAATATCTACAGATTTGACATCTATATAAATAACTTGGCCCGCATATCCTATTGATATAGGAGGGACAGGGAAAGGTGAAGGAACAGGAGGAATTGTTGGAGTAACAACTCCTTGAGTACTCCCAATTTGTTTGTTTTGGTCACAACCAGAAATTTTAATTATTTCTTCAACTAAGATTTCCGATATTTTTGATTTAGTGTTTTTTAATGCAATTATTAATAATTTTGTAATATATTTTGTTGAATTACCATAACCACCAGTTATTTTATTAATATCGAGTAATTCTTCAAATTGGTTTTTAACGTTTTGTTTAACGGTATTTGCTTTTTCCGAAAAACCATTAATACTTTGAGAAACTTTTGAAGAAGCAGCTTCAAATGAATTTCCAACAGAACGAGCGGCTTCTTTATATTGTTCTTTTAACGCAACGTGTGTTTTAATTGCATCAATTTCATTTTGAGCCTTTAGGTAAGAATCTTTTAAATCAAGAGGCTCGTTAGATTTTGGCATGTTAAATTATTTCATTTTATAAGTTTTATTTATGTTTGTTAAATCTTTTTCAATTAAATCTTTAATTAAATCATCATCCATATCCATATCGGTAATAGAAAATGATTCGGTCGTTTTAAAAGATTTTTCCCAAATGGAGGATTGTAATTTAGAAAGAGTTAATTTTTTTTCAACACAATCGTTAACTATTTTTTGTTGTTCTTTAATGATAGGTCCAATAGTTTGCATATCTTCAGAATCTTTCATTAACGATAACATTTTATTTTGTATTCTAATTGCCGTATTTCTTTGTTCAACTAATTCATTATATATTTCTTGCATAAGAGACAGTATTGAATCTTTAGTTAAATTAATTTCTTTTTTTTGAGGTCTTCCCATAACAATAAATATTTGTATTATTGTTTTATAAGTTTAGTTACTAATTCAAAATATAGATTTCTAAATTTTCTTATAGAACTTCTAATTTCCTTTGTGTTTAAATTAGTCATTTCTCTAAGAGATAATAAAACAATGTTTTTATTAAATTTATTATTTCCACTACCAATAAAAATAGACTCGTAATTTTCAAATAAATCAAAAAGAGCTAACCCTAATTTTTTTTCATTAGGATTTAAATTTTCGGTTTTCATAAAATTTTCTAATTCTAATAAAAAAGTTTTAATAATTGATTCGGTATCAAAAAAATCTGAATCAATTTCATAAGAATAATTTTCATTATTTTCAATTGAAGATGAGATATCTTCGTAGGATATTTTTCTATTAAATTCTTTTTGGTCTTTAATAATTTGCCCCATAAGATAGTTTTTACAGATAGTTCCAAAATAAGAATAAGCCTTTTTTTCTTTTGCCGGTTTAAACTTATCCATCTTTGTCATTAAAAATGAATGTGTATCTGTATGAATTTCATTAAAATTCATATCTCTTCTATATAGTTTATATCTTCTTATAATTGAAGATATCATTTTATCTAAAGGTTTTAGTAATGATTCGTTATATATTTTATTTTTCTCTTCGTATGTTTTAGCATTTATAAATGCTACGACAGCCAACTCTTCTTTAACGTCAAAATAATTAACTTGGGTTGGTTTTCTCCCTTTTTTCTTTACCTCATTTTCAGTATTTCCGGTGACTGTTATATTTTCTAACATTAAATAGATTCTGGTACATATTTTATCTGTCTATCTTTATTAAAAAAATATTCTTTTTTTGCACTTTCAATCCAAAATTTAACTTCGTTTTCAGATAAAACATTTTCACCGTTTTTATAATTCCAAAAAATAGAACCTTCACGTAAATTCATGTGTTTATAACCAATTCTTGGTATTGTCATAATTTTTGACATGTTATAAGTCATCCTTAAAAAGAATTCATAACCAAAAGTTAATTTAAAACTTGGTTTAATTTTACCATATTCTATATATTTTTCTTTTTTAAATGCCATTCCAGCAATTTGAAAATTTTGAAATTGATGTAAAGTTTCATTTGTTAAAACCCCCATTTCGGATGAAACATTTAAAGCGAAGCTGGCTTCATTTGTAAAACCAACAAACATACTTTTCTCATCAACGTCAACAACAATTGGTAAAAAAGCATCACAATCTGGGTAAACTGAGCTATATTTTTCAACATTTTTAAACCATATTTTAGAATATTCATCATCAAATTCTAATAATGAAATCCATTCTGATTTGGATTGTTCAACACCATAATTTACTTGTTCCGCAAAATTAGGTTCTCCAGTCCAAGGGTGGGATTGTACATTTATGTCTCCAAAATCAAAACTTTTTAGATATTCTGTAATGTAATCTTCATTAGTATGAACAATAATTAATTCATTAATTTTAGATTCTTGTGTTTTAATAGATTCAATACATTTAGTAAAGTAATCTGTAAATCCGTTTGCTTTACCTGATTTAATTGGTAAAATTACGGAAATTGTAAATTTTTTTTCGGTAGTCTTTGTCATATTATTCTGTGGTTTCTAATTTAGATAATTGCTCTTCAAATGAAGTCGCTCTTGTGTTTATGTATCCACTAAAAAGTTTAACTGTTTTAGTTTCAAAATCGGTTTTTGATGGTAAATTTTCAACTGTTTTTATCATCTCAGTATATAAGTCTTGTTTAACGTTATCTTCTAACCAATTTTGTAAAAAATCGGCAATAAAGTCAAGAATTTGAATTTTATTGTTTACCCAAACTCCATTATTTTCGTTCATCCAAGTAGGTACTAAATTAGGTGTTAAACCAATAACAGGTACGCCAACTTTCATGGATTCTAATGGAAACGTTCCATAAGAACTTGTTTCATCAATCCAAACAGACAAAAACGAATCTTTTAAAACAGACGCAAATTCTTGTTCGCTTAATCCTCTCATATCTCTAAATGTAACCCATCTATATTGTGGAAATTTAATATAAAAAGATTTAATAATATTAATACTTTCTCTTTGTTCTCTAGAATGTATTGCAATTATTGGGTTTGGTGGTAATATTTGTTTTTCAAAAGAATCTGAAATATAAGGGGGTAATATGTCAAATGACATATTTCTCATTAAACTTTCAACAAAATCTTTTTGATAATCTGAAGTAGTTATACATTTTAAAAAACCTAATTGAGTCCATGTGGCCCCAGGTTGCAATGTTTCTAAGATATGGTCATATGCTTGACAAAGTACTATTTTACCACACGGCATTTTAGTAAGTTGTGACATTACAAAACCAAATAATTCTGGAATAACAATTAAATCTTCAGGAGATACCTCTAAATTTTCACCTTCAATTGGTTTATGTGGTAAATTCTCCATGTATTCTTCACCCAACCAAGTTGAAACTCCAGTATAATCTACTTTTTCGTGTAAAATAATTGCATTATACCCATTATTTTTTAAAGTAAGAGCTAATCTATAAATGTAGGCCATTGATGCTTTAGCATTACCTTTAGTGTCTTGAACTAAAAAATAAATCCTTGATTTTTTTTCTTTCAAGTTGTCAATTGATGTTTTAATTTTTGAAATTTGTTCTGTATTCATATGTTTAGTATTTGTTTAATAATTTTTTATTTAATAAGGTGTTAAATGCAACTTTAAATGAGATTGTCATATTACCGCTTGATTTTATCCCTAACGTTTCGTCAACAGGTTCATTTTCAGTTAATATTGTATCCATAAGGACTTTTACTATTTCATATTTAACAATACTGATATGATTTTCAGTTGTTGCGGTTGTTTGAGGAATATTAATATATTCTTCAATTTCATCAAGGTCTAAATAATAATGTTCCCCTAATATTTTTAACATGTTGCAATTTGTTTAATAATTTCTTCCAATTCTTTTATTTTTTTAATTTTATGAATTGTGTTTATTTCTTGATTATAAATTGTTTCATATTTAATAACAAGTTTATCTTCAGGATGGTTTAATAATAAGGTAGGATTCGCAGTAAGTAAAACATCTATTTCATTCCACATTGAATTAATTGTTGAATTACTATAAAATTTTATTTTTTCTAACTGACATCCAAATTTAGAAAGAAAAAATAATGACGATGGTTTAGATTTTCCAATTTCATCAGACACTATTAATAAATCGTGAGAATCCCTTAAATTAACATATTGTTCATTTAAATCATTAAATGTGGTATATTCTGTTGATTGTGAATGTCCAAATATTTCCATAGGAAATTCTTCATAAAGAAATGAATATAAATCACCTTCATTTTCAAACATTAAGTGATTTGAAAGTTCTAAAGAAGTTATAGGTAATTTTAACTCGTACTTAAATGAGTTTTCATCATCAACCCCTTCCATTTTTTCAATCATATATTTTTGGTAAGTTTGTTCTATTTTACCAAGAGTGTTTCTTAAGACACCATTAAGTTCTACACCAATTCTCATTCTTCGTATCTTTTAAGTATTTTACTAATTAATGGGTTCCTTACAATATCTTTAGTTTCAAAATTAAAAACAACAACGTCATTCATATTTTGAAATTTTTGTATTGCATCGTATAATCCGCTTTGTTTAATATCTTTATATCTATCAGTTTGTTCTAAATCTCCGGATATAAAAAATTTAGAATTGTACCCTATTCTGGTCAATAATAATTTCATTTGACTTGGGGTGGAATTTTGAGCTTCTTCAAATATTAAAATTGAATTATCAATATTCATTCCACGCATGAAGGCTAATGCAAAAACTTCTATTGCTTCAATCTCTTTTAATTTTTCTCTGGAGGTTTTACCAATAATTTTATTTAACAAATAATACGATGGAAAAATATACGGGTCTAATTTTTCTTCAACATTTCCAGGTAAACTACCAAGTTTTTCTTCCGCTTCAACTGCGGGTCTAACAATAATAATTTTCTCATAAGGGGTTTCAGGGTCTGATAATAAGTCGATGGCGCATTTCATGGAA
>Ga0209086_10004200_pt1 | contig 10723 bp, 4 predicted proteins | sample M_130207_XF_Meta_FD_187312 | JGI IMG/M metagenome (GOLD analysis project Ga0209086, IMG submission 187312) | Freshwater microbial communities from Lake Montjoie, Canada to study carbon cycling - M_130207_XF_MetaG (SPAdes) (version 2) | ecosystem: Environmental > Aquatic > Freshwater > Lake...
GCTACAGGTGTTACAGGACCGACAGGTGCTACAGGTGTTACAGGACCGACAGGTGCTACAGGTGTTACAGGACCGACTGGTGCGACAGGTGTTACAGGACCGACTGGTGCGACAGGTGTTACAGGACCGACTGGTGCGACAGGTGTTACAGGACCGACTGGTGCGACAGGTGTTACAGGCCCAACAGGACCTACTGGAGCACAAGGTATTCAAGGTGTTACAGGACCGACAGGGATGCAACAGCTTCAAGAAGCAGTTGGATATATATCAGGAAATTATACGCTATGGTCTGATTATTATTATAATTGTGTATATTTAACAGGCGTTACAGGCTCATTCACTATTACGCTACCCACTATAACAAGCACTGATGACGGAAGGCATGTTCAATTTAGAAAAACGGCAGGAACCCAAACACAAGCGACTGCCCAGGCAATTACATTTGCATCTAGTACATCTAATATTATAGGTATTGATAATACACCTACAGGAAGTACAGGAAGTTATAATTGGGGTCCTGTACAAACACAATTAACACGTAAATTTAAAGTAGCTACTATTGGTGGTACAAGTTATTGGTTTGTATCAAACGATGCGTAAAAAAATGTATAATATCTACCAGGTGTTGCCCGATGTTACCTTTATCATAATCTTACTTATCTATCGTATACAAACCTACCTATCTTCCACACGGTCTTTGAACTTATAGAGTCCTTCAATCAGGGTAAACGCTGAGTTGAAATTCTTCCATAGTGCAAGCATTTCATCATTGTTCTGTTTTCGGTGTTCTTTGTATTGTCTTTGATATTTGAATAGTTTTTTTAGTTTTCGTTCCATTACTGTCTCCCTTGAATTCTTCGCGATTGCTTTCTTGATTTGAAAACGTTTGTTCATTTCTTTCGATAGAACAATCCTCGGTAATTCAACTCTCTCGAGTTTCTTAGGTTTCTCGGATTTCTCGGATTTACTTGCCCCTGATCTCGTTTGAACTCCTACACCCGTGTGGGTTTCTTGTTGTTTTGCTTGTTGTTGTCTTGTCTTAACCATTTTGTTTGTTTGTATGTTTGTATTGAGTTTGCTGCGATGTGTTGCTATGTTGCTGCTTTATACTTATCATTTATTAATGAAATCAATTTTTTAACATTATAATTATATTACCATAATCATAATGTTAATGTTAAAATACATTTATAATCTCTATATTATTCTTGTTTAACTTTCTCTATAGTTGCTGTCTCTACCTCGACCGTATCCATAGCTGTATCTACCACCTTTTCAATTGGGTCTTCCAGTCTTTGAATCACTTTCTTATGCTCTCTAACTACATAATTCAATGAGAACAACAATGCTCCTGGTTCAATCTTATTCACAAACTCCATCACATAATTAAATGTAACACAATTCCGATTTTCACGCAATTCGTCAATATACTTTTTGTTCAATTGAATAATATATTTCTTATATTGTTGCGGTAATTCACCAAACGGTTTCTTCTTGAATACAAAACAATCCAAGTAATTCTGATGTAAATTCTTGGTAAATGCGTGTACACTATTCCTATATACCGAAAAATTGCTCTTATATTCAGGAAACGATTTCAAATATTCGGCAACACGTCCGCCGTGACGAAGTGACAAATATTGCAGCATAAGTTTGTTTTCAACACCCTTTGCATTCTTCACCAACTCATAATTCGGATTACGCACTTTCATACGCTCTCCTGTTACCATATTGTTAAACACGACACCCATCAAATTATACGGCGAATTCATCGAAGCAAACTCTTTCTTAAATCCAGCGACAGTATAATCCATAGAAAATAATGATTTAGGTGTCAGTACAGAGTTCGCACAATACGTCTTAACAAATCCAGCCCTATTCAGATGATTCACTTCAAGTGTATCTTGATTAACTGTATATAGACCGGTAATATAAATCTTCTCTTCTGTAATCGGCAATACAATACGATTCTTCGGATGCTGTAATACAAAACTATACATAAACTCTTTCGGAAATTCCTCATAATTTAATCCCACCTTTTTACACGTCTCAAAAAACATATTCCGAAACGTGTCCTTTTCACGAATCTCGACCGTATCTTTAGGATTCTTAGGTGAGAAAAAAGTTACATTGCCACCCACTGTGCTCTTTGTAGCTAACTCCCAACCATTCCCTTTTTTCGAATAAAAAAGATTAATCATTGTACCCTCTACAAACTCCTCAGCATCCCATTCATTTGTATTATCGTCGCAAATAGGACTCATTATATTATTTAAATTGAATTGTGTTTCTCTTTCAGCAGTGATATTAAGTGATTTAGGCGGAGAATATGAAACAATCTTGCCACTTTCATCTACAACGACCGATCTCAAAAGTCCAATAGATACAAAATCGTCCTGAGTGAGTCCTAACATCGTCTTATCATATTTAATAATATAATACATTCCCGTATCTGTCTTCCAAGGTTTCATTGTTAACTTAAGACTATTAAGGATTTTTTCAATTTCATCTGAATGGTCGACATTTTTCTCATTTTGTTCACCAATCATATGCAACAATCTATCGAAATCCTCGTTCTTTTTTAGAATAAACATTGGAGTACAGCGGTTATCGCAACTTGTGTATGTATATTACTATGTAGTTTTCTCTTTATATATATTTTGTTAACTATTTTGTTGACTATTTTGTTGACTATTTTGTTAATCATTTTATTAAACATTATATTAAACATTATATTCATATTTAACTATTTATAAAAAATTCTATTATAATATATAAAGCAATGTCAACTCAGGAACCAGCATTATCACCATCATCACAATTAGAAGAATCTGAAAACCTACAACCACCATCTCCGCCACCTGAAGACGATTTACCTCCTCCTCCTCCTCCTCCGCAATTTTCTTCTTCATCCTCGGATGACTCTCCTTCTGATATGCCGCCGCCACCTCCATCACTATCATCCGATGCAGCATCCGCATCTGATTTATCTCCTTCCGATATTTCTATAAACTTGGGCGATATTATACAAATTATTGCTCCTACTAATTCTACCATAAACGACCAAATATATCTCATCATTTATGCGGATCAGAATAAATTAAAATTAATCAATGCTTCTACAACGACCAGCCTCGTTCTCACGATTGGTCCAAATGGTGGCTTTACCGATGAATCTATTACATCTATCTATATTTTGGACCGGCATAAATTCCCAGGTTATGCCAAGCAAAATGGTTTAACTATAGGCAAATGGATAAATATAAGTTTCAGCGGAGACCTTCCTACTATTATAACCGGACAAATTACTGATTTAGAAGAAGATATGATTGAAGTAAAAACATACCCCGGTGACCAGATTTTCTATTTAGATTTTGGTTATAAAGGTATCCCAGAAAATATACCTATTGAACGTATCGAAATACGTAGCCCTCCCAGTAAAGTAGAAGAGGCTGGATTGTCTGCCTCCGCCGCCTCCGCCGCCGCTCTTTCTACCAGAGATGTCCAACTTATGCGCTCGGTCGATGAAGATGCAGCACAAGGCGTTGAACCGATTTCTATAAGTAAATCTAAGGCAGCCGCTGGTTCTGAACGGGAAGACATTGCTTCTAAAGTTCCTGTAGAAGAAATGAAATCGATGCTTCAAGAGATTTTAATCGATGCTGACTCGATTCAGTTTGGCGATGATTTGGCCCCAATTATTCAGGTCGTAGAGCTTCCCGATGAGCAAAAACGCTACAGTATTGAAAAACAGACATCTGATTTGCTAAATGAGTTGGTTTCCGAAGTACCTAACGACAAACGTACAAAGGTTGTATTAAATAATATTCATAGCTTGATTGAGCGCTTCTGCCAGTTACGCGACGAATTTTCTATATTTGATGCAAATGGCAATGCTGCTCCTAGACCGTATAATACTGAACACTATAAACCCCTCGCTAAGGCACTTATGTCATTAAATCAAAAACTATTCTGGATTATACCTATTGTCAAAAATATTCGCAAGTTTTATAATGTAGAGTCGGTATCAATGAGTGAGCAAAGCGACTTTACACTTAATACCATCGACGATAGCATCGATGCTTTTAATACGATTGCACAGGATTATTCATCGAGTAAGGAAACATTTAAGGCATATATGTCGAAAATAAGTGATTATATAACACCTTTTCAAAATGCAGATGGTCCAATTATTCAATCCGTTCAGACAAATATTTCAGCCGTGTTAGATAATCTCGGCAATTTTTATTCAAGTATTGTAAAGCGCGATGCCGTAAAAAGAAGTCGATTCATTATACAGACATATAACCTCGGTCTTTCTAATATTCACATAAAGAAGTCGAAATCTTTCGGGAAGCGGAACTATGATGTCGTAGAGACGGTCCCTCTTACGCAACCCGATGAAGTTAATATTCAGTCCTTTTTAACTCTTCCAGAACCTGCAATTGTATTTTCTAATATTTCTCTACCAGAAACCAGTATTATTTCCCGCGCAAATATGAACATGAATTTTATCCAATATTGGAGTCTGCTTCGTAAGAACACCAGTATTACACAGAAAACGATTGAACTGGATGAGAGGGAAACTCATAACCAATATTCCGAGTCAGAAATTACACAATTTACATCGAGCTTTATGACCTTTATTTCTAGCCAAGAATTGGATTCGCGAGAGAAATACAATAAGTTTATTCAAATGTTTGTACCTACAACCGAAATGTTGTTTGATATTATGAATAAATATGTTACAGGCAATATCACTCTTACCAATTATGTTGCTGTTTTACAGCCTTTTATGGTTTATGTCCGCGATTTAGACACCAAACAGTACAATCTTATCGTATCTATGATCGAGCAAAAGGTGTTGGCTTATAAAGCAAAACTTGTGCAATCTGCGAAAGAATATGCCATTTTATCTTCGAAAAAATATATTTCAAAGTGTGCTGCTGCGTCTGCTCTATATAGTTTGCTTACCGATTCTAAACAGGTAAAATATGATGTCGATATTCTTGACATTTATGGTCTTTCTCCTGAGAATTTTGCAGGAGAAGGAGATGGAATAGGGGGCGCAGGAGGGGCAGGAGGCACAGGAGGAGGAAGAGGTGATGCCCCTCGAAGTGAAAAACCTGTTGTTTTTAGTTCTCGTGTAGATTTAGATTTCGAAGCTGATTTAGATAATTTTACCGAAAAGCCTGAAGAGCGCGCTATTGCTAAATCCGCGAAATATGTTGAGACAGTGAATAAGATGCCGATAGATACTGGAAGTATGGCAGATTTGACCAGTGTATTTAATTATATGAAGCGTAAATATCCCGATGATTTCGATGAAATTACTAAGCAATATTTCGGAAGGACTTATTTGGTAAAGACGGATGTAATCGCACCTGTGATAGTTTCAATGAAGCAATATATAGAAGACCGACAGCGTCAAAAAATGACTGAAAGTCGAGATGCTTCGTCGTCGTCGATTGTCAGCTTCGATGCCAATAAAGTGTTTCCAAATGTTAAACTTTCAAATGAAGAGATATTATATCGTCTTATTTGTGTAGATAATGCGCGATTATATATGAACACTATTGCTGTTATTAACGAAGACCTAATCACGCCTTTTGACTTCGACCAATTATACGCCCAGGAAACTGGTAAATTTGACGAAAAACTGAAAGCAGGTAACGAAAAAAACACGTGTAAAAATTTTGTCCTTACAAAGAAATACACTGATAGGTCTGATTTACAAGAAGACGAAGGCGAGGAAATATATTATGACAAGTTATATGATTTTACTGATTATCCATTTTTGAAGAAACACGAAAAAGAGCAGGCAGAATATAATGCCGCAGATTTTGAGACATTTTTAGCTAGCCGTTATATGAAAAAGACGAAGCTACCTATAACCGATGCTAGGTCGGAAATACGCGATATGATGCGTGGGAAGCGCTCTGTTCAAGACGGTCAATATGCAGTTCTTGTTATTCCGGATGAGGAATCAGGCGGAGGCGGGGGCGGAGGCGGAGGCGCAGAAGCAGGTGATGCTGCCGATGATGGCGTCCGCTACGAATATTATATTCGCGACAAAGGTAAATGGGTAAAAGATGATACTATTCCTTCATCTGTAAGTATGTACGACACCGCATATTTTTGTAATGTTAAGGACGATTGTTTTTCTATAAATAAGAAATGCCTAAACTCCGACTTGGCTGCCGATACAATGAAAGACCAAATCGTACAGCAAATGTACGATGAATTTGATTCACGAATTCACGAATCGAAAAAGCTTATAATAGATACTGTATATCGTAAATATAAATACTCCCTTGATACAATTGCTAAGTTGCAAAGTGTCAAGAAGTATAATATATATAAATATAACGACTTTCAGTATTTGACAGGCGTCGATATAGACCGCACCAATAGTCAACCTATCTCCCCATACGCCCGTATTTTCGACCTGATTTTGGGTCAGACAGATTATGTCAAACGTCAGAAAAATATTATGCGTTTTATTCAGAGGTTTACACGCAAAGCTATCGACGTTAGTTCGCAAATGCCTCATAGTATTGAAATTGAGAATCCTTACTGGTTATACTGTAAAGATACGAATACAAAAATAGTGCCATCTTTTTTCGAGACGATTGCTTCTACATTTCTAAATCAGGGCGATGTTCAAATGGCGATAGATACGATTTGTAAAGAGCGCGGTTCTATTAGCGAGGATGGTGAGGCTTGGACTGATAAACACAGTGGTTATGTTATAAAGAATATAGACCTTGATAATGAGGAGGGATATGATGCAGCTGGATATAAATTACAGACACGTGATGTTATCGAAAGTAGTCTAAGCGAGAGTTTAATCCAGAGTATACAGGAGCGTAAAATACAGACATTTAAAAACCCAGATGCACAAATGATGAGCAATGTAGTGACAACAATGACAAAATATATGGGTATTGATTTGGATGGCCAAAGAGTGTTTATTGTCGAAAATGCTATGCGATTTATTTTATCGTCTGCTTTTCCGACGGAAGAGTCATACAACGCGGGTGCAAAAAAATCGAAGACATATAAAGAATATAAGCTGCTGACTATATTGATGGTTACACTCTCATATCTAGCTGTCACGATTCAGACGTCGATACCTGCTATAAAGACTCGCAAAACGTTCCCAGGATGTTTGCGTTCGTTTGTAGGGTATCCAATAGACGGCGAGGGAGATTATTCGTTGCTGAAATATATTTCGTGTATTGCCATAAAAATTAGCTCCGGTATAGAACCGTGGAATACAATTCAAAAAATAAAGAAAGAGCAGACACTTATCGACCAAATGAAGGGATTTATGGATAAGTTTGTTATACCGAATGCCACCATAAAAACGAAATTGGAAGAAAAGAGAGAATATAATAAGCTTTATGCAGCAGACGAATTGCCTGCAGAACACGATATTAAACGCTGGATAAATTTCCTGCCACCGCTTTCGCGTATTAAAATGACGACACCCGAAGCTTTGTCGCCGAATTTCACGCGGACTTTAAAAGAAGAATTATCGAAGGGTCAAAAAACGCAGTATGATAAAATATCTGCTATCCGTTCAAAGATTATACATTTTTCATTTGCAATACAAGTTATGATACAAGATGTTGTTAGTAAAGAGAAATTAATTATGACAAATGGTGCAAACGAGCCGTTTGTTGAGAATGCTTGTTGCAATCCAGAAGGCTCAATAAACACGGTGAGATATTTTGCAGAGCGCGATGCAAATATATTCAAGTATAATACTATTGTTAAAGAATTGTGCAACAATATGCACGATATTATATCGCTTCAGAAATCCGTCGCTTTCTTAGACCCCAAAAATACGCGCACGAAATATCCGGAAATTCCCGATACATTTGATGAAACTACTATATACTTAGCGTTCATCACGTATTGCAAATTCAATAATGATACACTACCTATTCCAGAGAATATTCAACATATATGTCACCAAAAACCGTCAGAGCGTATATATAATCCCGCGGAAGAATCTATTCGCAATAAAATAGATAAACTGAAGAGTACAGGCGAATATAACTATACCAACGAGGCACTAGAAGCTCTATTGCAAATTGTGAATCGTGATCACGTTATCCCATTTGATTTTGAGATGAAACCCATATCCTATATACAGCAGTTGCGCGACTTAATTACATCTTGGGAAGAGCATAAAACGCCCGAAAATATCGAAATACCCGAGCCGCTTATCGTAAGACTGAAGGCTGTAATGGACACTTTTGATATTGAAATTACGGAAGATACTGAAGAGTTGAGAGATTTGAAGAATTATCTAGCTGAACAAAATTCGGAAATTGCTGATAATATTGTGCGTTTCATAACTGATAACAAGCGTATAAATTTGAACACGCAACGGCGTTACAAGAGTTTTCTATTAAATGTCACCAGTTTTAAGGCTGGTGGTGATGGTATTATGTGCCCGCGTAAGGATACTGCAACGTATAAAGGTATGAGTTATGTAGTGACGCAGATACGAAATCTGGTAGATGTTTTTCCTAATATTATAATGAATAATATAGATTATAAGAAGATTGCTGTCTCGAAACACTGGGGTTTGTCGAAGTTTCACGTGAAAGATGTACAAGAAATTGTTAAGCGTTATTATTCTAAGATTGATAAATTTTTGAAGGATAAAGATAGTATACTTCGCGATTTACTTAAACAAGTGAAAGATACGATGGGTAAGTGGTTAATATTTGCGTCTCATACCCCGCTGTTGGCACGAGTCATTGAGTTTATTGATATAGAGGGCCAAAATGAGGAAGTTATGATGATAGAAGGCGAACAAGATATATCGGAGTTTTTCGAGACTGTTGATATTAGTGGTAAATCGCGGTCGAAACAGAATAAACGCCGCGATGAAGAAGCGGAACGCGCGAGAAGAGCAATGGCGCAACGTTCGTCGGCTGCGGCTTCGGCTGCGGCATCATCTAGGGGGCGTGAACGCGAGGATCGCGTAAAAGTAGGCGAAGGCTTTTATTCTGTATTCAATGATGACTTGATCCGGCATTTGTTTACTTATTATTTGCTAAATGTTGTACTGAAATATGTTACTATAGCGCGAACACCTGTGATGAACGTTCGTGAGACAGTGTTGCCCGAGGATGCTGAATACGACCTTACATCTGTATTGCAAGCACAGTCTGAGCAAAATGGTGTATCGGCTGTTTCCGAAATGAAAATAATGGCAGAGGAGAGTATAGAATTGAAACAGACAGTTGCTGAATTATTGATAGCCTTTATCGATGTGATGATAATAGATAAAAATGCTATAAATGTAAACAAACGGGATATAAAGGAGGATATCACACAGTCGAAAGATAAAGAGAAGGATATTATAACGCGTGATTTACGAGAAATGCAGAAAGATGAGCGTGAAATGGAGAATATAAGAAAGAATTTGCGAATTGGTGATTGGAATGTTGGCGGTACAAAGGGGCTTCGATTTTATGTACCAGAGACATATGAACAGGAACGTGAAGTTATGGAAGCAGAATTTAAGCGCGAGGAGGAGAAGGCGAAACTAGATAAGCGTGTCACTGCCGATAAAGTGACAGAGCGTATGCGAGATGTATATGCAACAGAACAGGACGAGATGCATCATCAAGCAGAGTTTATTGGCGGAGAACTAGATGATGATTATAATCGTCAAGGAGATGACGATGAATATGGCGGGGGTGGTGGAGGTGGTGAGGGTGGCGTGGATGACGATGGCGAATATAATCAGCGTGGGGGTGATGTGGATGAGTAAGTTATTTTTATAGACGATATAGGCGATTCATTGTTCGTGTCTAAATGTAATCCACGCAATATTAACTTCATTGATAAACCCGTTATGTTCATATTTATCTTTTGCCATATCAATACTGTATTCACCTACCCCACCTGTTTGTGATGTAGGTTTATATGTATTGAATGCGCTATTAAATTGTGCGAAACGCCTGGATTGAGGCGATGTGTCTGATAGTGTGTAAACTTTAACATTTGAAATACTTTTGTGTATATCGTCAAATAGTTTTGTAGCCCCTGTTTTATCTTTGGAATCCTGTGTAAATACGTGAATATTATTTCTATCTTCTAGTATAATTTTTCCGGACTGATAACCTTCCTTCAGCAATGAATGTAAGTGTTGTTTATAGCCGCGTTTACAGTTTATAGCGGCAAAGCATTTTTCTCTATGAGCATCGTCCACGAATGTGAGTTTAACAGGAATACTACTATTTTTGTCCGAAAAGTCGGTAGAATTATAGTTTGCAGGATTTTCGGTGCGTAATTCTATTGTTTTGTTCACCAACGTATTAACCGTATCTATTATATGTTGCGGGCATATAATATTACACCTATGTTGAATATATAGCTTATTACCAGTTGTGCGACCGATTAGCTGAATAAGTTTATTTAACAATATTGCGTGATAGTCCGATATAATGGCGTGCGTAAAGTTAAAGCCATCGGTTTGAAAAGTAATACCTCTTTCAATTGTCCAATACCCGGTTATTGCGATATTGGTAGTGGGATACATTTCAGCCCATTTTCGCATCGTATCTCTCAATTCACCGCTAACATTGTTGTAGTGATTGAAATCCTCAAGCGTCGTTCTTTCCCCGGTTGGTTCTATGAAACCTTTAAATGTGCCATTGCTCAAAAACACAGTAAATCCCTTCTGATTATAAAA